>JAEEGF012415885.1_pt1 | contig 20374 bp, 21 predicted proteins | sample 9134171 | NCBI WGS metagenome assembly JAEEGF01 (sample SAMN16246542, study PRJNA631951) | gut metagenome | biome: gut microbiome; feature: rumen; material: AP-attached | host: Bos | place: Iran: Karaj | collected 2018-10
AGGGTTGAAACACTATTTTTCTTACAATTTGACGATGCAAAGATACGCTTTTTTTTCGACTTTTTAATGTTTTGATATGTTAATTTTGTTTTTCCGTTGTGTTGTTTTCCTATTTTTGTGTATCTTTGCAAAACATATTGTTGACGACAATTGTTTGCAACATGTTGAAGATGATAAAGAAACTATTTATTGTTATAAGTCTTGTGTCGGCGGCGTTTTTTGCTGTGGCACAAGATGCGCCGATTTACCAGTCGGAGGCATACACGATATATCCGCGCAAGGTGGTGCAGGCTGAGGAGCATGCCAGTATTGTGGCGGATAATGCTATTACCAGTACGTTTGAGATGCGCAAGTGGGTCCAGCAGCATAAGGCGGGCAGGTATCCCGTTTTCTCGTGCGAGGTGCCTATCGGGGTGACAGCCTACAATCTCGCCTTGGATGAGTTGGAGGGCCTGATTGAACCGGACAGCACTTGGCGCACGGGCAAGTGGTGGGGAGGTGTGTGGACACGAGATGTGAGCTACAGCTCGCTGTTGGCCCTTTCGTATTTGAATACCGATGTGACCCGCGTCAGTCTGATGAAGCGGGTGCGGGGCGGCAGGATTCTGCAGGATACGGGCACGGGTGGTTCGTGGCCGGTGTCGACCGACCATGCGGTGTGGGTGCTGGCGGGATGGCAGATGTATCTTGTGACGGGCGACAAGCAGTGGGTGAAGCAGTGCTACGAGATAGCAAGCAAGACCCTCTTGCAGGACGAGGCGGTGGCATACGACCCCGCAACGGGATTGATGCGTGGCGAGTCGTCGTTTTTGGACTGGCGCGAGGAGAGCTATCCTCGATGGATGCAGCCTGCCGACATCGCCATGTCGGAATGTCTGGGTACGAACGCGCTCTTTTTCCGTGCCAACCAGATTACCGCCCGTATGGCGCAGTTGTGTGGCGACTATGACGGCGCGGCCCACTTTTCGCGTACGGCAGACCGCATCAAGGATGGTATCAACAACCACCTTTGGATTGAGGAAAAGGGGTATTATGGGCAGTACCTCTACGGTCGCGGACATTTGATTCTCTCTCCCCGCAGCGAGACGTTGGGCGAGGCGCTGTGTATTCTTTTCGGCATTGCCGAGCCTGCCCGCGCCAAGCGTATGGTCGCCAGCATTGGGCAGACACCGTTCGGCACACCATGCATACAGCCGCAGATTCCCAACATCTATCCTTACCACAACAATGCCGTGTGGCCATTTGTGCAGGCCTACTGGATGTGGGCATCGGCATTGACTGGCAACTCGCTGGCTGTCAGTCACAGCATTGCCTCCATCTATCGACCCGCCGCCTTGTTTGCCACCAATCAGGAGAACTTCGTTGCCGAGACAGGCGACTACCATACGGCCATGAACTCGCCTAGCATGCTGTGGAGCATTGCCGGCAACATCAGCGTGGTGCATAGGGTGTTGGTGGGCATTAATTTCGAGGAGGAGGGCATCAACTTCCGTCCCTGCGTGCCCACGCCTTGGGGTGGGAACAAGACGCTGAAGAATTTCAAATACCGCAAGGCGGTGTTGGACATCACCGTGCAAGGCTACGGCGACAAGGTCTCTGCCTGCTATATCGACGGCAGGCGACAGGCCGTGGCCACCGTGCCGGCATCGCTGACGGGGCGCCATACGGTGAAGTTGGTGATGAACAATGCCTTCTCTAATCTCGACCGCATCAATAACCAGCCTGTCATCACCTCGCCCGAAACACCGCAGGCCTACCTCGACGGCAGCACGCGGCTGGCATGGCGGCAGGTGCCCAATGCCAAGGAGTATAAGATTGTGCGTGACGGAAAGGTGATTGCCACCCAGCCCGAACGCATCATCAACGGCAACCGCTACGACATCCCCGTTGGCAGGACCTATACCGAATATCAGGTCATTGCTGTATCGGAGGAGGGCTACGAGAGTTTTGCCAGCGAGCCGGTGGCATACTACAACTACGATAATGAGCTGCGCTATGATATGACCCGTTTTGCTGCCGCCACCCAGTTTGCCCCTTGCAAGGGCTACACGGGTAATGGTGCGGTGGAGATTGCCACCAAGGTGAACACCCGTATCGAGATGAAGGTCGAAGTCCTCTCGGATGGAGAGTATTTGCTTGACTTCCAATATGCAAATGGCAGTAACAATTTGACCGATGCCGACATGTGCGCGGTGCGCACGCTCAGCGTGGGCGGTAGCAAGGTGGGGACGGTAGTCTTCCCCCAGCGTGGCCGTGATCTGTGGACCCTCTGGGGCTACAGCTCCAGTTTGCGGGTGTCTTTGAAGAAGGGCAGCAACACCCTCGTACTCTCCTACGAGCCAGAGAATGAGAACATGAACGCCCAAGGCATCAACCGTGCCATGCTCGACTATGTGCGGCTGATTAAAATGCAGTAAATTAAGGATTAAGAATTAAAATAGGCTGACGCACATCAATGATTTTAATTTTTAATTGTTAATTCTTAATTTTACAAGACTATGCCCCGTCAGTTGGACAAGGCGGCAGTAAAACAACTGCTTTGCAATCCCGAAACCAAGGTCTTTCGCAACCAGTTTCAGCACATTGGTTTGCTGGCGATGTTTATCTTCTTGTTCGTATTGTGGGATGTTTCCCTATTCTTCCCCAACGGCACTACGGTGGTGACAATCATTGCTTTCCTGACTGTGCAAGCGGCCTGCATGGTCGGCTATTGGTTTTGGGGCAGATGCTCTGTGATGGCTCTCACGCCGGAGGGCATGTATCTCGCCCGTGCGAATACAGAGGACTTTCGCGGTCCCTTGACGTGCGACAGATTATTTGTCCGTTGGGACGAACTTACCATGCTCAAGCTGGAGAACAACGGTCCCGTCATGACCTTCAGGGTCAAAGGGGGGAGATACGCTTACACGGTCAGCGACGATATTATTAGCAGCAGGGTCAGTGCCAAGAAACAGTTGCCACTTGTTGAGGCCATCTGTTCCTACAGCGGCTATATCTACCACTTCCAAAAAGGCGTTGGACTAACTTGGAAATATGTTTTTGCCTCGCCAGGACACACCTTCGATGTCGATGTTGAAGAGGCGGACTGGGAGACCCTCCAGCCCGTCAAACCATGATGCTCTCGTCGTCCTCCACGCGCAGGTTCTTCATGATAAACTCGCGGCGTTCCGAGCTGTTCTGCCCCATGTAGAAACGTAGCACCCCCTGCGTGTCGAAGTCCTTGTGCAGCAGCACGGGGTCGAGTCGCATGTCCTGGTTGATAAAGCCCTTGAATTCGTCGGGCGAAATCTCACCCAAACCTTTGAATCGGGTAATCTCGGCGTTGCTGGTGTTGTTGATAGCCTCCACCCGCTCCTCGTCGCTGTAGCAGTAGGTGGTCTTCTGCTTGTTTCGCACGCGGAACAGCGGTGTCTGCAGTATGTATACATGCCCCTGCCGCACCAGCTCGGGATAGAATTTCAAGAAGAACGTCAGCAGCAGCAGGCGGATGTGCATCCCGTCCACATCGGCATCGGTGGCAATGACCACGTTGTTGTAGCGCAGGTTCTCCATGCCGTCGTCGATATCCAAGGCGTTATGCAGCAGGTTCAGCTCCTCGTTCTTGTACACGTCAGCCTTGTTGGCTGAAACTGTATTAAGGGGTTTGCCGCGCAGGCTGAACACCGCCTGCGTCTCCACGTCGCGGCTCTTGGTGATGGAACCCGATGCCGACAAACCCTCGGTGATGAAGATGGTGCTCTCCAACCGTCGCTCGTGATTGCTGTTGTAGTGCACATGGCAGTCGCGCAGTTTCGAGTTGTTCAGGCTCGCCTTCTTGCTGCTCTCCTTGGCCAGTTTCTTGATGCCGGCTATGCTCTTGCGTTCCTTCTCGTTGCGTTGAATCTTGTCCAGCAGCACCTCGGCAGTGTCGCCGTGCATGTGCAGATAGTTGTCCAAGTGCCGCTTCAAGATGTCCAGCACGTAGGTTTTGAGCACGGGGCTGTCGTTGCTGCCGTCCTTGTTGTTGGGAGCCATGTGGGTCGACCCTAGCTTGGTCTTGGTCTGTGCCTCAAACACGGGCTCCTGTATCCTGACGCATAGGGCGCACACCAGCCCCTGTCTGATGTCCTCGGGTGCGAATTCCTTTTTATTGTAGAAATCCTTCACCACTCGGGCATAGCCCTCGCGGAAGGCGCTCTGGTGAGTGCCGCCCTCGGTGGTGTGCTGGCCGTTGACGAAACTGTAGTAGTAGTCGCTGTTCTGCCCGTTCACATGGGTGAACGCAGCTTCGAAATCCTTGTCAACGATGTGGATGATGGGGTAGAGGGGCTCACCCTCCATGTTGTGCTCCAGCAGGTCGAGCAGGCCGTTCTTGGAATAATAGCGTTTGCCGTTATAATAAAATGTAAGGCCGGGGTTCAGGTAGCAGTAGTTCCACACGCGCCGCTCCACATACTCACTGATGAAGTGGTAGTTGCCGAACAGCTTTGAGTCGGGCACAAACTCCACCAGCGTGCCAGTGGCCATGAAGGGGTCGTCGGCCGTGTAGTCGACGATGTCGCTGTCGTATGTCAGTTCGCCCTCGCAGAACTCGGCCCAGTGCGTCTTGCCGTCGCGGAACGACTGCACCTTGAAATAGCTCGACAGCGCGTTCACCGCCTTGGTACCCACGCCGTTCAATCCCACACTCTTCTGGAACACCTTGCTGTCGTACTTGGCTCCCGAGTTCAGTTTGCTCACCGCCATTATCATCGCGCCCAGCGGGATGCCCCGGCCGTAGTCGCGGATGCTCACTTTGCGCTCGGCAAAGTTGATGGTCATGTCGATACGCTTGCCAAAGCCCGACGTAAATTCGTCGATGGCGTTATCTATCACCTCCTTGACGAGCACGTAGATACCGTCGTCGTGCGACGAGCCGTCGCCCAGCTTGCCGATGTACATGCCAGGACGCAGGCGTATGTGCTCCATGTCCTCGAGGTGTTTGATGCTCTCGTCGTTGTATTCTGCGGAGTTGTTCAGTGGCAGTATGTTATCTTCTTCGTTCGCCATAGTATGTGGAAATTTTCAAACTGCAAAAATACGAAAAAAAACTGACATGGTGAATGAAATTAGATGGGAGTATTACCCCCTCTTTAGCCCCCAATTATAAAACAACGTACACATTCACACATTCTCAGCAAGGTATGTCGATGTATAGTGAAGATGCCAGATTAGAGCGCTCTCTCAGTCGCACGTAGTGGTCGCCCCAGCTTTTTCCACATTGTTTACACCGAGTGGTTCTCTTTATTGGTCGGGTTTCGGCAGTGAATATGTTGGGTTCTTCATCGGCATGACAGTTGCAGTGACGATGTGGGTCTATGTAATAGCCCTCTTTGGTGGGGATGGCTGACGGTTGGGCAAAGATGTCATAGTCCTCATTGCTGGAAATAAAAGAGACGAGAAAGATGATAGTGAACGGAACTAAAAGAATTAGGAAGACGAGGTTATCCTTCCACTTTTCGGCAGGTGCCCATGCGGCCTTGAGAATTACTATTAGCAGGGCTAGCACCAACAGACCTGCTATAACTCCTACAAGGATTGTGTCTACCATGATTTCAGGTGTTTAGGGTTAATGTTCGGTAATTGAGATTTCCATTTCTTCTGTGTCAATAATGAATGTTTGGAATGAGTTAATGAATGAGAGGCCTAGTCTTGGCAGAGGTCTCTGTTCCGAATTGTGAACAACGAAAGGGATGTCCGAGTGGCTGTTCCCGATATTGAGATGGAGGGTTATCTCGTAGCCAACGAAGTCTTCGCAGTTCGTCTTATATAGTTCATTCATATATGATAAGGGGATTAGATTTCCACTACTGCCACTGTCGATGATGCAATTGATGGTGGCATCTTCACACTCGCTAGAATCGTATGCGAAGACTGCTCCCATTGTAATCTCGCAGGTAATACAAATCATAGAGTCTATCCACTTGAACGGTATGTGTATGCATTGCTTTTCCATGAGGCTTCCGTGCAGGGCAATCCTTTTGAATCTGGCCAGCGATGCCATCCCTAGGATGTTTATGCCAAATCTCAGTGAGGGTACGATGGCTGGGGTTCCCTCTAAAGGCTCTCCTTCAAGGCCAGGAATTGTCGCATATTGCCCAGGAAAAGGCATCTCTGAAATGTTCCAATTGTTAATACTTTCGTTCTTAACGACATAATCCAAAGATTCTGTTGCATAGACGTGTGGGCATTTGACAATTGTTTCGACAGTACCAGTGTCAACAAAAAAAGATATTTCGTTTCCCATGATTGGTACTTTACAAAGGACGGCTCCGCCCTCTCCTTCCTCACATTGTAGTACTGAGGCTCTGCCTCCTTCACTCTCAATCTTTATTGCTTCTTCGAGATCCGTACCCTCTAATTTCTCAATCCTATCATGAACAAGTTTTCTCCCACGGCTTGTTTTAAGAAGGTTTTTAAGTGCGGGGTCAGAAAGCAGGCTGATTCGAGAAGACAGGCCCATTGCGAAAGCCTGTTTTAGATTGTTATAGGCATGGGATTCGTTACCCAATAATGAGTGTATTTCTGCCGCAGCGTACAGTGACCAACTATCATTAGGGTATTCTTTTAGTGTCTCTTCGACCATAGATATGGCCATGTATGGCTGATTGTAGTAGACATAAATGAATGGGAGAAAGTAGTTCCGCTGGATATCCTCTTCAGGTGCCGCTTTGACTTTTTCAAAGTATTTAAAGGCTTCGTCATCGAAGCCTAATTGCATGGAGAACCAGCCCTTATGAAAGAGGTAGGGGACATAATCGGGTTTGCTGGCTACAGCTTGGTCCATGAGGCGGTTCGCCTCCATGTATCGCCCTTCCGCTCTTAGTGCCATCGCCAAACAAAGGGGGTTGTCTTTTGGAACCTCTGTCCCCGCCTCAATCATTGCAGTGTCTTTTATTTCATAGAATGCTTCTGTCTCATTTTCTGATACTATTCCCAGTGAGGCAACAACTTGTTCTTCTTCGATTTGCCGAGTGGATATGGATGCGGCGTGATAAAACCCACATGATGAGAATAACCGGACATAAAAACCTAGGACAGTGTTGTTGTGAGGCATCCTCAAGTCAATTATTTTTATGGCTTTGAGTGTCTGGTGGTAGTCTATCCAATCAATATATAACAATATATTTACGACCTCTAGTTGGTCATATAGTTTTATAGAACTCTTCTCAATAGAGAAAAGCAAGAGTCTCCATAATTCACAGACAAATAGGCGTGGTGCTTCATCGGGGAAAATTGCTTGCCACTTATCATCTACGAGGTCGTGAAAGAATAATTGTGCGGCTTCTGCATAATGATCTTCACCTTTGCTTATGAGTTCGTTAACGAAGTTTTCCATCTTTACTCCTTTCTGTTATACGTTTTTTTTACCATTATTTTCCTGTTGTTTAATACGGGAATGGTGGGTATCGGAACTCCTCATAATCCAGTTCCTGCTCACGCTGATATTCCTCCAAAGTCATCATTTGCGACGGTTTATAGTGATGCATCCATCGGCACTGGCACTTTTCACAGATACTGCGTCGTGTAACAACGCTATCTCGAGTCTCAAAACAGGTGTGGCACGTATCAATTTTGGAGCACCGCCTTGTGGTATCACACCACAAGGCGGTGCCATCGTCCCTTACGGTGCGAACCAGATTTTGGACATCAGGCTGTTCCTTCTGAGTGTTCCCCTGAACGTAAATCCATACTCCAACACCTCCTATAATCCATAGTATGATGGCACCACCCAACCCAATGTCGTCGTCGAACAAGGCTCCAAAACCCATAATGAACCATGCAATGAATAATAGTAGGAATCCTATTTCCAACTCGTTACAGATGAGGACTATTGCAAGAATATATGATAATACTGCTGCAACCAAGGTGAGAAACCCATTTTGGGCAACAAATACTCCGATGAAGAAAGATAGTAAAGCTATAATTCCCAAAATGATAGAGAGAACTATCACATAAGTCTGTATCATGGCTGTGTTTTTTGATTAAATGTTTTACTTTTTTTATTCCCATAAACAGTGGGGTCTATAAATAACAGTCGGTTTGATATTCACCCTGATATTCAATTAACTTGTCTAGCCAATTCGGGTCATGCGCTGGAATCCAAAGATAGTCAATGGACTGATACATGGGCAATACTAGGGGTAAAAGTATGATGGCCAACACTACTAAGAGGAGCCAATTCTCTTTTGGATTTTCTGCTATCAGCCTACCTATAATTATTATATATAATATAGTTAGTGCTGATCCGATAACTAGAATCAATATAGCTAACGCTGTTTCTATGGTTTGTATGTCCATGCTACTGTTTATTGCTCAATTCATCTATTATTCGATTCAATTCTATGGCCTGAGGAGCACCCACGACGCAACGACTTAAGCGGAATACGACGGATTGCCCGTCTGGACAGAATATCGTGTTGGTGTAGTCGCGTCTCTTCCGTTGAATATGAATGTTCATCGTGCGTAATGCTTCTGACTCTTTGGCCTTATTCGCTATCTCCATTAGAATAGCGGTCATTCCACCATTACGAAGGATGGTGTCTTCGGAAAACTCTTTTCTGAGAGTATATACGTATTGATTGTTTTCCTCTTGTTGGTCGTGGTTGAAAGGTGTGATGATAGGACCATCGGGGTTCCCGTTAGAAAAGTGATTTTCCATACTTTTCATCTCTTTTCTGCACTGATAGGTATTAATGATAGCAGTGTTAATGGCACCTTTGATAAGAAATGCTAAAAGGCTCATGATTTTAAGTTTTAAGAATGATGGATAAATGGGATTAGGCTAATAAGAAAAAATGCTAGAATTGCGGGTGACATAGTTATTTTGAATAAGGGGCTCAGTTCGCTACGGATAAGCATCGTTGCCAATAGGATACTCCAAAATAGGCATAATAGGCTAATGGCTATTATGAGCAGGTGCCGAAATTTATTACCGACTTCCATCTCTCAAGGCTTTTAAAACACATTCGAATTGAACGTCGGGCTTTATTTCGTAATGACCACAGGATTCGTCCACCCAATATATGTCGGCATTGCAGTGGATGTTGGGGTCTGATGGGTGGATTTTCAATTCAAGGCAACGGAATGCGTACCCATCGGACTTTTTCTCAAGGATGAAAAAGAAATGCAGAGTATCACACTCGATTAGAGTACTGCTTGTCGAAATGATTCTACCCTCCCAGGTTATCGAACAGGCTCTCTCTCCGATAGAGAGGAATGGGATGCATTCGCTTTGCCATTCCCCATAGAGTTGATTCAGGCTGTTGTTTTGGCAGAAAGTGTTTGCACAACAGAAGACGAACATGGTTAAGAAAATATATTTTTTCATTGTAACTAAGGTATTAGGTGATGATATTTCTTATGTTGATTTTGCGTTCTCTCACCAAGAGCTAGCCATGAGAAAACGGATATTCGGGGGCGGCTCCCCTCCGTATGTGAGTGCGAGAATATATGTCAAAGAACACTTGTTTTGTATGATTTTGTACTGCAAAAATACATAAAAAATATTAAATAGCAAGTTTTTTTTACTCACTCGTTGTATTATTTTGTTAAATTGTTTATATAATTAAATGTGTATCAGTATAATATCTATAGTAATTTTCAACATTTCGTTGGCTGTTTCAAAGGGCTATGGCGTTGTGTTTTTTGCTTTAGAGCAAGCTGGAGACGGAAAATAGCCGTGATGCATAAGAAGAATGACTTGGCCTAAGGGCAACACCTTATGTGAATCAGTGAGTTGCAAATATCGCCCGGTAAGGGCAAAACCCTAAATCAGTGTTTTAGAGTGTATTTTATGTAATGACGATGCTGCTGGGACCTCATGCCCTCAAGTTGGACGAGTGCTGTCAACAAAGGTGAGAATGGCCATCGTGCTTTGGCTGAGTTTGAGTTCGTCGCGATGAATAGTATAAACGACACCGCCCACACAAAAGGCTATTCGGTGCTGCTCTGTGTGGGCGGTGTACAAGGGCTTTGGGCTGTTCGGCCTCCCTATACTAATGTTCGGTTTTCTTACTTATGAGTAGAAGTACTTTTTTTATGGGTTGAAATAATGTGTTTTTGCTCTAGGAGTCTTACTTGGTTGTTTTGGGACTTGGGTTGTAAGCGAGGTTTTTTTCTTTCATGTAGTGGGTGTACATGGCATTGTTGAATCGGAATAGCTCCAATGGGCGACGGCCGTTACTGATGCTTCGGTTGGCTGGCTCGATTAGTTTTCGTTCTAGCATGGTCTTCTTAAAATTGCTACGGTCTAGGGTTATTCCAAGCATAGATTGATAGATGTTTATCATCTCTGCAATTGAAAACTCAGGTGGCAGTAAAATTTTGTAAATAGGTTGTGTCCGTACCATTTGGGCAAGTCTTTCTTTAGCCTCCTTAACCATGATGGCATGATCATCGAACTGGAACTTGATTTTTCCATCAAGGATATCGTTTATTGGAACCCATTTGGTGTCGTAAGTGTCAATTGTCTCTGAGGTTGCGCAGAAAAGCATGAAAGGAATTGCTATGCAGCGAAACCGTGTGTCTCTTTTGATTTCGGATAAGACTCTAAGCGGGGTTAATCCCCAATTGTCGTAGTCTTCGAACTGCGACTTGTCGTACAGTTTTACTGATTTCCTTTCTCGTACAATTTGTTCCTCTTGGCGTTTGTTGCCTTCAATACGCCACATTCGTGACTCGAGTTCGTAGTTGAGGGTGAGTATTCGTTCTGCGCATTCTTCTATGGTCTCATTTTCCTCGCCAAATTCATCTTTTGGATCTTTGCTGCACCGTAAGATACCTCCGGGGAGTCCCCATGTATCTTTATCATCCCAATCCTGCTTATGTTCTAAAAATACATAGAGTCCAAGTCTATTGGGGAATACTCTAAGGGTTACGCAATTTACTGCCACGTACGGTCTTGCGTGATTGTAAATGAATTTTTTCTCGTCTGCCATTGGATAATAATGAATGGTGTGATGGGTACATTATTTTTATGTGATAGTAACGGAATGTAGGGACGTTTATTGTGTAGGAGCCACTCTTTTTAGTACCACATTTTGGAATCTTTTTGCCGACAGCGTTGGAATATAATAAAAAAGGTGTATCTTTGTATTGTCAATAGCAGTGTGGAAAATATTATATGTCTATATGGAACAAATCAATACGAATAATGGTTGTATGACGACCCAAGTGCAGACTACCTCAGATAAGGCTATCGTACCACAAGAAGTACGGGTGCGAGGCAAGAGGTATGATATTTTTGTATCATATAGATCGGATTGGGGTGGTTCGGAAGAGTGCAAGAGTCTGGGGTGTGCGGTGGCGCGAAGTCTCGTCCAGCCGCTGAAGCGTGCTGGCTACTCAGTGTATTTCGATTGTGACGAATATACTGAAAAGAATCTCATTTCACGTCCGCAGAGCGATCGGACGGTTGCCATTATGCGCCGGTGCAAGCTTATCATAATATTATTGTCTGATTGTTTTTTTGACAGGGTTGATGGTAGCGGTTTTGCGTCAGAACTGAATGCAGCGAAAACGTTGCTTGACGAGGGGAATGGGAAACAGAAGGTGATTGCTCTTAATATTAATAAATCGTTCCATTCTAAGGTGTTGTATGGAACTGACTTTGAGTGGATTAATAGTGTTAAACGAAGGAAGCTCCATATAGATGAAGGCTTTAATACATCATATAAGTCCCTTTTGAAGGCGATCAGGAACCCCAGTCTGTTAGGCCCTAGAATGACAATCCTTCAGACATTGGTTTTTCTATTGTTTCTGTCCCTTGGATACATTGGACAAACGCACTTTGATAGTTGCAACTTACTCTTTGCCGGAGGGGGCACGGCGAGGAATTTCCTTCAACAGAAATATGGTATCAGTGTGGGCAACTATAAGAGGGGCAGTGTCTACCTGCACATGCCGTCGGAAAGTGCTGCCGTGCTATTGGCCGAAGCTGTAAAGGACAGCATGGTCACCCGCAAAACTCCCATGCCAATAATCCTTTCTGCCGAACGCTATACTGATACAGTGCTCAAAGAATATTTAGAACCCACTACCTTTAAGAGCCGTATTTTTCAACTGAAATGTGGCGATGCGAAGGCGCAGGTTCTGATTTACCCTAAAGACCCAAGGCTTGGTGATTCGATATCCCTAGAAACTCTCGCTGATTTGATAAAAGACTCTTGCACGTTCGTCGCCACAACGAATTACCGTTCGGGTACGTACTGTCTCTTTAGGTCTGTTTTGGATTCAATCCTAGATGGATTCGATGCTGTGATACAAAATAAGAGAGACAGAGGTTTGTGGGACGAATTCTCCCCAGGAATCAAGGGAAATTATCTCGGTGAAAAAATTAATGACACGATTACTAGGGTCCTCGTTTTGCAGAATGAGTATTATGACATTCTTAAGGTCGCCAATCTAAATGACGAAGACCACAATGAGGCTCAGTGTGTTACCCTATATGCTGGCCAGGGGCCAGTCCTTCTTCCAGTGTATGTATATACTGTGATAGGGAAGTACCTCGAGAACGGTAACCCGTACTATAAGATAGATCCTAAATCCGAGCAAGGCAAATTCTTAAAGAAATTAGGTTACACCTTTCCTGGGATGCGGTCTAATGATAAATTTGAAAAAATTGATGAGGGTAAGTCTTTGATAATAGCGCGCGAATTGTAAGAACGGGCTCTTCGGCTTTAGGTCAGATTGTTTTGAGCACAGAGCTGTGTCGCTGGCTCGGGGATGGGTGGCCGATGGGTTGGGGTGGCTCCCAGTGACTTCTGGTTTTTTGCGGATTCTTAATGGGTCGTTCGTCGGTTCGGGGGCCTTGATGTGTCTGGCAATCGGTAGAAATCGGTAGAATGAGGTAGGAATCCGTACGAAGCGGTAGGAATCGGTAATGGGGCGGAGTTTTGTTTGTATCTTTAGCCGCGCGTAGGGGCGGGACAGGGGTGGAGGCGGCTGGTGGTGGCGCGTCGCCGCGGTTGTGACGGGGCGGATTGTGTGGGGGATGAGGGGGATGGTAATGTGTTGATTGTGCGAGCGGAGCGACGCGAGGTGGGAAAGATTGAAATATTTTATTTAATATATCAAAATAAAGTTGTATCTTTGCAAATCCGACTGGTGTACGGACATCACTGTAATTATTAATCATATAAATCTAATACTATGGCATTTAAAGGACAAATCGTAATCGATACCGAGCACTGCAAGGGTTGCGGCGTATGCCTCGAAGCTTGCCCGATGCACTGCATCGAGTTATCGAAGAATGTAAATGGCAAGGGCTATAACTACACCCATGTCGTAAACGACAACTGCATCGGTTGCGCCAGTTGCGCTATCGTCTGCCCGGACGGCGTGATTTCCGTCTACAAAGTCAAATGTTAAACAAGTAAAAAGAAGAATAACATGGCAAAAGAACTTAAACTGATGAAGGGCAATGAGGCTATTGCCCGCGCTATGATTGCCAGCGGTACGGACGGCTATTTCGGCTATCCTATCACTCCGCAGTCGGAAGTTATGGAAACGCTGATGGCCGAGAAGCCGTGGGAGACCACCGGTATGGTGGTGCTGCAGGCGGAGTCTGAGCTTGCCTCCATCAATATGGTGTACGGCGGTGCCGCCACGGGTAAGAAGGTGGCCACCTCGTCGTCGTCGCCCGGAATCTCGCTGATGTGCGAGGGTCTGACTTATCTGGCTGGTGCCGAAATTCCTTGCGTGGTGATGAACGCCATGCGCGGCGGCCCCGGTCTGGGTACTATCCAGCCCGCCCAGAGCGACTATTTCCAGAGCACGAAGGGTGGCGGACATGGCGACTACCAGCTGTATGTGATGGCTCCCGCCAGCGTGCAGGAGATGTACGACTTTGTGTTTGACGCTTGGGACATTGCCTTTAAGTATCGCAACCCGGTGCTGATTCTCACCGATGGTGCTATCGGCCAGTGCATGGAGAAGTGCTACACCCGCGACTTTGTGCCTCGCTGGACTGACGAGGAGCGTCGCGAGAAGGCTCCTTGGGGCACCTGGGGCAAGCCTGCCAACCGCGAGAGAAACATTATCACTTCGTTGGAGCTTGAGTCTTCCCGTCAGGAGGTGTTTAACCAGAAGTTGCAGAAGAAGTATGCCCAGATGAAGGAAGAGGACGTGCGCTATGAGATGCTGAACTGCGAGGATGCCGACTATATCTTTGTGGCTTACGGCACGTCGTCGCGTATCTGCATGAAGAGCATGCAGATTGCCCGCGAGAAGGGCTTGAAGGTGGGTCTGCTGCGTCCCATCACGCTCTATCCTTTCCCCGTCAAGCAGGTTGCCGAACTGGCAAAGAAGGCCAAGGGTATGCTGTGCGTCGAGATGAGTGCCGGCCAGATGGTCGAGGATGTGAAGCTGGCTGCCAACTGCCAGATTCCTATCGAGCACTACGGCCGCTTCGGTGGTATTATCCCCACTCCCGAAGAGGTTCTCGAGGCTATGGAACAGAAAATCATCAAGTAACTTTTAAATCGAATTACAATGGCTAACGATATAGTAAAACCTGAAAATCTGGTTTACACCAAAACGAAAGTGCTTACCGACAACGTAATGCACTACTGCCCCGGCTGCGGCCACGGCACAGCACACCGCATCATCGCCGAGGTGATCGACGAGATGGGTATCCAAGACAAGACTGTCGGCGTATCCCCCGTCGGATGCTCGGTCTTGGCTTATAACTATTTCGACGTGGACTTCCAGGAGGCTGCCCACGGCCGCGCTCCAGCAGTTGCCACGGCTATCAAGCGCCTGAACCCCGACACGTTTGTGTTCACCTATCAGGGCGACGGTGACTTGGCCGCTATCGGTACTGCCGAGACTATCCACGCTGCCAACCGTGGCGAGAACATCGTGATGGTGTTCATCAACAACGGTATCTACGGTATGACCGGTGGCCAGATGGCTCCTACCACGCTGGTGGGCATGAAGTCGGCCACCACGCCTTATGGCCGTCGTGTCGACCTGAACGGTTATCCCCTGCGTATCACCGAGCTGTTGGCTACCCTGCCGGGCACCTACTATGTGACCCGCCAGAGCGTGCACACGCCCGCCAATGTGCGCAAGGCCAAGGCCGCTATCAAGAAGGCTTTCGAGGTGCAGCGCGACAAGAAGGGTCTCGCCTTTGTCGAAATCGTCAGCAGCTGCAACAGCGGTTGGAAGATGACCCCCGTGCAGGCCAACAAGTGGATGGAAGAGAACATGTTCCCGAACTATCCGCTGGGCGACATCAAGGTGGACGGCAAGATTGCCGAAGGCATCGACGTCAACCGTCTGGTGGTCAGCGCACCTCTAACTGTTAAGCAATAAGAAGTAACATCGTCGGAGCTGTCGGACCGGTCTGACTGGTCTGATAGGTCCGGCTTAAAAACAGAAAATATCATGACAGAAGAAATAATCATCGCCGGTTTTGGTGGCCAGGGTGTCCTTTCGATGGGCAAAATCCTTGCCTACTCAGGCGTTATGGAAGATAAAGAAGTGCTCTGGATGCCTTCCTATGGTCCCGAGCAGCGTGGTGGCACCGCCAACGTCACCGTCATCGTCAGCGACGAGCGCATCAGCTCGCCCATCATCAGCAAGTTCGACACTGCTATCGTGCTGAACCAGCAGTCGCTCGACAAGTTCGAGAGCTCGGTGAAGCCCGGTGGTCTGCTGATTTACGACCCCAACGGCATCACCCACGAGCCCACCCGCAAGGACATCAACATCTATAAGATTGCCGCTACTGAGAAGGCTCAGGAGATGGGCATCTCGAAGGTGTTCAACATGGTGGTCCTCGGTGGTTTCCTGAAGCTGAAACCCATCGTCGGTTCCGAGTTCATCCACAAGGGTCTTGAGAAATCTCTCCCCGAGCGTCACCACAAGCTCATCCCCCAGAACGAGGAGGCTATCGAGCTCGGTAAGGGCCTGATTGAACCTGTACAGGTACTGTAAGCGTTTCTGCTTTCTTGAATAGACAAAGGTGTCCATGAATTTGGGCACCTTTGTTGCTCTCGTTTCTATTGGACGCGAATTATTATTAATCATTAATAATGTGGTTGGACACGAATTGCCATGAATTGGACATGAATTGTCATTAATAATAAGATTGAAAGATGAACCCGAAGGATTATAAGGATATTGTATATAGGATTATAGGGGCGGCGATGGAGGTGCATAATGAGTTGAAGTGGGGATTGTTGGAGCCTATTTATAATGAGGCACTTCATCTGGAATTGATTGACCGTGGAATTGAGAATGAACGCGAGGTGGCGGTGCCATGCTTCTACAAGCACCGTTTGTTGGACAGGCATTACCAGATGGATATCGTGGTGGATGATATAATACTAGAGCTGAAATCGGTCGGCGAATTGTCTTCATCACATCGTGCCCAGCTGTTCAATTATATGCGTCTGACAAGGAAACCTATTGGCTTGCTAATCAATTTCGGCCAAGAGAGTTTACAGGGTGAGCGATATGCTTTTTTTGAGCAAACCAACGAGTGTGTTCTGCTTGACAAAAACATGAATCCTGTTTACAGTCTAGTTAGTGAAGAAGATTATTTATGAAAAATTCGTGTTCAATTTATGGTAATTCGTGTAAAAATAAAGTTGCTTAGTTGTCCAAACAATATTTGTGAGTCTTTTGCGTTATTGGTATGATTAGATTGTAACACACGACTGCATTATGGACAATATCACCATCCTGTGGGCCGATGACGAAATCGACCTTTTGAAACCCCATATCCTGTTTTTGAAAGAGAAGGGCTATAACGTTATCCCCGTGATGAGCGGCAGCGAGGCCCTAGACGAATTGGATGCACAGCCCAATGAGATTGACCTTGTGTTCCTTGATGAGAATATGCCGGGCATTAGCGGTCTTGACACCCTCAGTCAGATAAAGACGCGCTACCCACAGGTGCCTGTGGTGATGATAACAAAGAGCGAGGAGGAGCATATCATGGACGAGGCGTTGGGCGGTAAGATTAGCGACTACCTCATCAAGCCGGTCAATCCCAATCAGATACTGCTTGCCATCAAGAAACATACCGATGCACGGAGACTGCAGAACGAGCGCTCGACGATGACGTACCAGCAACAGTTTCGTGAGATAGGCATGGAATTGTCGAACCGGCTCGACCACAACGAGTGGATTCAGCTCTATCGCAAGCTGGTGTATTGGGATTTGGAGTTGGCCTCGTCCGACGACGAGAACATCCACGACATATTTGTTTCGCAAAAAGCGGAGGCTAACCAGCTGTTCTGCAAGTTCTACGAGAAAAACTATCTCGACTGGATTGGCGGCAACGCCTCAGACGACAAGCCTACACTGTCGCCCACGGTGCTGCGCGAGCGGCTGTTTCCCATGTTGCGCGATGAGCGTCCCACCTTCCTCATCGTTATCGACAATTTCCGTTACGACCAGTGGAAGTTCCTCCAGCCTGCCATCGAGCAGTATCTGCGCACGGTGGAGGACGGCCTGTACTACAGCATCATCCCTACCACGACCCAGTTTGCCCGCAACGCGATGTTCGGCGGGCTGATGCCGTCGGAGATTGAGCGCAAGTACCCGCAATACTGGGTGAATGAGGACCAGGAGGGCTATAAGAACCAGTTTGAGAACGAGTTGCTGGACGAAAACCTGCGCCGCAACGGCCTCAACATCAAGCATGGCTACAACAAGGTGCTGAATGCCCAGTATGGGCGGCGGCTGGTGGACAATGTGCCCAACTTGTTGCAGAATAGGCTGAATGTGATTATATACAACTTTGTGGACATGCTCTCGCATGCCAGCACCGACAGCGACATCGTGCGTGAGCTGGCTGCCGACGAGAAGGCTTACCGCTCCGTCACGCTCAGTTGGTTCGAACATTCACCTCTTGCCGAGGTGTTCAAGGCGTTGAGTGGCAAGGATGTCAATATCATCATCACCACCGACCACGGCTCGGTGCGTATCGACCGTCCGGTCCGCGTCAAAGGCGACCAAAGCGTCAGCGTCAACCTGCGCTATAAGCAGGGCCGCCTGCTCGACTACAACCCCAAGGAGGTGTTCGAGGTGAAGGACCCCGCCAAGCTCTTCCTTCCGCGCCGCCACGTCACGTCGCCCTATATCTTCTGCCACGAGAACGACTACTTCGTCTACCCCAACAACTACAACCAGTATGTGCAGTACTATATGAACACCTTCCAGCATGGCGGCATCTCGATGGAGGAGGTGCTCATCCCGTTCATTGTGCTGCGGCCGAGATAACAAAGATTGGCAGATTATTAGATATTCGGATTGGGAGATAATCCGAATGTCTACTCTATTTGTTAACAAACACAGTTATTATGAACTATCGTTTACCTTTTGTTCTAATCATTTGCGCATTGATGCTTGCCCCAGTCTGCGGTCGTGCGCAATACCAATTGTTAAATCCCGGATTTGAATCGTGGGAGGGAGCCTCCGCCACGGCAAAGCCTAGCCATTGGAGTTCGTTCCCGCAGGCTGACGGTACTTGGGCATGGGCTGCCAGCACGGCGCAGCACTATCACCGCAATGGCGGACGTCCCGGCACGTCGGGCAATGCCTACCTAACCATCTACTCCCGCTCGGTGCTGGGTGTCGTTGCCAATGGCAATATGACCACAGGTCAGATACATGCGGGCAGCACCTCTGCCTCCAGTTCCAGCAACTACAACTACACCCACCGTGGCAGCAGCTATTGCCATGCCTTCAGCGGTACGCCCGACTCGATGTATGTGTGGGTGTCGTACTACGCCTCCAGTGCCTCGTCGCAGGGCAGCGTGCGTGCCTACCTGCACGGCGACAGCGATTTCCGCGACCCCAACGACTGCTCTACGGCCAACCTTTATCGCGGCAAGGCGGTCGCCCAATTCAGCCGCACTACCACCTCAGCCTCCTCGCCCACATGGGTGCAGCAGCGCGTCCCCTTTGTCTACGACGGCACCTCGTCAGTCAATTACGTGCTCATGTCGATGACCACTAATACCACAGCTGGCGGTGGCAGTGCCAACGACTCGCTGTCGGTCGACGACATCGAATTCATCTATAGCGCATGGCTCGACAACCTCTTTGTCAATGGCGTAGCTGTTGCCAATTTCCAGCGTGACAACTTCAATTATGACATCGAATTGCCTGACATTGCGGCCCTGCAGAGTGCAACACTCACCTTCGTCACTCAGGCAGCTGATGCCACCGTCAGTGTCGATACGCTTGTCCCCAACGCATTGTCGCGCCAGTTTGTTCTGCATATCCTTGCCGAAGACACTCTCACTAGCCGGACCTATACCGTCACGCTCACCTGTCCACAATCAGGCGACCCCACTGTGGCTCTGCCCACAAATCTTGGCAATATCGCATTCCGTCTTTATCCTAACCCCGCACAAAACCAAGTGCAATATACAATGCAGGTAACCTACACTTCAGGCAGTTTGGTGATTTTTGATGCAATGGGACGCGAAGTATTGAGCCAATCGCTCAACGCAGCTAGCCCAAATATCGACATCCGTCCGCTCCCCCAAGGATTATATACCGTGGTTGTGCGGACGGATGCTGGTACAAGTGTGCAGAGTCTTTCTGTTGTGAAATAGCGTTTCAGACTCCCTTCATCGATAGTGAGATACGGTGGCGGCGGAGGTCTACCTCAAGTACTTTCACTTTGACGTGCTGGTGCAGGTGGACAACCTCCGATGGGTCGGCTACGCGACGGTTCGCCAATTGGCTGACGTGCACAAGGCCGTCTTGATGCACGCCCACATCCACAAAGGCACCGAAAGCGGTGATATTCGTGACGATGCCGGGCAGCACCATGCCCTCTTTCAAATCTTCGATGCGGGTGACGTTCTTGTCGAACTCAAACACTTCGAACCGCGCGCGCGGGTCCAGTCCTGGCTTGTCTAGCTCCTTCATAATGTCCTGAAGAGTGGGCAGTCCGCAGTCCGCGCTGACATATTGTTCAATCTTAATCTTGTCGCGCAGCTCCTTGTTCTGCATCAGTTGCTCCACTGTGGCACCGGCATCCTTTGCCATTCGCTCCACCAGTGCGTAGCGTTCGGGGTGGACGGCACTGCGGTCCAGTGGGTTTTCACTCTCGCGCACACGCAGGAATCCTGCGCACTGCTCAAACGCCTTGTCGCCCAGACGGTCCACCTTCTTCAACTCTTGACGCGAATGAAAAGCCCCTTCGTTGTTGCGATACTCCACGATGTTGTTTGCCAAGGCGGGGCCGATGCCGCTGACGTAACTCAGCAGCTCGCGGCTGGCGGTGTTGAGCTCCACGCCCACGCTGTTCACGCAGCTGACCACCACGTCCTCGAGGCTCTCTTGTAGTAGCGTCTGGTTCACGTCGTGTGGGTACTGTCCCACG
>JAEEGF010766291.1_pt1 | contig 20373 bp, 19 predicted proteins | sample 9134171 | NCBI WGS metagenome assembly JAEEGF01 (sample SAMN16246542, study PRJNA631951) | gut metagenome | biome: gut microbiome; feature: rumen; material: AP-attached | host: Bos | place: Iran: Karaj | collected 2018-10
TGATGTCAAAGTAGCTATAGAAAAAGTCAAAACTAAAGATTTAGACGGTTTTGTATTTACCAGCGGCTTACCTAATCCATCAATAGTTGAATTATCAAAATCAGTAGAAATAGTATTGCTTCCAATAGATTTGGAACTAACACAAAAGCTTGTTAATAAATACTCTTTCTACTTCCCTTCAACTATAGCTCCTCATCAGTATTCAGGGCAGAGCCAAGAACTTAATGGTCTTGAAATTAATGCTATATTAGTTTCTGGTCCAACACTGAATGAAAATGACCAGTATCTTTTAACAAAGCATCTTTTCAATAAACCAAATGAACTAGGTCAGGCCCACCCACGTTTAAGCAAAATGACCAAAACTCGTTTACGCCAGCAGATGCCTATTCCGTTAGGAACTGGTGCTTTCAAAGCTCATACAGAAGCAAGCCAGCAGTAAAACGAAATATAGTTATTAGTTGAAGGTTGTCAATTAAACATAGCTTAATAACAATGACAAACAATTACCAACAACAATAACTACTAGAAAATAAGAGATTCGACCCTTTATGCCGATAATATAATAGGTCGAATCTTTTTTTATTGCTAAGGAGCAATCAATATGACTAAGGAAGGCAAAATTAGAATAGGCGTTATTTTTGGTGGACGTTCTGGAGAACACGATGTTTCACTAGTTTCAGCAGCTTCTATAATGAAGGCTTTAGATAAAAACAAATATGAAATCATTCCGATTGGTGTTACAAGAACAGGCGTATGGCTAACAGATGTAACAACCGAAATGATGCAGAATTACAGTAAAACAAAAGAAAAATCAGCTTTAAAAGGTGCTAGAAAAGTAGTTTTTAACAGCGATACAGAAAACAGAGGCCTCATAGCCCTGAATGAAAATGGTAAAAATGAATTAATAAAACTAGATGTAGTTTTCCCAATAAATCATGGAACTTACGGTGAAGACGGTACTCTTCAAGGAATGCTTGACCAGGCAGATATGCCTTATGTAGGTTGTGGCGTAATAGCCTCTGCTACTGGTATGGACAAAACAATTGCAAAAAAATTGTTCAAAGATTCTGGTCTGGCTATCGCACCTTACGTAGAAATTCTTCGCTGCGACTGGCGTTATGAACCAAATGACGCTATTAAGCTAATGGAAAAAGAAATCGGTTATCCCTGTTTTGTTAAACCAGTTAATTCAGGCTCTTCTGTAGGTATTACCAAAGCTCATAACAAAGATGAATTTAAAAAAGCTATGAATGAAGCCTGTAAGTATGACCGTAAAATTTTAATTGAAAAAGCAATTAATGCCAGAGAAATTGAAGTTTCTGTTATGGGAAATGACCACCCCAAAGCCTCACTTCCTGGTGAAATTGTTCCATGTAATGAATTTTACGATTATTCAGCTAAATATATTGATGACAAATCAAAACTTGAAATTCCTGCAAAACTCCCAGAAGATTTGATTGCAAAAATCAGAGAATCAGCAGTAATAGCTTATAAAGCTCTTGATGGTGCAGGTTTGGCCAGAGTTGACTTCTTGGTAGAAAAGGAAACCAATAATATTATTATTAACGAAATTAACACTCTGCCAGGTTTTACAAGCATTAGTATGTATCCAAAATTATGGGAAGCCACAGGTTTACCATATTCTCAGCTATTAGACCAATTGATTGATCTTGCTATGGAAAGATACAAAGATAAGCAGGAATCTTTAGCTTCTGTAGCTTGATTCACGACTTCAAAAGAGGCAGTAATCCTTACTGCCTCTTTTTTTGTGTTAACACTTATCTCTCATCTCTAAAGCCCCCTTTTTTCAAAGGGGGATGTCTACTTCGTAGACAGAGGAATTTTTGAAATTTTTGCCAAGCAGTACAACATTAAGTCTGAAGAGGGTTGTGAACCTAAAACACTTCCCTAATCTCTCTTACTCTTATCTCTAACCTCTAAATCGAAGGTCTCGCGTCTGCCGTTGCTCTGTTGCTCTAAACTCTCAACTCTCAACTCTCAATTCTCAATTCTCAATTCTCATTTCTAAAGCTCTTCCCCTAAACAGCCGATATTTATTGTCGAATGGAGATAAATATGACAGGCAAAAATATAAGTATTTGGTTGATTTTATTAATAAGTTTAACTTCTTGTTTTGTTTTTACAGGCTGCTCAGATGTAGGAGCCAATAAACGAACTAATCCTGTTGCAGGAGAAACTGACGCAGAAACAACGGTTTCAACAGGAACTTCATCAACAGATACAACTTCAAGAACAACTGAAAGTAGCTTTTTGCCTGTAGTTAATATTTACGCTTCTCAAAACATTGTAGGAGCTAATTCAGAAGTCAACCTTAGAGCAGAAGCCATAGACCCGGCAGGGGCTCCTGTTACTCTTACCTGGGATGCAAATGAAGGTATATTAACAAGTGTCGAAGGTTCATCTGCAGTATGGCAGGCCCCTTCCAGAAGTTCAAAATCTATCGTAAGCTGTACTGCTACTGACGTTAGAGGCGGGAAAACAACAGCAAACTTAGAAATAGAAGTTATCGGTAACTCAAAATACAATGTAAACATACTAGTTGATAGATGTTCTTTAAATGCTAGTGTTAGTAGCGAAAACCCCGAGAACGCTTTTGTTCCAGTAGCAGGAGCCAGAGTCTATCTAAAAGCGTTCAACAGCACAAGTATTACAGATAAATCAGGAAATGCCGAATTTGATGTAACTCAAGCAGAAACCATCGCAACCTATTCAGAAATAACAGTAACTTATAAAGACTGGGATATCCACTATTACGCAAAGCTTACCTCGATTACCGGAAACGAAGTAAAAGATTACCTTGTTTTTTCTCCTGGATATCAGAATATGAGCGTTGCTTTGGCTAATGGGGATTCTTTTGATCTCAAAAAAGGGATGATTGAAGTTTCTACCACAGAAAAAAACACTATAGGCGTTCTTGAACCTCTATCTGATGTTTCTGTACATTGTTCTGCCGGGCAAGGAGTTTCTAGCCAAGAAACAGGAGAAATTTTAATAACATCTTCCTATTCTGGCACTCAAACAAACATTAGTTTGTCCAAAATAGGTTACAGTGAAATATCAAATAAAAGTGTTCCCTTAAGCCAAAACTCTCTAACCATAGTATCTGCACAAATGACAAGGAATTCCAATATACTTGACACTGAGGCTGCTATATCTTTTATACGCCCATACAGTTACAAAACAAATGTAGCTGTAATGGATCCATTTGTTATCGGCTTCAATCAGGAAATGGAAACTTCTTCTGTATTTAATTCAATAAATGTAATGGTTCAGAATAAGAATACTGGTGAACTATTCCAGATGACTGGCGAAAAAATCAAAGAATTCTTCGATATAAAGTGGGAAGATAACACTCTGGTTTATCTATACCCAAAAACCGGATATAAAGCCAGCACCAGATACAGTTTACTTTTAAATAACTGGACAGCAAGAACTATAGATGGCAGATACCTTAAAAACTACGTAGGTATGTATTATGAATTTGAAACAGATGAGGATCCTGCCCCCAAAGTATTAGCTTTTGAACCAGTTAATGGAGCTAAAGATGTTAGCAGAAACGGACCATTTACTATTTATTTTGATCGAAGCATAACTCCTGAATCACTTTATGAAAATACTGAAATAGAAGTTGTAGATATTGATTCTAATTTAAGTATGACGATAAAAGGTTCTTCTATAAAAAGCATTTTCTCTGTCGTCTGGCGTGACAACAACACAGTGCTTCAGTTAGTTCCTTATAGAACTCTATCTCCAAGAAATTCTTACCAAATTAGAATTAAAAAATGTAGTTTCAAATCTGCTTCAGGGCAAGCCATTTCAGGACTTGAAAACTTCTGGACAGAGTTCACTACTGGAGGAATGTAAGGGCCAAGCCAAGCTTGGCGGTGTGATAAGTGATGGGTGGTGGTGAGTTGAGAAATGAGCAATAAAAAAACAATAAGACGAATAGCTGAATGCGGAATCTTAATGGCTCTTGCCTTGGCGCTATCATTCTTTAAAATTATCAAACTTCCTTCTGGAGGTTCGGTTACTTTAGCCATACTTCCATTAGTGATTATTTCTGCAAGGCAAGGATTTTTAATAGGCTCACTATGTGGTTTTGCTTTTGGAATTCTGCTTTTGATCAACGGACCATACATTGTACATCCGATTCAATTCTTGTTGGATTATCCATTAGCTTATTCAACCATGGGAATAGCTGGAATAATAAAATGGGAAACTAGTCTAAAAGCAACAACGGCAACAACTATAGCAAATATAATAAAATTTCATTGCCATGTTATTGCCGGTGTTGTTTTCTTTAGTCAAAGCCAAAAAAACTTTAATGAAGCATTAACATTTAGTTATGCCTACAATTCTGGGCATTTACTTCCTGAAACCATAATCTGTGCTGCTATCGTTTGGTTTATCGCGATGAAGCACAAAGAATTATGTTCACGTCAAAACCTAGACTAGCAGCTCAGTGGTTTTCTAGCTTAATACTATTCATCAAGCTACAGTAACTTTATCACTGCCAAGACAGCGGGTGCAGATATATCCAGTTACACGTTTACCTTTAACAAGAACGCGTTTTTTCTGGAGGTTGATGCTCCAGCGTCTTTTTGTGCGGTGATGAGAATGGCTAAGTGCATAGCCGACTTGTGGGCCACGATTGCAAACCATACATACTCTAGACATTTTCAAACCTCCAAATAGAGCTTTAGTGAGCAAAGAGTATATCAGAATATTTTCCAAATAGCAAGACTTTTTTACACTGAAGAGTGTACATTAACTGTCAAAAATTTTCTTTATAGAAAAGAATAAAATTTACAATTTTTCTCTTTCGCTATCTTAAAAAAAACATTATAATTATTATGACCAAAAAAATATATAAGAGGTATAAGTATGAAAAGACAGAACATAAAAATATTTTTACTGTTAGCTCTACTTGTGGCAAGTCATAATTCATTAACATTTGCGAATGATGACCCCATGAAAATTAGAAAAAAACCTTCTTCTAAAATAGAAACAGAAAAAGACAAACAAAAAGACTTAGAAGAAATAATCAAGAACAGCAATGGAATGGTTATTGCACCTAATCCAAACGCTGCAAAAGAAGAAGTTCGTGAAGAACCACAATATATTATTCACGAAGTACAAAAAGGTGAAAGCCTATCTCTCATAGCCAAGAAATACCTTGGTGACGTCAACAGATGGAAAGAATTAATTGAACTTAATAAGGTTGAATTCCCTTCTTTAGTCAGCAATCCGAATCTTATCTACCCAGGTTGGAAGATAAAAGTTCCTGTAGAAAAAGAAGAAGACAAATCTGAAACTGACAACAAAATAGTTGATGGAAATACAGAAGATAAATCTGATGTTACTGTAACAGATGTTTCAAAAGAAAGTGAAGATGTAGAAAAAACTGTCTATGAACACTTATCTATTCAAGCAAAAATGAATATGTTACAGAAGAGCATAGATAAAGCCAATAGAGCAAATCCAAACAGATTAATTATGAATTTGGATTCTGAAACTTTACAATACATGATTGACAAAGGTTACTTAGATGGAAACCTTTGGGCAACAATGAACCCACCATATGGATATACCTACGTAGTCAATAGATTCACAGGTCAGGTTCAGCTTGTAAACCGCAAAAGTGTTGCTTTAACAGAAGAAGAAATTAAACAACTTGATAATAAGCTAGCAAGTAAAAAACGTGACGGTGTCGATCAATCAGTTAAGGATAATGAAGCATGGCTAGCTAACGGCACTGTTCCCAATAACGACAACAAGAACAACACTAACAGAAATACAGATCGTTCTAGGAATGACAACTCTAGAGTAACAGACAACAGTTCTAGAAACAACGGCAATAATAGCTCTAGAAATACTAATAATAATTCTAGAAACAATAATAATTCTAAAAATAACAACAAAAATAGTTCTAAAGATAACGATTCTAGAAACAATAGAAATAATTCTAGAGACAATGATTCTAGAAACAATAGGAATAACGATTCTGACAGAAGCCGTGGATCAAGCTCTTTGGCTGATTCTATAGGTAACTTCTTTAAGAAAATATCTGATGCTGTAAACGATATTGGTGAAGGAATAAGCAAAACTGGCAAAGAAATCAAGAGAACAACAGAAGATGTTGTTGACGGTGTCAAAGATGCAACTAAGAAAGCTAAACGAACTGGCGAAGATATTATTGATGGCGTAAAAGACGCTACTAGAGATGCCAAACGTGCTGCTGAAGACGTTGCTGACGGTGTCAAAGATGCAACCAAGAAAGCTAAACGTACCGGCGAAGATATCATTGATGGCGTAAAAGACGCTACTAGAGATGCTAGACGTGCTGCCGAAGACGTAGCTGATGGGGCTAGAGATGCTGGTAGAGAAGCAAGACGTGCTGTCGAAGATGTTACTGACGGTGTTAGAGATGCTGGCAGAGAAGTAAGACGTGCCGGCGAAGATGTAGCTGATGGCGTTAGAGACGCTGGCAGAGGTGTCAGACGCGCTGGCGAAGACGTTGCCGATGGTGTTAAAGATGCTGGCAGAAGCGTCAGACGTGCTGGCGAAGATATAGCTGATGGCATTGAAGACACTAGCAGAGAAGTAAGAAGATCTGTCGAAGACGTTTCTGATGGTGTTAGACGCACAGGCAGAGATGTAAGAAGAGCTGCTGAAGATGTAGCTGATGGTGTTAGAGACAGTAGCAGAGATATCAGAAGAGCTGCCGAAGATGTTGTCGATGAAGTTAGAGACACAGGCAGAGATTTCAGACGACTTGGCGAAGATATAGCAGATGATGCTAAACAAACTGGTCAAGAATTTAAACGAGCCGGTGAAGAAATAGTTGGCGGCTTCAAAGATGCAGCCAAAGAATTTGAAGACTTATTCAACGGCTGGTTCTAAGAGAAAGGTTGTCTGTTTTTATCTTATAAAAACTATTTAAGATTTTTATAAGAAAAAACTGTTTTACACCTCTTTATATTTGGTTTATAATAAGGTCAGGGTTAATAATCCTGGCCTTATTTTTTTAGCGAGGGAGAATGAATATGAAAAACATATTAAAAAAACTTACTGCAGCTGCTTTTGTTTTATTTTTTACAGCAAATGTCAATGCAGCCGAAAATAATCTTTCAAATAAAATATTATTTGTAGAAAAAGAAGCCGCTGGCTCAACTTATTTATCTGTTATGGATCCAAATGGATCAAACAAGAAACGTTTGACCCCATCAATGTTCAATATAATATTACCTAAATATAATGACAAAAGCGGTTGGGTCGCATTTACCAATCAAACCGTAGACATGAATTCAGAAATATATATTTTGAACAAAAGTGGTGATCAGCTGAAAAAAGTTTTAACAAACGCTTCTTTTGAAGATTTTTCACCAGACGGAAGATCCTTCCTTTATATAACTACTGACCAGAATGCTTCTCTCTATATCTATAACATTGCCAAAAAAGAAGCTACTAAGGTTTCTCAGACTCTCAAAGTAACATCAGCTAACTGGTCTCCAGACGGTGAATGGATTGTTGCTTCAGTATTAACAGATGATGGTACATTAGACCTTTATTTGATTTCTTGCTATGCTCAGGGCATTATAAGAGCAACTCAGACTCCAAATGTTAATGAAGCTTTTCCAAAGTTTTCAAACGACAATCTAAAAGTTGCTTTCTATACCAATCGCCATGGTGCTAAGAACGAAATAGAAATTCTTGGTGTTGGCGTTAAGAACAATCTGGCCTTAACAAGACCAATGTTAGTTGGAACTCATCCAAGTTTTTCACCAGATGACAAACAAATTGTTTTCCAAGACGGCAACGACATATGCATTAGTGATTTAAACGGTCATGAACCAAAGAAAATTGGTACCGGCAGCACTCCATATTGGACTAAATAATTAAGCAGAGGTTCTCATGATTAATTTAAAAACTATTCTTGTTCCCGTTGACTTTTCAATAGGTTCAAAAACAGCATTAGATTATGCAGCAGCCTTTGGAGTCGACTTTGGAGCACAAATACATGTTCTTTGTGTTGTTGAAGAAGAATCATTAACTGCTAATATAGGTGGAGACCCACTAAACACCAGAGAAAGCTGGCGTAAAGAAAATCTAAAAAAACTTGATGAATTTATTCCTGAAAAGTATAAAGATTTAGATATTCTCAAGCGTGTTGAAGGCGGTTTGACCTATGAAGCCATTCTCAAATATGCTCAAGAAAATAATATAGACCTTATTATAATGGGTGCTAACGGTCAAGCTGGCTTTATTGAATCATGGCTTGGCGGAACCACTTATGAAGTTGCAAGAAAAGCTCCATGTGCGGTATTAACCGTTAGACCAGAAGGTTTTGGCTTTATTAAAGAAGAATAAAGCTATTTATTAAATCGTTCAACAATCCGATTTAAGCGTTCTGCCGCTTGAATCGGATTTTCTTTTGGAGCAATAGCTACATCTACTAATAGTGGTACATCAAGCTTAGGTAGCATAGACAAAGCATCTTCTAAAAACATAGCATTAACGCCATTTCCTATATTTAAAACAAAAAAGTTGTCTTTATGCGAATTAGAAACAATCTGTTCAGGCTGAACTGCTCCTCTGAATCTAGTATAGGAAACAAGCGGATTCCAAGCATAAGAAGCCCGATAAAGATTCAAGTTATCAGGAATATCTTCTTCTTTCCATTCTTTTGAGAGAATAGCTGTTAGACCCTGTTTATATACATAAGCTAAGGCATTCAGATTAGAGAGATTAAAACACCAATCAAGGGTGAAGTTGAGCTTAGGCAGAAGTTTAGCAAGTCTAAAAGCTTCCCAGCCAAAACAGATAAATCTTTTATCTGATAGTTTCTTGATACTTTCATAAACAACATTGAAATCTTTTGAATTCAATATAGGATTAAGCCAATAACTTATATTTTCAGAATTGCGCTTGTTATCAGCTAACTGCTCTCTTTCATTCCAGGGAATAATTAAATTATCTGTTTTTAATAATTTAGAAAGAAGCTTCGTTTCATTCCAAAGCCTTAAAACAAGCTTTGCCTTTGGTCTCAAAGAAAGAGAAGATTTATCAACACAAAACTTATTGCCTTTGTTTAAAAGGTATTTAATTAAAGAACTATCACCCTGTGCCGGAGGAAGCTTCTCGAGCATATTCAGATTCTCAACCAAAGCTCTTTTAAGCTTCTTTAAAGAACTGGAATTGATGTGAAGTCTTTCACCTAAATGGTCTGTAATATGGCGTTCAGACTTGTAATCTTCCCCAATAACAGAAAACTTTTCCTGCAATGGACCTTCATCTAAGCCTTTAAGCATAGCATTTTCAAGCAATTCATCTGTTTCAAGATGAAGCTTATGACCATTAAATAAAGCTTCAACAGCTAATGGAGTTCCTTCATAACCCGACCAGAATAAATCAACAGTGCGTCGTTCCATTGATTTGTCCCATTTAGATTCCCAGTTTTCATCGCTACTTTTAGAAGTTCTTCTTATTTCTGTTTTGGCAGGAATATTAGGCGGTAACCCCCTGACCCAGATTCTATTTTTGCTCATTTTATCTTTTTGAGCAAAAGTAATTCTAGAACCTTTTTTTTCATTCCCTTCATACCAGAATAGCCCATCACCTGCTTGTAGGCTATCTTTTAAAACTAACTCTGTCAGTCCATCTGAGAACTTACCAGTAGTGATTCCTACTATTAAACCTTCTCTGCCAGGGTTGTTACCTGTTTTCCATTCAAAAGGTTTTTGAGGGCCATAAAAAAATCCATTAGAAGAAGCTCTTGAAAAGACTTCGTCAAGATTCTTTTCATCAAATGAATTATCTTCGTCTATAGCTGCTCTATAAGCCTTAACAACCTGATAGACATACTCAGGGCTTTTCATTCTGCCTTCAATCTTTAAAGAGGCAACGCCAGCCTGTTTTAAATCTTTTATATAGTTAATTAGTCTTAAATCTTTAGGGCTAAAAACGCAATTATTACTCTTTGAACCATCTAAAGCGTATTCTTTACGGCATGGCTGAGCACAGGTTCCTCGATTGCCTGAGCGTGTTCCTAAAGCAGCGCTCCAAAAGCATCTTCCCGAAATAGAATAACACATTGCCCCATGAACAAAGACTTCAACTTCAAATGGGGAATTATTTACAATATCTTCTATTTCTTTCTTAGAAGTCTCTCTTGGAAGAATGACACGAGTAATTCCCAACTCTTTCAGCTCTTCCACCCCACCCTGTCCAAACCAAGCGCCTTGAGTGCTTAAATGCAAAGGTATTCTGCTGCCTCTTTTTCGAAGCTCGACAGCAATGCCTATATCTTGAATAATCAAAGAATCAGGTTGCAAAGATTCCATAAAATCAAGAGTCTTTAAAAGCAGATTCCATTCGTGTTCAAAGACAATAGTATTAAGGGTTATATATAACTTTTTGTTTTGAGCTTTAGTAACTTTTCTTGCCCATCTTAAGCCAAATTCATCAAAATTTGAAGCAAAAGCTCTGGCTCCAAAACGTTTTCCCGCCAAATAAACAGCATCAGCACCAGCCAATATTGCGGCTTTCAAAGATTCGGCACTGCCAGCAGGAGCAAGAAGTTCCGGTTTATTCATAAACTATTATTCTCTTTCAATAAACCAGGTTAAAGCCAAGTGATAGACTTCGGAGCCTAATCCGCAGATAACTCCCTTTGCAACTGGGCTTACATAAGAATGATGTCGGAATTCTTCTCTAGAAAATATATTGGTAATATGAACTTCAACAACTTCAGCTTCCATAGCAGTAATACAGTCTCTTAAAGCTATACTGGTATGTGCTAAAGCACCAGGATTCATAATAATCTTTGCTGATTTTGGCAACGACTGTAAATAATCTAAGATTGCTCCTTCAGAATTACTCTGGAAAAACTTGATTTCTTCATTGTTGGCAAAGGCAGTTTCTTCTAAATCTCGGTTGATTTCATCCAAAGTAATGTTGCCATATTTCTGTGGCTCACGTTTTCCAAGCAAATTAAGATTAGGTCCATTAACTACATATATCATTGTTTTTCACCTTTATCTTCTGGCAAAAATAGTATTTCAAGTAAAGCATAGGATGACTTCATAAAAGTAATAAGTTCTGATGCAGTTCTTAAGCCAAAAAGCCGTTTAAAAAATCTGTTTTTGGTTCCCCAGAAACGTTGCATAAACTTTTTGTGTTCCGCATTACTCCACAAGTATTCGTCTCTTATGATTAGATGATCAATGTATTTGCATACTGGCAGTGTAATTCCACCACCAAACCAAGCATGACTTATCTGTAAACAAGCTTCAAAACCAGAATTTCTAATCTCTTTCAGTTTATTTACTATTTCTTCTGCATTAATAGCCTGAGGTTCATAAAGCCATATTCTTTTCAAAGGGAATAAGATATTGGAGTAGCACACTTCTTCTGTGCTTAGAAAAGAAATGCTGAGTTTTATTTTTAAATTCTGAAATAGTGCTCTAAGCCTATTTAGCTCATCAACATTCCATTTTGAGGGGTTAAAATGGAATGCATCAAAACCTGATTTTGTAAGCCATACCAAAAGATTAGTCATCCATTCGTCGCCAGGATAATCAAACAAAGACGTTGAAAACTCCATTAGTCCCAACCAGGGTTGCCAAACTTCGAGATTGTGAACGCTAAGCCATTTTTCAGGAAGAATAATATAACCAACGTCTACTAGTGGTTCAGCAGGGATATCCAAACGTGAGTGCATATCGTTCTCCATCTGGTCACAAAAACCGGAAAGCTCATCACCACGAAGGATTCTTAACAAAGAAGATTTGCCAGTTCCATTGATAACAAAATCAAAATGTTTTGTCACATCAGACTTTATAAAATTGCAACCTAACTTTGTTTTTGGGAAAGCTTCTTTTATAGAAGAAAGAATAGTTTTAACACTATCTGTATCAGGTTCTTCTGCTAATCGACAAATAACTGCTTTTAAAGGCGAAGAATGGTATAAACTGAGCATATCTTTGATTTGTGCTACAGGAACATCAATCAAAGCAATTCTTTCAGAATCTGTTGCTTTAAGACAATACAACCCAATTGGAGCTGATCTATAAACTGAATGCCGCCAAGAAAGCTTATTCTTAACAGAGGCACCAGCCAGCTCTATCAGTAATATTTCAATCTTTCCTTTATCCATAAATCTTTATCTCATTTACAGTTATCTATAAAAAACTTGAATAAAGCTCTGCTAAATTCGTCTGATTCTAAGGTTTCTTCGGGATGCCATTGAACACCCAGACAAAATCTTTTTGCATCATTTGATTCTATAGCTTCTATTATACCATCAGATGTCTCTGCTGCGGTAGAAAAACCAAAAGGAACTGCTTTTACTGCCTGATGGTGAAAAGAATTTACCATTATCTTTTCTTCACCGGCTATTTCAGCAAGTTTTGTATTAGGAGAAAAACTAACATAGTGTGTTGGAGACCATCTTGGTGAGGCTTGAGAGTGCTGAACCGAAGCCATAGAAGTTATATCCTGATGAACCATACCGCCTAAGGCGATTGCCATAACCTGTATACCTCTACAAATACCAAGCATAGGCTTTTTAAACTTATTATAAGCTAGTTCAGCAACGATAAGTTCGAACTCGTCGCGAAAAATATTAACACAGCCCAAAGCAGGTATAGGATCTTCGTCCTGAAACTTTGGATGTACATCTTCACCACCAGCTAGAAGAATTCCGTCAACAAGATTCAAATAACGTTCTGCCAGCCTATGAAGCTCATTTAAACTCACACCTTGTATAAAAGGAGCTGGAAGCAAAACAGGGTCGCCACCGCTTAATAATACTGCGTTAGAATATTTCCTTGAAACATATGTTCTAATACGCATTTCGTTGTCACGACAAGCGCAGTCAGAGTAAAGAATGCCGATAAGAGGTCTTTCATTCATTTTAGAAGTTTCCTTTGCGTGAAGGATCTAATATATCTCTTAGTTCATCACCAAATACGTTAAAAACTATAACAAGAAAAGCAATACAAAGTCCTGGATAAATAACCAGACTTGGATTAGATATCATGAAATCTTTGCCAGTAGCAACCATTCCGCCCCAAGTAGGCAAAGAGGGGTCAACTCCAAGTCCTAAGAAACTCAAACTAGCTTCAGAAAGAACTGCTGTAGCCATTCCCATAGTAAAAATAACAGTAATTATAGGCATACAGTTTGGAAGTATATGGGTCAGCATAATTCTTAAATCTGTGGCGCCAAGAGTCTTAGCAGCAACAACATATTCTGCTGACCTAAGTTCAAGGGTTGCAGAACGAATAATTCGAGCCATTTCAGCCCAACCAACAATCGCAATTGCAAAAATAACAGTGCCCAGACCGCTTCCCATAAACATAGAAATAGCTATCGATAAAAGCAGACTTGGGAATGCTAAGAACATATCTACAACCCGCATCAAAGCCCAGTCAAGCCAACCACCAAAATAACCAGCAGTTAAACCGACTATTAAACCAATAAGTAAAGCGAGAATACGTGAAGCAAAACCTATTAAGAGAGACAATCTTGCACCATGAATAATTCTTGAAAGAATGCACTGACCCAGATTATCGCAACCTAAGGGGTAACCAGAGGCATCTGCCCAGCGTCTTTCAGGATTAGTTTCCATCGGATCATGAGGAGAAATATAAGGAGCAAAAATAGCCACGATGGTTACTAATATAATACCCAAAAGACTGAGCTTTCCAGCTAGAGTCAGACGGTTTAAAGCTGTTTTTTTCAAAACCTGTTTTTTTTCTGGTGAAATATTCATGCTGCACTTTTCCCCATCATTTCATCTCTAATTTTAGGATTAATCCAAGCGTAAATAAGATCCATAAGCAAATTGACAATAATAAAAATCAACGCACCTATTAAAACCACGCCTTGAATAATCGGATAATCACGCTGTAAAATTGCATCCATCGCGAATCTGCCAATACCAGGCAAGTCAAATATTGTTTCTACAATAACAGAACCATTTAAGTAACTTGAAAGGTCAAGACCAATTACAGTGATAACAGGAACCAATGCATTAAAAAGCCCATGTCGGAACAAGATTCTCCAAGGACTTAGGCCCTTTGCTCTTGCGGTTCTGATAAAATCCTGATTTAAAACTTCAATCATACTGCTTCTAACTATTCTTGCCAGAAAAGCAGCAGAGCGTATACCCAGTGTAAAAGCTGGCAAGAAGAAAGCCATTAACGGATTTTTAAGCATTATGGGAGAACTTGCAGAAGCAGGGAACCATCTTAATTTAACTGCAAATATATAAAGGAATACTAAGCCAGATAGGAATACAGGAATACTAATACCGGTAACCGACAAGATAGTGCATAATCTGTCTATTAATTTTCCCTTGGTTACAGCACTGATTATTCCCATAACAATACCAAGAACTACTGAAATAATCATAGCGACACAAGCAAGTTTCAAAGTATAAGGTAGTTTTTCACAAATAGACTTCAAAACAGGTCTGCCAGTTAAAACAGAGGTGCCAAGGTCACCAGATGCAACTTTTTTTATGTATGTAAAAAACCTTATATGGAAAGGCTGGTCAAGCCCCATTTCTGTTCTAATTCTTTCAACGGTGGCCTGGTTTGCTCTCGGACCAGCTATAGTCAGAGCTGGGTCGCCAGGAATCAGGTAAAGAACAGAAAAGATTACAAAAACTATACCTATCAATACTGGTATTGTTGCAGCTATTCTTCTAATTGTAAATTCTAACATTTCTGTTCCCTTTCGTTATTTATAATCCACTAAGAGTTTTTTCTTGTTCATTTCTTAATTTTTATACTCAAGCCTTTATCGCAGAAAAACATTGGATAAAAGTCTATATTCTCTACTCTTGGTCCACTAACATAGCTTTCACTACAGTGCCACAAATATACCCACGGAGCCTGTTCTACGACTTTTCTATTTATTCTGTCATAAGCTTCACTGCGTAGTTTTTCATCTGTGATTCTTACAGCTTCTTCCAATAGTTTGTCTATTTCTTCATTCTTGAATCTGGCTCTGTTGCCACCAGAACCCCAGTTTTTAGAATGGAATAAAGGATAAAGGAAGTTTTCTCCATCAGGGTAATCACCAAACCAGTTCATAAAGAAAGCCTTGGCTTCACCCTTATTAATAGCGTCTTTCAAAGCACTCCATTCCATGGGTTTCAATTCAAGAATTACATTATATTTCTTATATTCACCCTGGATAAACCTTGTTATTTCAAAAGCAGACTGTTGTGCTTTCTGATAAAGTTCTATTTTTAAAGGATTCTTTTCATTATATCCGGCTTCAGCTAATAATCTTTTGCCTTCTTCAGGGTTAAAGCCAATACCAGTATCTTTTCCATTAAAACCAGAAATGCCTGGCGGAATACTTCCGATAGCAGGAACAGCTCTGCCAGAATAAATAGCCTTAATGATTTTTTCCCTATCTAAGAGTAAATTCAAAGCTCTTCTTATTCTTACATCGTTAAAAGGCGCATCTTGGTTGTTAAAGCCTATATACCAAGTATTCAAAGCAGGAATATCAACTATTTTATCTGCATACTTCGGCATAGCTTTAAAACGTTCGTAATTTGAAGGATAAAGCTGCAAAACATCGAGAGAATCGCATTCAAACTCAAGTTCAGCTTTCAAATTTTCTGTAATAATTCTAACTAAAATATTACCTACATTGGGTTTGCCTAAGAAGTATTTTTCATTTGCTGCCAAATGAATATAACTGTCTCTGACTCTATCTTTTACATAAAATGGGCCAGTACCAGCAGGTTTGTCGAAGAAATCACTGCCCTTAAAAGAATCTTTGCTTTCAGAAGGAAGAATGTAGCAAGCCGGAGTAGTTAGCAAGCTCATAAAGGGAGCAAAAGGTTCTTTCAATCTAATTGAAACCCTATATTCATCTAGTGCTTTAATACCAGATGTTTCAGAGGTTTTGCCCTTCATTCTTTCGTCTGCTCCATCAATTTTTTCTAATACCCAAGTTCTTGGCGAAGCAGTTTTAGGGTCTAGAATTCTATCTAATGAAAAAACTACGTCCTTAGAAGTAAACTTCTGTCCATTATGAAAAGTTACATTGGAACGAAGTTTAAAAATGTATTCACAGCCATCTTCAGATATTTCCCAAGATTCAGCCAAATCTGGAACTAATTCCATTTTTTCGTTGTATCTGACTAGACCATCAAAAATTCTTGATTGAACTACAGCTTCATTAACATCTACACCACGTGCAGGGTCTAAATTTGAAGGTTCACTAGATATATAAGTTGAAAAAACGTCTATATTATCTAAGCTATTACTGCAGCAACCAGTAAAAGAAGAACTTATCAATAAAGCCACAACAAAAAACAGGCTAACAGAAAGGATTTGTTTCATTTTGCCACCAATTAATTTTTTTCTTCTCTATTAATCGGCTATATGTAAAACATTATTTATCTAAAAATTAGTTGGGCAGAAAGCTTGTCTCCATCGGTAGTTAAGACTGCTACAGAAGGTGGCATACCACTTCGTGGCTCATAAGCACTACCAGGATTAATTACAAGCAAATCGTCTTCTTCACTTATATCAGCTATATGAGTATGACCATAAACCAAAACTTTGCTACGTATATCTAAAGCGTTTCTAGCATCTCTTGGTCTGTGAGCAACAGTCAATAGACCACAACCTATATTAACCGAACGAGAAATAGGATTTTCAGAATTATAAGGGTCACAGTTACCTCTAACTGCGTAGACAGGAGCTATATATTCAAGATTTGTGATGTAATTGCTGTGTTCTACATCTCCTGCATGAATAATCAAATCAACGTTTTCAAAAGCTTTTTTTATCCAATCAGGAATATTGCAACTTTCTGCAGTGTATCTGTGTGTGTCTGAAATTATTCCTATTTTCATATTATGTTTTGCAGCCAAGCTATGTTTGGCTAATCCTTAAATCTGAACTTATGGTCGTGAATTGAAAGTTTATTGTTTAGATGAACATTCGGCTGATGGCATACTGTGCAGTTTGTGCCCGGTGATTCCTCAGGGTGGTCTGATTTATCTGTATGACAAGTTAAACAATACTGGTCGTAAGTTAGATATTTTGACCCGCTAGCTGTTTTATACTCTCTGAAATTCTGGCAATAGTCACAGGTGAGACCTGAAGCCAAAAACAGGCGAGACTTAAGAAAAGCCCACTGTCTTTCTCTGTCTTCCAAACTTTCATCACCATAGAAATTATCTGGAGTCTGCCCTGGTTTTGGAGTTAAACCAGAATAAAAATTCTCTAGATTATCTCCTGGTTTGTAACCTGCTGCAAACAAGTATTCGCCGCTTTCATCCATACCAGAAGTATGACATGACATGCAAATCATTTCCTGATATTTTGGGTCCATCTTTTTTATTGAAGTTATATAATCAGGCGATTTCTTCTTTATATGTTCTGCCCCTGGTCCATGACAAGCTTCACAGCCAACACCAGCTTCAATAAAAGTATCATTTTTAGGGTTATATCCGGTAGAATGACAGCCAGCACACTGTTTTAACCAATATCTTTTAGTCCAATTTTTGTCATTAGAATCTAACCATTTTTTCTGGTGAATATCCCATATCTTTGGCAGAACAACATAGCTTCCGCTGGCTTCCACAACAAATCTGTGAACATAATGAGAACCCAATACACTAATTATTTTATCTTCAGGGTAGTTCAGTTCTTTAAAAGGAACAACGTCTTTTTCATCTAATTCAGAGGGTTTTCTCATCATTCTTGCATGAGGAGTAAGTTTCCATTCATCGTAAATGTCATTATGACATTCCATGCAAGCTTTGGAACCAGCATATTCGCTTCTCTGCTTAATCAGTTTTTCAACAAGCGCAGTATTTCTTGATTTTAAAGACTGTGTAGCTGAAGCTGGTTCAGCAAACAAAGGGCTATATGCCATAAGAGCAAAAATAGAGAGTAAAATACTACGCTTAACCATATTTATTCTTCTATACTCATCTGAGATATAATCTCATCTAACTTAGCTGAAGCTTCTTCATTTTTTATCAAAGGCTTCAGTTCTTTTAACTCAACATAATGCTGCCTCATACGGTCTTGCAGCTTATTTACCGCATCGCAGAGAGGCTGCCCTTCATCGCCTTCCCTAAGCCTTAATACATTCTGTGGAAGTGTTCCAGAATTTATTTTATTTATATGGCCAGTTACTTTCAGCATTGGTCCAATAAGCTTATGAGTTACTAATACAGTAACGATGATTAGAAACAAAGTTAAAATAACAAAACTTAAAGCATTAGTTACTGTTATTGCTGGTCTGAGAATATCCCAAATCTGCTCTATTTGAGTCTGACTGAAATAATCAGAAAGATTGCGAGTTGTTACATAGTTTAGAAAGACGATATGAATTATAGAACCGGCTAAAACAACTATAGACATGAATAAAACCAGTCTTAGCTGATAAGAAGGAAGTATAAGATAATGCTTTATAGATCTTTTCTTATTGTTCATCTATAATTACTCCGCTTTCTTCCTCTGAGGAAGTGCTTTCAGCTACAGGTTTCCCGACAAGTTCTTCAGGAAGATTTTTAAAGAATAAGTCTAAATCTAAGGGGCCTTGATGAGAATAGATTATTTTTCCCTGCGGATCTACAATAAAAACGGATGGAGTCATAGTTACACCCCATGAATCCGCACTCAGATACTTTTCATTTTCAACCTTTTCCATAAGTATAGGAGCAGGAAACTTTCTTCGCCTTTTAAAGTTTTCCAAAGCTTTCTGCATTTTTTCTGTATCTAATGAAACAAAAAATGTTTCAAACTCTTTGCCGTTGAGTTTGCTCAAGCCTTCTTGAATTTCGGGCATTTCTTCTATGCAGGAATGACAGAACAAAGACCAGTAAAAAACCAGATTCCATTTATTAGGAACAGGAAAACTTACTTCCTCATTGGTTATTGCTTTAAGACTATTGATGGGTGCAAGACTACCTGACTGAAGAAAAGCCACGTCAGCCTCTTTCCCCTCTTGAGCAAAAGAATTTGATGAAAAGACTGTTAAAGCTAAGATAACAGCTAGGAATATATAGTTTTTCTTAATTAAGTGCAATAGAAGAGATTGCATTGGTAACATCCTTTTCGTTTTCTGGAGCATAACCGGTATGGTCGTAAAGAACCTTTCCGCTTCTGTCTACCAGCAAAGTTCTTGGTAAAATAGAGACATTGTAAGTTTTTGATAAGGTATCCTGAGTATCAACCGCAATCATATAAGGAATTTCTGGCTTATACTTTTTTATGAATTTCTGAACTTTCTTTATTGGAAAATTCGGATGAATCCCTATAATCGTAATTTTATCCTTAAGACTATCGTGAAGTTTGCTTATAAAAGGAATCTCTTCAATACATGAGCCACAGGTTGTAGACCAAAAAACCAGCAATATAGGCTTTTCTGTGAATTGCCCCGCTAGTCTGAACTGCTGACCATTAACTGCTGTTAAAGTAACCCCTTCCAAAGAAGAAATACTGTCTTTCTTTTCTTCAGGAATAAAGAAATACAATAAAAAGCAGCTTAATACAGCTATTATAATTAACATTCCATGATTGTGACTCATAAGTTATAATTATAATATTTTTCTTTGCTTAAAAGCAATCTATCTTTATATTAAGCAAACCTTTGCGACAAGCTTTTTAACTTTAACAGGCTTATCTACCGCAATACATGGCATATGAGCATCCTGTTGATACAAAATCACATAACCACCATCTACGATAACACTTCTCATCTGGTTTGGTTTCTGTTTCCAGAACATAACATCATTTTCGTCACTATATTCTGTTTCTAATTCAAGCTTATCTATATCACAGCTTTCAATAGCTTCGATTCCATGAATCATCATCTGGATATCTACATATTTTTTATGTGATTCAAATCGGCATTCAGACAAATTCTTAGTCATATATTCCTGAACATTAATATAAAGCCATTCGTTTATGACATTTTTCCCAAGTTTTAAATCATCAAGATTAATGCTGTTTAAATACTCCAAAGCCTTGTTTATGCGTTCTTCAGTTTTATTGGCCATTTTTTTATCCTTATTTATTATTATATAATCATCTATACCACAATTAAACATCAAATTGCCATAACGGCTATTTATTCAAATTAGTTTTTATTGTTTTTGGTAGTTATTGTTTTTATTGTTTAATCTAAGTTCTTTAATCTTATATCTCCATTTATGGTCTTAACTCTCAATTCTCAGTTCTCAATTTAGTTAAAAGCGGACAGTAGACGCGAGACCTCTATTCTCCGCACAAGGCTCGTTCCCTCAAAGTCTATCCGAAGATACAAATTAACAGAGACCGCGGAGGAGAATAAGGTTGA
>JAEEGF011606201.1_pt1 | contig 20369 bp, 19 predicted proteins | sample 9134171 | NCBI WGS metagenome assembly JAEEGF01 (sample SAMN16246542, study PRJNA631951) | gut metagenome | biome: gut microbiome; feature: rumen; material: AP-attached | host: Bos | place: Iran: Karaj | collected 2018-10
TTGCGTTTACAATTTCATTTAAGAGGGAAAATTTCGTCAGGTGGCGTTTTTTAGGTACATCTCTTCGTAAAACTCGCGTTTTGCGAAGAGATGAAAATCGCGCTCTACCCCCGGCTAAAACTCTATTAAATGAACCTCCTTTATTAGGTGCGTATTATGACTATTATTAGGATTTATACCGATGACTCATATATAGTACTCTCATATTCTGTGCTATGCGTTGCAAAACTGATCAATTGATAGGAGCTCTTTTTATTCTGCAATTTCTAACAATTTTGTGAAAACTAAATCAAATTATTGAATTAATCAGCTCTACACGCTATAATGTGAAAGTATGTTTTGTTCTAAAGAACTTACAGAGCCGTACCATATACGGTTTCAATATAATTGCTAGATGTTAGGGGAGGACATATGGGACTTTTCGGGGGACCAAAGAAAAATAAAGAATTAGAAAGCTATCTGGCTTCCTGTGAAATGTATATGGATAACAATTATAAAGATGCCGCTCAGGAAGAATTCCAGAAATTCAAAAGACGTTTCAAAGAACTTGAAGAATACGAATACCTTTCAGAAAAACAGCTTGAGTACTATGATGATGTGTACAGCATGATGTCTGAGAAAATGAAGGGCTACGGTCATGTTCAGATCCGTAGAGATAAAAATGCTATAAAGAATAAATCAAGAAGGTAAGAAACCTAATACAAAACAAAAGATTATAATTTAGAGGCGATATTCGCCTCTTTTTTGATGCAAAAAATCTTTATATGTTTATAGTAAATGCACTTAATAAAAAACAGGACCACAACTGCAGTCCTGTTTAGAAATGTATAAAAGAATTACTTTTTGATAGATTTCATATAAGCAAGATATGTTAAGAAACCAAATACAATAACGTATATTAGAGATGCCATGCTAAAATAAGAATATTCACCTACAAGAGCCTGAATCTCATCAATAAGGAAGTAAACTGCTCTTAAGCCAAGTGCTATAGCAATCATTAAAAAGTTCTCTGTTCCAAGAAGCATAAAGAAGAAAAGATAGAAAGCTATTTTTACTAAAGTATAAAACCAGCCCAAACTAAAACCCGGAATGATCAGCTGTAATACCATAAGAGCACCACATGCTAAAGTGACAGGAAGTGCGTACATCTGTAAAGGTGCAAGTATTTTGTTGTTACTAAAGTAATTTTTTAGTGATTTACATACATTTTCGAAACCCATTATTAGTTCCTCCCATAAACTATATTTTTTGTAGCGCTTAAAGTATATCCTAATATAATAATGGATACAAGTATCAGATATTGCTATTACATGATGTAAGGGTCAAAAGTTATTTCGATTCGAGCTTGCTCATTAAATAGTATCAATCACTTTACCTTGCGCTCTCCTGCCAGAACCAGTCGGTAGTCTTCCAGATTCTTTTTAAGAAGCACAGGAATATTAAGCTCATATGGGCATTTTGGAAGACATGCGCCGCAGTTAACGCAGGTATCAATCTTGGCCATCTCGCTCTGCCAATAATCAGAAAGCCATGAATCGCTGGGTGCTCGTCTTAGCATCAGTGACATTCTATTGCACTGATTGATCTGAATTCCCATAGTACAAGGCATACAATATCCGCAGCCTCTGCAGAAATCACCCATGAGCTCTGCTCTCTCACTTTCTATGAAAGCCCTGATCTCATCGTCCATAGAAGGGGTTTCATCCATATAGGAAAGCCACTCGTCAAGCTCATTGTCTCTCTGGATGCCCCAGATAGGTACAGCGCCTTCAAACTGTGATATAAAAGCCATGGCAGCTTTAGAATTAGTAATAAGTCCTCCTGCAAGACCTTTCATACCGATAAAACCTACATTATGCTCATTGCACATATGTATGAGCTCTATCTCCTTATCAGATGCCAGATAGCTCATAGGATACTGAACTGTCTCGTACAGATCAGATTCTATCAGCTCTTTGGCAATTCCAAGTTTATGAGCGGTACCACCTATATGCTTGATAAGTCCTTTTGACTTGGCTTCAAGCATACACTCATACATGCCAGTACCATCACCTGGCTTATAACACTGTCCCATTAGATGAAATTGGTATACATCGATATAATCTGTTTTTAACATCTTAAGAGATGTCTCAAGATCCTTCCAGAAATCTTCCGGCGTCTTGGCAGCTGTCTTTGTAGTGATTATGATCTCATCTCTTTTGACCTTGCCATCGCCAAAAGCTTCTCCGAGCTTTTCCTCACTGTCACTATAAGCTCTTGCTGTGTCAAAGAATCTCATGCCGCCATCATAAGCTTTTCTTAGAAGTCTTGCAGATTCCTGGATAGAAACTCTCTGTACAGGAAGTGCACCAAAACCATTTTGTGGAACGCATATGCCGGTGCGTCCTAATGTCACATTTTTCATAGTCATAATCTCCGTTATTGATAATACATTTAGAAAAAATATTTACATCAATATAATAACTTAAAAAAAATAAAATATAAATCTTTTATATGACCTTTTGATACCTTCCTCTTTATATCTTAACGATAGCACAACCTTCGCTTCTATTTAGCATAGATTTTTGATATGTGTTAAGATATAGGATGGAAAAAATAAAAAAGAGGTAAAAAATATGAAGAAAACACGCATTTTCAGGATGATAAGTACGATCCTGATGATCGTTATGTGCACATGTCTTTGTGCCTGCGGTGGTTCTCAGCGTTTTATGTTCGGAACCGGCGGAACTGCAGGAACATATTATGCATATGGCGGAGTTCTCGCACAGTATATGAAACAGTATGCAGGTGTTCGTGTTACTGCCGTATCAACCGGCGGTTCTAAAGCTAATATTCAAAGTATTCAGGATGGCGATTTCCAGCTGGGATTCACTCAGTCAGACGTCATGTCTTATGCATGGTCAGGAACCAGAGCGTTTGAAGCAGACGGCGCAACCCACGATTTCAGAGTCCTTGGATGTCTTTATGCAGAAACAGTTCAGCTTATCACAATGGATCCTGATATCAAGTCCGTTTCAGATCTTAAAGGTAAGAGTATCTCTATAGGAGAAGCCGGATCCGGCGTATATTTTAATGCACTGGATGTCCTTGAAGGCGCCGGTATCTCACTTGATGATATAAAGCCTCAGTATCAGTCTTTTGAAGATTCCAAAGAGTCCTTAAAAGATGGCAAAATAGATGCAGCATTTATCGTAGCAGGAGCTCCTACTACTGCTATAACTGAGCTTGCTACGACCAATGGAGTCAGACTCCTTGGAATTGACGGCGATCTTCGAGACAGCATCATTGCAAAATGTCCTTATTACTCAGCTTATACCATTCCTGCCGGCACATATCCCGGTCAGGACGATGATATAGAGACTATCACGGTCAAGGCGACTGTTATCGTCTCCGCTTCTCTTGATGATGATACTGTTTATGATCTGACAGCAGCTATCTTCGATCACATTGACGATATCACTTTAGAGAATGCAAAAGGAAGCGAGCTTAATATAGAAAGTGCCACAAGCGTAACTGATGTTCCTTATCATGAAGGCGCAGCAAGATATTATGCTGAGCACGGTATCACAGTAAGAACGGAGGAGACAGATTGAGCAACAATAATACTAAAGATATAGATAAAAATATAAATAATACAAGCGCCTCCGGTTTAAATAATGATAGTTCATCCAAAGCCGCATCAAGCGCTGAGATCGACTCTGTTATGAGAAAATATGACAGAGAGTCAAACACCAGAGTATGGACAGGTATTCCAAAGATTGTAGTTACAGTTGTTCTGGCTCTTTTTTCACTCTGGTGTATCTACGTAACACTATTTGCAACATTCCTTGAAGAGATAAGGCTTACATCTTTCATGGCGCTCATCGTCCTTATGGGCTTCCTTATCTATCCTCATAAGAAGGGACTTACAAGGCCCAACTACATTCCGATAGGCGATATCATATTCATGATCCTCGGAACAGCTTCATACCTTTACTTTACATTTAATGCAAATGATATTATCAATCAGGGTACAAGATTTGAATGGTATCAGATCATAATCGGTATAGTAGGTGTTGCAGCTCTTATCGAAGTTACCAGAAGATGTGTAGGTATGCCTATTCTCATCGTAGCAGCATTCTTTGTAATATATGCTCTTACACTGGGACTTACTAATCCCAGCTTTGCAGGCAGGATCAAATATCTGGTACGAAACCTCTTTTATACCAAAGGAGGAATCCTGTCAACACCGGTTAACGTATGTTCTAAATATATAGTAGTATTTATCATATTTGGCGCATTCCTTGAAAGAACCGGAATCTCAAGCTTTTTTATCCAGCTTGCAAACAGTATAGCCGGCCGCTTTGCAGGTGGACCTGCCAAAGTTGCGGTTATCTCTTCTGCTCTTTGCGGTATGGTGTCAGGATCATCTGTAGGTAACACTGTTACAACTGGTTCTGTAACAATTCCTATGATGAAAAAAACAGGCTATCGCAATGAATTTGCTGCAGCTGTAGAAGCTGCCTCATCAACAGGTGGACAGATAATGCCTCCTATCATGGGCGCTGCAGCATTTCTTATGGCTGATTTTATTGGAGTTCCGTATTCAGATGTAATTGGTAAGGCAGTGCTTCCTGCTATCCTCTACTTCTTTGGGATTTTTATTACAGTACATCTTGAAGCTAAAAGGCTCAGACTCACCGGAATCCCCAAGGATCAGCTTCCAAGCTTTTTTAAACTCATTAAGAAGATATATCTTCTTGTCCCCATCATAATGCTTATCGTATGGGTATCCGGCAATTATATGACTATGCAGAAAGCTGCTTCACTTGCGATCATCCTTTCTATCATAGTTGGTTTTATCAATAAAGACGCCAAGCTCACTCCAGGTAAGATTCTCGATGCTCTATCATCAGGCGGTAAGAGTGCTATCACAGTAGGCGCAGCCTGCGGCGTTGCAGGTATCATCTCCGGTGCTATTACTATGACAGGTCTTGCCAACGAGCTTATTAATGCAATCGTAAGCGTTGCAGGGGACAAACTCATCATAGCGCTTGTACTTACTATGCTGTGCTGTATTGTACTTGGAATGGGTGTTCCTACTACGGCCAATTATTGCATCATGGCTGCAACAACAGCTCCTATCCTTATCAGAATGGGCGTTCCGATTGCAGCAGCGCATTTCTTTGTATTTTACTTTGGTATAGTGGCAGATATCACTCCTCCTGTTGCCCTTGCAGCATATGCAGGTTCTGCTATCGCCAAGAGTAATCCTATGAAGACAGCATTTACAGCTTCAAGACTTGCTATAGCAGCTTTCATAGTCCCATATATGTTCTGTTTAAGCCCGGCTCTTTTGATGATAGATACTACTGCAGTAGAAGTCGCGCTAATAAGTGTCACTGCTATCATCGGAATATTCGGCCTGGCATCAGGACTTGAAGGTTATTGTTTCACAGATATGAACAAGATCATCAGAATCCTTATTGTTATAGGTGGTCTTCTTCTTATATATCCAGGTATAGCAACTGACGGAATCGGATTTGTACTTGTAATAGGATCTCTTGCTTTCCAGTATCTGTCATCAAGAACCAGGAAGGCATAAGTTTGAAAGTGTTCCACTTACAAAACCAAAGACAAAAACTATATAAATGCGCGGAGGCATTATTAAAATGGCGGATAATTTAAAATTCCCGGTAATCACAATTGGTAGAGAATACTGTGCATATGGACGCACTATAGCACGTATCCTTTCAGAGAGGCTTGATATTCCTTATTTTGACAAGGATTTCGTCAAAAAGACCGTTATTGAAAGCGGCTTTTCAGAAGATGAAGTCAACTCGGAAGGAGAATCAATTTCTAGTTTATCTCTTTTTATAGAGAACTTTCTAAACGGAACTGCAGCTTATAACTCCTATGATGACATTTTTGAAGCTCAGAAGCATGTAATCGTAAATCTTGCCAAAGAGCCCTGCATCATTGTTGGCCGCTGTGCTGACTTTGTGCTTAAAGAGGCAGGCATACCGTCTCTTGACGTATTCCTTTATGCTGAGACAGACTTTAAATTAAAGCGCGCAGCAGAGCTTCATCCCGGCAATGACACAGCTCATCTTAAGAAGATAATGAAAAAACAGGATGAACTTCGCAGAATCTATTATAAGCACTATACAGGTCATGATAGCTATGATTTCTCTAATTATGATCTGTGCCTTAATACAGGAATCATCGGTGTAGAAAAATGTGCTGACATAATCGAAGGCATCGTAAGAGGTACCAGATAAGCTTCTGCATCATTAGATAAGATTCAGATCAATATCTACCACGATCAAGTAAACCACAATTAACGTTCTATCATATGGGCGCTAATTGTGGTTTTTATAATAGACCGAACCTCCTACTTGGACGGAACGGCATTCTCAAAGCCGATACATGGACAGTGGTATATAAATTCTTGTAAAAATGACGAAAATCAATCTAAGCGTTTGTCAAAATAGCACAAAAATCATAATTATTAAACATTATTTTGTACTTTCGATGTACATGAAAGTATGGCATAATAATAAAACGTTAATATGTGATCGCTATACAGAGTTTACTGTTTCGTAAACCATTCTTTTCCAGATCAAGTTATCACAGAATTTGAGCCAATGATCAGAGGTTTTATTTATGATGTCTAATGTATTAAATATCCGTTACCTTTTAGAACTTTGCAAGAAATTGAAAAATCTTGGCACAGATCAAAAAGAAGATTTTATTAGATATAATGTCAGATATTATCAGTTTTTTATGACTATAGCACTTAGCGGTGGATGTCTTGCAGCTATTATGTGCCTATATTCTGACTATATGCTTAATGGGACTATTATGCCAACACTAATTCCAAGGCTGTCTTTAGTTATCCCACTTGGGCTTTTCTTATTTTTTAATAACAAGATAAGTAATTATAAGCTAAACATAGCGCTCAATCATGCTATGTGTCACTTTGTGCTGCTCTCTACCATCTGGGCAGTATATCATCTTCAGGACAAGACTTATTTCGCAGCAGGAGCGGTGACTATCCATATTATAATGTGGACGCTGGGATTTTCTTCCAGGATCAGAGATACTATCCTATCCTATGTTGTTTATTTTGCAGAAATATTTATATCAAACACCTTCAATCACTATGACAATATGGATATCATCCTGGCGCTCAACATTCCATGTGCTTTTGCGGTTATGTTTGCACAGATAATACTGACACTTATCACCTTCGATCACTATCTTGCAATTAAGCAGATGGAGAAAGAGAACGTAACAGACGAACTTACTCAGGTAGGTAACAGGGCTTTGCTTGAAGAAATCGTTGATAATAGCAGTGTTAAGATACAATCTCCTGCGGCCCTCATAATGCTTGATATTGACCATTTTAAGAACGTCAATGACACAAACGGCCATATAGTAGGTGATAATGTTCTTAAATATCTCGCGGACTATGTCACGAAATCTGTCAGAAAAGATGATTACATTATCAGATACGGCGGAGAAGAATTTCTTGTTATTCTTAATAACTGTACGATAAATGAAGGAACTAAAACCATCAATAAGATCAGAAAAGGAATCAGCAAGGACCCTAAAAGTCCTGTTCCTATCACCATCTCAGCCGGCATTGCAGAATATACAGGCGATTACAACAAGGCTTTAAAACTGGCGGATGAGGCATTATATGAAGCCAAGAACAGCGGCCGAAACAAAGTAGTGGTTCATGCATAAAAAGGGGTGGAGGATGTATTTCTATGTACGCGGATACAGGATGTATCTAGTACATGTATAGAAATACATGGATGTATTTCTATGTACGCGGATACAGGATGTATCTAGTACATGCCCAGAAATACATGGATGTATTTCTATGTACGTTTTTCCTTGCGACATATGCTTTAATGCTTTAAAATGCTATATAAAAAGTTTTAAAAATATGTTGGAGAATTAATCATGGAAAAGAAAAGAAGTCATTTTTCAGGAAAAATAGGATTTGTCCTTGCGGCAGCAGGTGCCAGTGTAGGACTTGGTAATATATGGAGATTCCCATACCTTGCCGCTAAGTATGGCGGAGGCGCTTTCCTTCTTGTATACATTATACTTGCCTTTGTGTTTGGATATACAATGATCGTATCCGAAACTGTTATTGGACGCATTTCTAAAAGAAGTCCAATTGGCGCATTTCAGGCTTTTTCAGACAAGAAGATCTATCACTTCGGAGGCTGGATCAATGCCATAATACCGATGCTTATAGTACCTTACTACTCTACTATAGGCGGCTGGGTTCTTAATTATCTGTTCCAGTATGTAACTGGCAATACAGAAGGTGTTGCCCAGGATTCATACTTTGGCTCTTTTATCTCAGATGGATTTCAGACTGAGCTTTGGTTTATCGTCTTTTCTTTTTGTGCACTTTTAGTAGTATTCCTTGGAGTGCGTAATGGAATCGAACGAGTGTCCAAATTTATGATGCCTATTCTTGTAGTATTATCTCTCATAATCGCAATATACTCTATGACAAGACCTGGCGCTATAGAAGGTATCAAGTACTTCCTTATACCAAACTTCTCAAACTTCTCATGGATGACAGTTGTAGCTGCTATGGGCCAGATGTTCTACTCTCTTTCTATCGCTATGGGTATCCTTATTACCTTCGGTTCATATATGAAAGATGATGTACATATAGAAGAAGCTACAGTCAATGTAGAGATATTCGATACAGGCATTGCTATAATGGCCGGTCTTATGATCATACCTGCAGTATTTGCATTCTCAGGCGGAGATGCTACTTCGCTCGGTGCAGGACCTAGTCTTATGTTCATAACACTACCAAAAGTATTTGCCGGAATGGGCATGACAAGACTTATGGGTATCATCTTCTTTGTACTTGTATTCTTTGCAGCTCTAACAAGTGCTATAGCTCTTTCAGAAAGTGCTATTTCAACATTCGAAGATGAGCTTAACTGGAGCCGTCATGGTGCTACAATCTTTATGGCACTTATAATGATAGTATTCGGATCACTTTCTTCACTTGGTTATGGACCTCTTTTGGGTGTAACTATACTTGGAATGCAGTTCCTTGACTTTTTTGACTTCCTTACAAACTCAGTCATGATGCCGATTGCAGCAATTTTCATATGTCTGTATATAATCAGGGTTATCGGCTTCCATGCTGTCGAGCATGAAATGACTAAAGAAGGTGGTACATTTAAACGTAAGGCTATATATAAATTCATGATCAAGTACCTTTGCATAGCATTTCTTTTGATCATTCTTATCAGCTCAATACTTCAGGTATTTGAAATCATAAAGATCTGAACATAGTATAAACGCTTAGTTCTTTCTATCATTGTCATAGGTAAAAAGAACTAAGCGTTTTTTATATCTGCAAAACACATTATGAAAAAGCAGGCTAGAAAGCTTTAATTACAGCTTTTTTGTTCTTTCCTCTTATTTCAAGATCTCGCCTTGCATATACCCGCTCATCATACAGCCTCCTGCTGCGCCGCAGCTTATGATCTCAGGCATCTTAGAAGGTGTTATCCCGCCAATTGCATATACTGGTATATGAACATGTTCACATAAATTCTTGAGAAAATCAGTCCCCCGCCCCGGAATACCTTTTTTGCAATCAGTATCGTATATGTGCCCTGCTATAATATAAGTGCAGCCAAGGCTTATAGCTTTATCTGCATCTTCTATGCTATGACAGGAAGCTCCGAGGATCTTAAACTTTTGCCTGTCAGCTCTAGAAACCTTTTCAAGAGCGCTTAAAGGCATATGAAGACCTTTGTTATTGGCTATGGCAAGCACAGGATGATTGTGATAGATAAGCGGAACTCCATACATATCGCAGATAGGTTCTACCATGATAGCAAGCTTTTCATATTCAGATTCACTTAGATCTTTTTCCCTAAGTATTATGGACTTTGGCTTTGACTTTGCTACATTCTCTATCCTGTTAAGAAAAGATTCCTGGCAGAGCTTTCTGTTTGTTATGCATATCAAAGGCTGCGTCAATTGTTCGTTTTTCATGTGAGTTTTCCGTTCTTGATCGTATAAAACATGCTTTTAATCAGAAAAAACTGTTTTATATTGGACTAGTCTCTTGTAAAGAAATGATCATATTCTGCAAAGCAGGATTATTGCGGCTGTTTCTGTTTTTGCCCGCAAGAATCATACATACAGATAGTCATTTAATACAGGCTGCAAACCTTCGTCTGAGATATCCGTATACATATGATCAAGGCTTCTTGAGTCATTTATCTCGAACTGCTCATCTCCCTTGGCATCTTCAGATTCCTTTCCCGTATACTTACTTTCGTGATCGCCAATTCCTGTAGATACGCCTGCAGACACCTTGGTTGCAGCAATCTTGACTATACCATTTCTAAAGGTGCTGCTCTCTCTTGATGAAACTGTAATACCTACATAAGGGAGGAATATCCTGTATGCACAGATTATCTGGCATAGCTGCTTTTCATGAACGTCCATGGGATTTATCTTATCATTATTGATGATGGGACGAAGCCTTGGACATGACAGAGCCATCTCTGCATATGGATACTTTCGCTGTAGGTAGTACAGATGCAGCGCAGTTGCAAGAGCATCCTTACGAAAGTCAGAAAGCCCCAGTAGTGCTGAGAAGGCAACACCTCTCATGCCGCCTCTTAAAGCTCTCTCCTGAGCATTGAATCTATAAGGCCAGACTCTCTTATGTCCCATGAGATGAAGCGATTCATATACATCTGTATCGTAAGTCTCCTGAAATACCGTCACATAGTCAGCTCCGCACTCATGCAGATATTTGTACTCATCTGTATTTAAAGGATATACTTCAAGACCTACATTCTTAAAATACTTTCTGGCAAGTTTGCAGGCTTCTCCAATATAGTGAACATCGCTGACACTGCGGCTTTCGCCTGTAAGGAGCAGGATTTCTTCCATGCCGCTTTGTGCTATAACCTTCATCTCATGCTCGATCTGCTCAGTGTTAAGGCACATTCTGTGTATGTGGTTGTAACAGTTGAAGCCGCAATATACACAGTAGTTCTCGCAATAATTGGCGATATATAATGGCGTGAAAATATATACAGTATTGCCAAAATGTTTGCCTGTTTCATTCCTTGCCTTTATAGCCATCTCTTCAAGGAATGGCTCTGCAGCAGGTGACAATAGCGCTTTGAAATCTTCAATAGTGCAGGTATCATGGTCAAGAGCATTTCTTACATCCCTTGCAGTATACTTGTTATAGTCATAAGAATTAAAGGCATTTAGTACTAAGTCTTGTATATCAGAAGTAATTTTCTCCATACTATCCATATACTCCATATGGTTAGTACGCACAGAGGGATCTGTTTCAAGCCTGTGTTTTTTCTCAAGAGCCTCTTTACTAAGAGTTTTGTTGTCTATAAAGAAGTTGTTCATCATGCGCCTCTTTCTTCCTGGTTAAGGAAACCTGTCAGAGGATCAGAAGCACTGGCGCCTCTTTCAAGTACTCTTCCAAGGCCTGCAAGATATGCCATACGACCGGCTTCTATACCCAGTTTGAAAGCACCTGCCATTCTTGGAAGGTCTCTTGAAGTAGCAAGCGCTGTATTGGCCATAACTGCAGCGCAGCCAAGTTCCATAGCTTCACAGGCCTGGGACGGCGCACCTATTCCGGCATCAACGATTATAGGAAGATCTATCTCATCTACAAGGATCTTGATGAACTCTTTGGTCACAAGTCCCTTATTAGAACCAATCGGAGCTGCAAGAGGCATAACAGCAGCTGCTCCGGCGCTTACCAGATCTCTTGCAACGTTTAGATCCGGATACATGTAAGGCAGAACTACAAAGCCCTCTTTAGCAAGTGTCTCAGTAGCCTTGATTGTTTCATAATTGTCCGGAAGTAGATATTTTGTATCCTTCATGATCTCTATTTTGACGAAATTGCCGCATCCAAGCTCTCTGGCTATTCTTGCTATGCGAATAGCTTCATCTGCATTCCTTGCTCCGCTTGTATTTGGAAGCAGTGTTACATTTTCTGGGATATAGTCAAGGATATTCTCATGTTCTTTGGTATTGGCTCTCCTTACCGCAAGTGTTACGATCTGGGCGCCTGCATCCCTTACAGCTGCCTGGATCAGCTTCATGGAATACTTGCCGGAACCTAGTATGAATCGTGAATTAAATGTTACTCCTCCAAGGACAAAAGGGTCATTATTATTTATAACATTATTAGTATTCATAGCCTTCTCCTGTTTTTGTCAGTTTTTTATATAGATTTGTGCATTAGTTATTGGCAGCAGCTTTTTTATGTATCAGAAGCTGTATTATCTTGTGAGCCTGATGAGCTGCGCAGACCATAACTCTTGATGGAAGAAGCGAGTCGGCTTCACCTACATCTGTATGGAAATCTCCGCACAGATAGAAGTGCTCTGATATCTGTCTTGTTATGATATCATTGGCATCACCTGTACCTGCCATGCCTGATGCTGCCACAAGATCAGTATCAGGGAACACTTCCAGAACTGTACCTACAAGCATGGCTTTCTGCTCAGCATTATCAAAGGCTTCACATATCACGTCAGCGTCAGTAAGCAGATCTTTGATCCTGTCCGGACTTATCTTCTCATCATGAAGTTCAACTCTTGTAAGAGGAGCTATCTCAGCAAGATTATCAGAAAGCGCCCATGCCTTCTTCATGTCAAGCTGACTTGTCTTATAGAACTGTCTGTGAAGATTTGTAATATTAACTGTATCAAAATCTGTTAGTATAAGCCTTCCAACACCTGCTCTTGACAGCATCATCGCTATGTTAGAGCCAAGTCCTCCGAGGCCGCATATAGCAACTGTAGACCCTGCAAGCGCATCAACAACTTCTTTACTTTCTTTTTCTTCCTGAGCTTTTCTTAGCTCATAACCAAATGCTATTTGTGATTCATTATTAACGATCATATTAACCTCATTCCATGTAAAAACTACGACTCAGCCACCACCAACAAAGCTGACAACTTCTACAACATCACCACTTTTTAAAATTGTCTTTTCATAAGCAGCCTTAGGGACTATCTGTCCATTTAACTCAGTAACTACTCGTGTAAGCGCATAACCTTTTTGACTTAACATAGTAAGTACATCAAGGCCGTCCAGCTGGCAGTTTTCACCATTTACAGTAACCATAATCTCTCCTCCTGTTTTTGTATAAAAGTGATTGGGAATAACGCAACGATCTTTGCTCAAAAAGACTTAGACATATGGATGATCATCGTTAATTGATCCATTTTAATGGAAAAATAAAAGCTACCGAAATCAATCGGTAGCTTTTTTGGTCTATTTATCGAGTAATCATAAGCAATACTAATTATAATAAATTGCTCTCCCATAGTTATAAGCCATAATACATGACTAAATGGGCATCCCTACGTTGGCATTATCCAAATCAGGTTCTCGGTCGAAGGTCTTACCTTCCTCTCAGCCTTTTACAAAAGCTCCCGTCTGTTCAATTGTCAGAATAACTATACTACTAGAATATATATAATACAAGTAAAAATGTAAAAAAATGTGGAAAAGCTATAGTATATGAGCAGACATTATATAGCAACACACCTAAGGATATCATCAAATATCGAGTCAACATACTGATCTATCTGCTTCTCTTCGCTACTAACAACGATATCGTCTATGATAGTACCTGTTTCTGCATCGCTTAGTACATACAGAACTTCATTGGCTCTGCAATATGTTTTATAGATCTTTGCAATCTGATCCTCAACAACGGCTCTTTCTTCTTCACGAAGCTCACAGGCTGACTCCCAGTCTTTTAACTTGATCCTGTGTTCATTGCCATCAAAAGCATAAGAACAAGGATAGAGTCCTGTAAGTATCACAGCCTTGAACTCAAGACCGGCGATCTCATCTATAGGCGCTACTACAACGCCCTTATTATTACTGATTGTAACGCCCATACCATCTTCTCTTTCCTGTGTGATGGCGTATGGGATATTATTTTCACCAAGCAGCATTTTGACCCAGTGCTGGATATAATATCTAAGACCTTTATTATCTTTATCGGGATATAGGATTGCTATATCTGAATAATCCAGTTTGTAAGTTGCAGCAATCTCTTTTACAGCTTTTACAGTTTCTTTCACGATATTATTTCTTTTTATACCGGATACAACATTAAGCGCTACATCATCGTTTACTGCTTCTTTGAAAAGTTCGATATAATCTTCTTTATTAAACTCAAGTGGCCATATTTTTACTGACATGATTATCCCCCTTGTAATTACGAATTTATTTTGATCATCTGTTTATATTTTTCTAGGAAAAAAAGCTAATACCTATCAGCTCTCTATAGGATCATGAAGGGCACTTGATCATCATATTTTCATGACTTTTGCCCTGTCACTTACAAAGTATATATGTAAAGCACCTATTGTAAACTGATTTTGGACAGAACGTCATTTTGGTTAGACGAAATGCACTTTTGTTATATAGTCAACATCCAACTTAAAAAGACCAAGCGGAAAGTGTGATTTATAAACATAAAGAAGCGGCTTCCGGATTATAACGAAAGCCGCTTCTTTATGTTTATAGCTCATAGATTTAATAGTTCATAAGTTTATATACGAGCCTAAGCCTTATTGCAGTGCATACAGCGTATTTTCCTCAAAATTAAGGAACACCTCGTCTCCGACACTGTATATCTTCTTGTTGCGAGGGTTGTACTCCTGAATCTTGATAAGAGATCCGCCTATTTCAACATGATAATCCTGATAAGCTCCCATGAAGCAGGAATACCTGACAATACCTTTGATAACGCCATTATCTCCAAGTACTGCGCCTTCAGGTCTTAGAACGACATCGCAGTTTGAACCGGGCGCTATATCAGATGTAGCACATGCAACTTCTGCTCCGTCTATAACTACCACGTCCTTACTTTTTACAGTGCCATTCAGGAAATTGGCTTCACCAATAAAGTCAGCAACAAATCTGCTGTTTGGATAATAATATGCCTCCATTGGCGTTGATACCTGCTCTACGATTCCGCTATTCATGATGATGACCTTATCTGAGATGGCCATGGCTTCTGACTGGTCATGTGTTACATATATGGCTGTGATCCCGGCTTTTTGCTGTATCCTTCTGATCTCTGTTCTCATGGATACCCTGAGCTTGGCATCAAGATTTGATAAGGGCTCATCGAATAGCAATACTCCGGGTTCTATTACAAGAGCTCTTGCAAGAGCGACTCTTTGCTGCTGACCCCCAGATAGCTGGTTGGTCATCCTGTTCTCCATACCTTCAAGACCTACAAGTTTTAGAATATCAGTTACTTTCTCTTTGATCACAGCTTTATCGAGTTTGCGAAGCTTAAGTCCATAAGCTACATTATCAAAGATATTGTAGTGAGGAAGAAGCGCATAGCTTTGGAATACCATCGCAGTATCTCTCTTATTGGGAGTTAGTGCATTGATAGGCTCATCTCCAAGATATATCTCACCCTCATCAGGGCTTTCAAAACCTGCGATCATACGAAGAGTCGTAGTCTTACCACATCCGGATGGACCAAGGAGTGTTACGAAGCTTCCGGGCTCGATCGTAAGATCCGCATCTTTGACAGCATAGAAGTTCTTACCGGTCTTTGGATCTTTGTATATTTTTGATATATGTTCTAAACGAACACCTTTCTTTTCTTTTGCCATGTTATTTCCCCCTTGAGTCGTTTGATTTTCCAGTTAAGTGAATTATTGGTCCCTTGTCTCCGTTCCCAGGAATCATTCTTGCAAAATATTGGTCCCTTGTTTACGTCCCGAGAGACCATTTTGGAGTTATTCAAGGTTTACTTTTCTGCTGGTACCGAATCGCTTAATCACAAGGTTCATGATAAGAACAGAACTGTATGTGATGAATATCAGGATTGAAGCAAATGCGCAGGCGATTCCATAGGACCCCTTCTCTGCGAATTCATTGATCTGCACTGTGATAAGCAGATACGAAGGAGTAACCAGAAGGATGATCGCGCTTATAGCTGTTATACTCCTGACAAAAGATGTAACGAATCCGCTTAGGAAGCTGTCCTTAATAAGAGGAAGTGTCACAGTCATAAAAACTTTGAAGCTGTCTGCACCCATATCATAAGCAGACTCTTCTATACTTTTGTCTATCTGGCGAAGGGCTGATATTCCGCTTCTGGTGCCTGTTGGAAGGCTTCGAACTATAAAAACGATCACAAGTATAGCGCCTGTCCCATACAGTCCCTGCAGTATACCACTTCCAAAAAGTCCGCCTGAAAAGCCTCTTATGTAGCCTATACCAAGAACAGTGCCGGGCACTGCCATAGCAAGCATGGATACAGCTTCTATAAAGCCCTTGGCTATAAATTTCCTCTTAACAACAAGATAAGATATTATCATAGACAAAAGAGCTGTGATCGGCGCCGATATAAGAGATAAGATGAAGCTGTCCTTAAAAGCTTTAAAGCCTTTATACTTACTAAATACCTGTCCAAACCACTTAAAAGTCAGATGAAAATCATATCCCCAAGTACGGAACATAGCCCCAAAAGGAACACATATATACATAAGGATTACAAAAATAGCAAGAGCGCTGCACAAGATAGAAAGCGGCGCAGTCACGCTCCTTTCTGTTATGAGCATCCTCTGCCTTGATGCCTTACCGGAAAGCGTAGCTGTGCTCTTAGCTTCAAGATAATACTTCTGAACCACAAACATGAGAAGCGTTATAGTAAGTAGTACTACCGCCATAGCTGCGGCGCCCTCTTTGTCATAGGCACCTGTTATCTGCAGATAGATAGTTGTTGCAAGAGTATCATAAGAGCCGCCGATGATCATAGGGTTTGCAAAGTCAGCTATAGACTCTATGAAAGTAACAAGGAAGGCATTTCCAAGCCCCGGAAGTACCAGAGGCAGTGTTACAGTCATGAATACCTTAAATCTTGAAGCACCCATATCTCTTGCAGCTTCTTCAAGAGACGGATCTATATTTTTCAAAAGACCCTTGAGCATCATATAACACACCGGGAAAAAAGTCAGAGTCTGAACTATAACAATCCCCCAGAAGCCATAGACGCTGTTGTCATATATTTTCAAAAGAAATCTTGTGATAATACCCGCTTTACCAAAGAGCATGATCATAGAAAGTGATAAGACAAAAGGCGGTGATACTACTGGAAGAAGCGATACAAGTCTAAATAATACTTCCATGAATCTTGTACGAAGTTTGACATAGACTTCTACATAGGCAAACAAAAGTCCGATCAGCGCAGATGCTATTCCAACCAGAAATCCCACCTTTAAGGTATTGGTTATAGCTCTTCTGAAATTCGCAAGAGCCATTATTCTTTTAAATATATCAAGGGTAAAACCTTCTTCAGAGATAAAGCTGTCAACCAGAAGGATTGCAAGCGGATATAGAATGAACACAGTAAGAAATACTATAAGTAGAATAATGGTCATAACCATTATAGGATCGCCCAACAGCTTTTTTCTATCAAGGCTGGCACTTTGACTTCTTGCCATCTCAAGTCCTCCTTGCCCCATAAGTAAATGTATAATAGGTCTATTGTGTTAAAAACAGCTATTCAAGCATGGTACTTAGCATAATATCATTATTTAAAAAAAGGCGGATGCTGTTACAAAACATCCGCCATATACATCATTCTGTCTGGAAACGGTCATCTGCTGCGCTGCCAAGAGCTTCCATAACTTCTTCTACATAAGTAGTAGTATTCTCTTTGGCATCCGCAAAGTCATAATCCATGACATTCTCAGGATCAAGACCGAACTCTGTAGCAACTGCAGGCTGTTCAACATTATCAAGTACCAGGAACTGATAAGAACCGTTCAAAGCTGCAAGTTCTACGCATTCAGGGCTAAGAGCATATTCGATCCAAAGCTTAGCTGCATTTGGATGAGCACATCCCTTAAAGATAGCTGTTGCACCTACTTCAAATGAAGTTCCGGATGAAGGGATTACAAGACCTATATTGCCATAGCCGTTATCAACTATCTGAGTGATACCATCATGTAAGAATCCGATACCTATAACGCACTCGCCTGTACCAACATTCTTGGATGGTCCTGAACCGGACTTGGTATAAACCTCGATATTCTTATCAAGATCAACAAGATACTGAATACCTTCGTCATGACCGTATTTCTGGATCATCGTATTAACTACAAGCTTGGCTGTTCCGGCTGTATTATAATTAGAAAGCCATATAAGCCCCTGATATTTCTCATCAAGAAGATCCTGCCAATCAGCTGGTGCATCAAGACCCATACGCTCCAGCTCATCATTATTGACCATAAATCCAAGGATTCCTTTGTAGATGCCGTACCAGTATCCGTCTGCATCACGGTAGGTATCGCTTATAAGATGGCTTGCATTTGTAGCTTCATAAGCTTCAAGAAGACCTTCTCCTGCAGCAACGTTATATGGATCTGTGGTACCGCCAAACCATACATCACCTGAAGGATTGCCGTTTTCTTCTTCAATCTTACTTTGAACTTCGCCTGTAGACAGACGCTGATAAGAAACAGTTATTCCGTAAAGTTCCTGGAAGTGTTCGCAGGCTGCAGCCAGATATTCTTCTTCGCAGGAACCATAGACGATAAGCTCGCCTTCAGCTTTTGCAGCTTCAATAAGAGCATCAAGGCCGGAAGTATCTTCTACATCATCTCCGTCCAGTTCCATGGTAGCTTCCTGCGAAGGAGTATTACCTGTCTGGGTATCATCAGAGGGTGTATCTGTTCCGGAATCTGTTGATCCCCCGCAGCCGATAAGACTACATGTCAGAAGTCCCGCAAGTACTAATGCCAGTTTCTTTTTCATATTCCTTCTCCTTTCAAAATGAATGTATAACTCAGCTTTCCCGGTCGAACCCTGGGAAAGGAATTATCTTGTGAAGCAAAACAAAAAAGACAATGATCATCAATCGATAATATGTTAAGTAATGTGCGGTACTACAATTATGATATCACAGTTTAGGCATTAATACTAATATATCGGATATTTATATAAATAATATGAGGCAGGTGCCAAAAGTTCTTTTTGATACCATATGACTACAGGATTGTTCCATTTCTTCGAAACTCTCACAATCATGGATCGGCATCACCAAATGGGAAAATTTAGTTAATTAGAGTTCATATTTTTGCTTTTTGACTCTGCCTGTATTCCTGCGGCGTCATGTTTACTTTTTCTTTGAAAAGTTTGGTAAAATATGACGCATAAGAAAGACCAATCTTCTGCGCAATTGTAGTGACAGGGAGATTAGTTTTTGCAAGAAGCTGCTTGGCTATTGTAATGCGCCTTTGGATAATATAATCAGAAAGAGACATGCCGGTCTCTTTTTTGAATATTCTGCTAAGATAACCAGGGCTTATGTGAACCATATTGGCAAGCTCTTCTCTTTGCAGATTGCCGACTGATATATTTTCTGCAATAAGCTTTTTGACCTGATCGACAACTTCTATCTGTGATTCATCTGTAAGATCCTCAACAATCTCCTTGAGATCTACCGATTTCTCTCTTTCATAGATCTTCTTCTCCATTTCAAGAAGTATATTTTCCAAAGTGTCATATTCTACAGGTTTAAGAAGATAATCCGTAACTCCAAGGCGAAGTGCCTCATGAACGAACTCAAACTCAGCATGGCCTGTATAGAAAACTGATTCTACATAGTTTTTGTTCTCACGAACCCATCTGATCAGTTCTATACCGCTTCCTCCTGGCATTTCTATATCAGTTACCACCATATCTATAGAATAAGTCTTGAGCATTCTAATGGCAGTATCCTTGCTATGACACTTATATATTTTTGATATACCGACCTTCTTCCAATCTACGCCTTTTTCAAGACCTTCAAGAGCCGGCTCTTCATCATCAACTAGAAGTACACTAAATTCTCTCATATAACACCTTCGTGATAATCCACAACTTCCCGGAATTTTTGGGGCTTGTGGTTATAATTATCAGATATAATCATGACTCCCTAGATCAATATACGGAATCGTAATGATCGTAAGAGCACCATTGTCGTTACATAGCCTAAGATCAGCTTTGTCATCATATATGATCTGCAATCTTCTGTAGACATTAACAAGTCCGACATGACCCTCTATATGCATATTCTTATAACTATTATCAAGTAAACTTTCGGGATAACCCTCTCCATTATCATGAATAGTCAGGATCATGCTTTCCTTATCATCGCTTAGTTTAACCTTTACCTTTATAAGACAACTCTTCTTTGTGCTAAAGGCATATTTTACACTATTTTCTACAAATGTCTGAATGATAAAAGGCGGAATCAGAGATTCTATAAGTTCATCAGGTATATCTTTTTCAAGTTT
>JAEEGF010524697.1_pt1 | contig 20368 bp, 20 predicted proteins | sample 9134171 | NCBI WGS metagenome assembly JAEEGF01 (sample SAMN16246542, study PRJNA631951) | gut metagenome | biome: gut microbiome; feature: rumen; material: AP-attached | host: Bos | place: Iran: Karaj | collected 2018-10
GCAGGTCGACAACATTCTGGAAAATGTGAAGCGCCGCACCCGTGAGAATCTCTCCGCGGACTTCGACTATCAACTGAATTTCATCGTCTACGGCAAAAACGGCGTCATGGGCGACCGGGATCCGGGCGGTCCGGAACCCTACGAGATCGGCATCGTCATCGATGCCGTGGCAGACACCGAGGAACGCAGCGCTTCCGTCTGCGCGGTGGCCCGTTCCACGATGCTGCATTACGGCTACCCGGGGCGCATCGCGACGGCAGGCAATCTTGCTTTCCCCTTCTCCCCGTCTGACATTCATGTGGGAGAGATCTACACGTTCTCCGTTTATTGCCTGATGGACGACCCGGAGCCTCTTAGGCGCCACGAAGTCGAATGGATCACATATAAGGAGGGTCAGAAATCATGAAGCTCCGCGACATCGCATCTGTCATCCGCACCAAGAATTCCGGCCCTTACGAGCTCACGATGGACATCATGCTCCCTGACGACGAGACCTATGAGAAACTCTACAAGGCACAGGCCATCACCAAACCCGTGATCGCCTCCCTCTACAAGATCTCGGAAGAGGACGTCCTTTCCATCGTCTGGTTCGACAAAGCCCGCGCCGTCAAGGCCACCATCCGCCGCCCCCTCGCCTCCGGCGATATTGGCGAACGCGACGTTTACGGCGCCCAGCAGCATGCGCCGCTCATGGATCTTGAGATCTTTTGCTGATTTTGCGCCCCGCTCTTTATGACCCGGACGCTCTCTGCAATAAAAAACCGCCGCCAACCCGGTCAGGGTGGCGGCGGTTCTGTTTTACGGATCAGTCAAGGGCTTTCGAGATATATCCATACTCGATCGCCGTCGCGAAATTGTTATATTTCGTAAAGTAATCCAGTCTCGACTGATCGTTCTCTCTCTTGAAATGCAGGTCATTCGTATCGTTCAGGCTGTTTAACAGCAGCTGGTCATTTTCAAGTATCTGGAAATCATAGACCGTATCCGGCGTCACATAGAACATCGGATCGCCTGCCTGAACAAACCAGACGTAGCAATGGATCTGTTTATCGTCCTTCACGTAGTTGCCGACCATGGACGAACCGCCCGCTCCATCCGTAAATGAAAGCGAAATACAGAACCTTCCATTCTCATACAGTGCCAGTTCTGCGTCTCCCAGAAGCTTTCCGGCTTGTCCGGGGAAAGTGTATAATGCGGTGCAGACGGGCAGTTTCAGATCGGACGGAATGGTTTCTCCACGCTTGTTGAACAGATATTTCGTATTGATCATTGAAGTTGCATCCGAGAAAGACATCCAATCTGTCCGCTCTTTATCCGTCGAATAGGCAAGGACAAGACTCTCTCCTTTTGATAGAGTCTCGGTCCTGAGCGTTGTTTCACTTTCCAGTGTAAAAACCTCTTTCACAAACATTGCAGCGTGCCATCCCGGGTCTCCGCCGCCTCCGAACCAGAGATAACAGGTCACCGTTTTGCCTTCGACCACGTAGTTTCCAACACCGAAAGAATTGTACGAACCTGCGGCGTCCTTGTAGTTTGTGCTGTATTGGAACTGTCCGTTTTCGTTGAAGTAAAACTCCGCGGAGCACAGCGCATTGTCAGGTCTTAAACTCGAATCGACATTGAATGTATACAAACCTGTCTTGAATACAGGCTGCGGAGGTTCTGTGGGAGGCATTGTTGTTTCAGGTTCTTTTGCCGTGGTCTCCACAGGCGGCTGAGAAGTCTCCGGCGGATTCGTTTCCGGAGCCTCTGTCGGGCTTTCGGTTTCCGCCGGTGTTGCGGGCTCATCCGTTGGAGCAGTCGCTTCCGTGGTCTTGGGTCCCGGAGCATCGGTAGGCGTCACGATCGTGATGCATCCCGGGAGCACCAATAAAAATGCCAGCACAAGTGCGAGTGCCGCACTGAAAACATGTTTCTTCATAATCCCTTTCCCCTTTCTCACCATGCCGTAGCCGGCGCATCCAGTTCCTTGATGTAAGGATTATACGACAAAAAACCTGTTCCGTGCAAGCATCCGAAGGAAAAAGCCTCCCTCGCTTTTACTCATAATACCAGCGCGCAGATCGCCAGAACGACCGCGGCTGCCCCGATCAGGATCTCCGGCAGATGTTTCCGTAAGAAAGACTGCGGTTTCTCTTTGGCATCGACGATCGTTCTGACCGGAATACTCTCCGGCTCTTTTCGCGCCCGTTTCGGTTCTTCCGCTTTCTTTTCGGTTTTGGCTTCACGTTCTTTCTTCCAGCGTGAGAAGCCGGATTCACGGTCTTCCGGATCCATTCCGAGTCTCTCATAGATCTCCTCGGCGTCCTCGTCGCCATTCAGATATCCCGCCCCCTGCCTTTCGGAAGAAAGCCTCGTTTCTCCTTCCCAGGGAACGTCGGCAGATTTGTCTTCGGTCTGTCTGGCTTTGGGAGAATTCTTCGGTCCGCCCATCAGTTCCGCCCGGCAAGACGCCAGCACCTCCGGGGTCACATTTTCCTCACGGCTCTTCTGATACAGACCATATAAGAGCAGTACTTCCTGCTCTCCCGAAGGCTTTGCGGTCTTAATGAAATACTCCATCAGTCCCTGCAAAGACTCTCCAAAAGGCTTCGTTCCTTCCAGAAGATAGACGAAACGGATCTCTCCGGTCTCCCTCCGAAGGAAAATGTGACCGGGGTCAAGGGAAAGATCATCTGATGACAAGAGACATTCTGTCAGTTCATCCGAAGCTTCTTTGAGGGCATTCACGAAGCCATAAAGCAGGTTCAGAAGGTCTTCAGAAGGAACCGATGAAAGCGCGGTCCAGCCTGAAATCTGATAATCCGCAAAGACCTGATGTCCTTCCCGGACGATACCCACCGGAAGAAGACACGAGGGCTGTACACTGGAAATCATGCGAAAAGCATAACCGGCCTCAAATCCGGGATCCAGAGGGATCCTCAAATACACATTTTTCCCGTCGCGGACGACCTCATCCGTACGCTCTTCCTCTTCAATCTCCATGACTCTGATGGCATCTGTAACGTCCATGTCTAACCTCCTTTATTTGCTTCCAAACACACTTCTCACAATACGGACAAATTCTTCCGGATCCATCCCCCGTTTCAGTTGAAACGATCCGGACATACCGCCTCCGCTCCCGACGAGCTCCAATAAGTGTTCCACGCGCGAAAAGCGAAATGCAGCCTCATAAGCGACCGTGACTTCCGAATCTGACGCCGTCACATGGACTGCCTTGAGGTCCGTCATCAGAAGCCGGTTTTCTGCGCTCTCGGCAAACCGTGTTTCCACTTCTTCCCTTGAGACCGCGCCGCTATACCCGTCCAGCCGGAAAATGTCCTGTTCTTCCAGCCGTTCGGCTTCCATCATGCCGTCGAAACCGACCGGCTCCTCGGCCATATGAAGAAGATTCGACACGTAGGACAGTCCCAGTTTTGTCAGTACGGCACGGTCGTGCTGGTAGAAAGCCGTCACAAGGACCCATAGTACAAGGATGCAGATCAGTGAAACGACAAAAGCCGCTTCGATCGTATAAACGCCAGGCTGAAGTCCGGCCTCTTCTCTCCCCATCTCAACCTCCTGTTATCCACTCCAGAACGCCGATCCATAAGCAATTGAACAGAAAGAACGGCGCGAAGGGAAGCTTCGTCTTTCGATCCATTTTCTTCACCTTGATGTAAATCAGCCCGAAGATCCCTGCGGTCAGGAAAGCGAAAATGGAAGCCGTCATCGTAAATACAACGCCCGTCCAGGCTCCCGCCGCCGCAATCATGACTCCGTCGCCGAAGCCGATCGCGCCCTTTGTCAGCATGGAGATCAGGAGGAAGACAGCGCCGTAAAGTATGCCGAAAACCATTTCCCAAAGGGCTATGCGCCCGGTCACGAGATTGATGACGACCGCAGCCGCAAGAAATATTCCGATATAGATGACGGGCAGTTTTTTCTTACGGAGATCAAGCACCGTGCATGGCGTGAGGAGTATCAGAATACCTATGAGACCAGTTGCCACAACTGCCCCTTCCTCCGGCTCCTGCAGCGGCTGCACAGTCCGCGTTCACCGACCTGGGAGATCGGGATGCTTCGGATATCCCGCCGGATTCCCGAACAATTCCGGCTGATGTGATACCGGTTTCCGTAATTCGTGATATAAACCGTACTGCCCTTCCGGTCCCCGCAGAACTCACAGGGATAATACTTTGCGCCGTCCTCGTTTCGGAGTTTGTCCAGCTGGCTCATGGAAACCTCCCGAATGCTCAGTTTCAGGTGTGTGCAGCTCAGCGAATCATGATAGACTTTGCCGTTCTTTGTGACATAGACGACCTCTTCTTCCGGCGAGCCGCCTTCCATTTCCTTGCCGCTCCAGACCCGGTGGGCCGTCCGGACAGAGATTGGGAGGGAGATGTCCAGTATGCCGGAAAAAGGCGTCCGGATCCGGTATGAGGCATTTAAAATGATGGATTCCTCCGCCTTGTCATAACGGCTCCCGAAAAAGCTGATGCCCTGTGCGCCATTCTTGACAAGCGACTCCCCGGCCCATGTCTCTCCCAGCTCCCTGATCACCATTCCCTTGACCAGTGTCTCGGCGACGGGAGACCAGACCACGCTTCCGACCACCTTCGCCAGGGCGCTTTCCAGAAAGCCCGGATCGTCTCCGCCTGCTTCAGCCTCCTCCAGTTCTTCGATTGCAAAATAGTAAGCAGCCAGACGGGAGCCCACGTTCTCCATTGCGCTTTTGAGTCTGGCTTCCGCAATGCCGGCCGGGAAAAAGATCAGAAATGACAGAAGCCCGATCAAAAAGACCGGAAGCGCCAATGCCGCCTCGATCGAATAACTCCCCTCGTCACGAAGCGCGGAAGCGCGAGTGTTCCTGTGCCGCAATTCCGAAGAAGACTGTATGCATCCGTTTGGAGATTCGGTTGTTTCAATTGATCGTGCGGCGCTTCTGACTCTGGGATTTTTGATTGTATTATTGCCACATCCTGATCTGATGTTCATCTGAGCCTCCCGAACCGGCAGAGAAACACTCGCGCTTCCGCGCTTCATTAATACACTTCTGAAAACCGCTCTTCCCACTCGTACACGATTCCCGCGCCAAGTCCCCCGAAAGCCGCAGGAAGAGCGGAAAACAACGGCCCGGCTTTGATCTTCGTCCGGAACTCGACGGCATAAACCTGTGTAGCCATATAAAAATGCGGATACTCCTGCCGAAGATCATCCTGTATGAGGTCCATGGTCTTGTAAGCGATGGAATGAACATTATTGAGATACAGCATCAGACGCAGATAGCCCTCATAGGACATGCCTGAATCAGAGGTCTTGGCTTCAATCCCTTCGTCCCATGCCAGATCCATCAGTCCCTCAAGAGAGAGCGTCCAGGTATCGTCTGTCTTGACAAAGGCGGGCTTCTTCCCGTGAAGCAATGCGCGCATGTCCAGCACGGCCTCCCCGTATGCCCAGGCCGCAGCCATCGCCATGGCAGCCAGTTCAATGATCACCGCATTTTCCGTCCAGCCGAAAAGTGCGGTTGCAATGTCATCGACCTCTTCCCACTTGTCGGAGCTTAGAATGTGGACCAGATTCAGACCTTCTCTCATCCACATGATCCGATTGACCGCCTTCTTCAGATTCTCTTCATCCGAGTCCTCCCCGAACAGCACATATTCCGTCTGATAGTTCATGCCCTGCTTTCCAGCGTCATCCGTAAAACACACAAACTGCGACAGCACATATTCGTTGAAGAGGACTTTCCTGAGGGCGTCTTCCAAGAGGTTGGCTCCTGTGGTTTCCCTTGGATCCACCGAGCTCCTGGACGGCGCTTCCGAACGATCCGCCCGATAGACACTGACCTTCCGGCCGGAAGGGACCACAAGCGCCAGAAATCCCTTGGCCTTCTCCTCTTCCGCCTTCCCGATCGGACTGTCCGCAAGTTCTTTCTTCAGCCGATCCTCATCCAATCCGCCTCCTTCATCTTCCGCATCCAGAAAACGTATGCTTCTCATGAAAGAAGCGCCGATGCTGCCTTCAGGAGAAACGCTTCCTCCCCAGTCCGTACCGTCCAGTCTGGATTTATCTCCATTCGCCCGGTTCAACGCTTCCTCGCCTTCTTTCACTTTCGAAGCCTGGTCCTCCAGCTCTTTGAGGAGATCCGCCGCCGCGCCGAATTTGTAATAATCCAGCGCGGAGCGGATGAACACTTCTCCATTGTAGTCCGTTGCAGTCACCAGATCCGCAACTTTGGCTTCGGACAATGTGCTCCTGAACAAAGATCCCGAACCGTATTCTTCCGGCAGATTCCGGCTGAAACAGACCGAGTACTCCTCTTCCAGATCTTCGAAGGAAATGAGTCCGCATCCCTTCCCGCCGTCGTAGAACAGAAGCCCGTACCGATCCAATAAGGTCCGGTTGTATCCGGCCAGCACACTGTCCGCGGCCGCATTCCCGGCGTTCTTGGCCTGAAGCCTCAGTCCCCCGTAGCGGGCGGACTCCAAAAGCGTCAGGACCAGCGCCAGAACGAGCGGGAACAAAAGCGCCAGGAAAATGGACACATTTCCCCTTCTCATCAGTACACCGACTTCACGGACTTTCCGATCTGTCCGAAAATCGTACTCGCAAGTGCCAATATCTGATTCTTAAAAATCAACACCAGTGCAACAAGGACCACCAGGATGAGAATGATCTCTATCGTGCCGACACCGCTGTTGCTCTTGAGCTTTTCCCGAAACTTTGCCATCCATTCTCTCATCATCTTCTCCTCTCTTTGTTTAGACTGGTTTTTAACATTTCTTCCGTAAATAGATATGTGTCTGACTTCTCTTCTTCCACGTCCTTTCAAAAGGACATAAATGCCGGAACCGCTATGCATATCACGATCACGCCAAGCATGACCATCATCGGGAAAAGGAGTTTGGTTCCGGCTTCTTCCCCTTTCCGTATTGACAGATTTTTCCGCTCCTCAAGAGCTGCGTGCAGCTCTGTATCCAGTGCGCCGGTCAATCCGGCGATTCCCTGCCGGAGGTTCTGCGACAAAAGCCCGGTAAAGCGGACATAGCGATGCTGTCCCGTGCGCCTGCCGAAGTCTGTATAAGCTTCTCTCTCGGAGACGCCCGACCTCAGCTGGTTCACTGAGATCAGCATCTCCTCATAAACATACTTTCTGCCGTCCCGCTCTCTTCTCTTCAGATAATCCGCGGCGATCTTCTCCCATGCGGAGCGGCTGGTCATACCGGCGGTCAGAAGGCTTCTGAACTTGCCCAGGATCTGCGCATAGGAAAATGCCAGCTCCTCGTCCCGCTTCCGAAGCGCTTCCTTCCGCCTTTCCCGCCAGATAACAGGAATCGACAAGGCCATGATCAGAAACAGAAAAAGTACCGCATACGAAGAGGCCTGCTTCTTCTGAAAGGTCACTTCCGTCCCGAGCACTTCTTCGGGAAGTTCCATTTCCTGTTCCCGGATGGAATCCAGATCTGCCTTGGAGACGGCAGAGATCAGTGCTTCCCGGTCGCTTTGCCCGGCCTGCTTCTTCATGACATGAAGCGGCTGTTCGTAGGTCTTTTCATGTCCCTTGTAGGACAATGTGACCTGTAACAGAAGGTCTTCTCCGGCCTCTTTGAGGTCTTCCGTATTGAGGGTTCCGAAGTCCGACAGCACCTCGATCCTGGAGGACCGGTAGGAGAACTGTATACCGGCGTCATTTTCCGGCCGGAAAGCCAGCCGTTCCGTGATTTCTTCAAACGATTCGTTCCCGCCGAGGATGACCGGTTTCATGGCCTCCCAGGCTTCGTTGAAGATCTCCTCATACTCGTCCTCCCCAGGGTCCCTTCCGGACACGATCAACGTCAGTTCTTCCTCTTTCGGAAGGCCTTTGACCACGACCGGTATCTCTTTCACTTCACCGAATTCCGGGCGGGTGATCCTTTTATAGATCTGCGGAACCAGATTCATAAGGCCTAGAACGAAGCCGATCAATGCGCCTAGTGAAGATACCAACAAGGCGATTCCGAAGATCCTGGCTTCTGCCAGCACTCGTTCACGCGGCCGTTCCAGAAGCCGCTCTTCGTCCGGAAGGCGAAACAGCTTTCTGAGCTTCCGTGCGGCATACAGGCCCGCTGAAGCCGCGAAAACAGGGATCTTCAGGCTTTTCTTCTCTTCATTCAGATATTCCCGCTCTTCCCTTCTTCCAAGGCGGAAAACCCCTATAAGCGCTCCCAGGATCAACAGACAAAGGATCATTTCATCACCCCATTCTTCATGATGCGTTCTCCCCAGAACACAGAAGCCATATACGCCAGAAGGCATACCGTCATGATCAGTCTTCCGCTCAGGCCTTCATACATACGTCCGATGAGATCCGGACTGGTCAGGCGAATGTAAATGAGTATCCCTGCCGGCATGACGTCCATGATCTTCTGTTCAAAACGCCTGGACGCCACCGCGGTACGGACCTTTTCTTCGGCATCAAACTGCTCTGTGAGAATGAGTCCGGTGTCCATGACCACTTCCGAAAGCCTGCCGCCCGTTCTCTTGGTGACTGAAAACACATCCGCAAAATCCTGGATTTCCTGGACATGTGTCCGCGCGCCAAGGTCCAGAAGCAGTTCTTCGATCGTCCGGTTCAGCCGGAAAGCCTTGGTCATGTCATTCCATTCTCTGACGATATCGCTTTCCGGCCCCCACAGACTCACCAGTTCCGGAACCGAAGCCTCGATCGCATTTTCAGCCGAGAGCCCGCTCCGAAGCGCGTCTCCCATGAGCGTCACCGCAGACAGAAACTCCTTACGGAGTCTCCTTTTCCGCTTGTCCGAAAGCATTTTCCGAAGTTTCTTCCGAAAGATCAGAAAGACCGGAACCGCTGCGATCAAAGCAAGCCAGGCCGCATCATAGAACACATAGAACAAGATGCCGAGCGCTGCGAGGGCGATGCCGCCGTAGCTCAGGATCTCGCGGGCAGAAAGCCGGTAGACATCATAATCTTCCGTTCCTTGCCAGGAGTTTCGCAGTATGCTGAAGTTCTCCTGTCCGGACGAGCGTTCCCTCGACCCTGTCCTCTGCTTCTTCTGTCTCTCTGAACTCGTAGAGCGGATCAAGCGCCACCTCCCCTTCACGCATGCCGGCGACTTCGTAGATGCCTGTTACCTTTCTCGTGCGGTCCCGCATCCTCGACAGGTGTATGAAAATGTCTATGGCCGAAGCGATCTGTTTCCGCACCGCCTGGATCGGCAGATCCTTGCCCATCAGCACCATGGTCTCGATCCTGGAGATCATGTCCTTTGCGCTGTTCGCGTGACCGGTGGACAAAGAACCTTCATTTCCGGTATTCATTGCCTGAAGCATATCCAGCGCTTCTTCCCCGCGGATCTCGCCGACCACGATCCGGTCCGGCCGCATTCGGAGCGCGTTGCGGATAAGATCGCGGATCGTCACTTCGTAGTCACCCTCCAGGTTCGCAGGCCGGCTCTCCAGACGGACCAGATTCCGGACGTTCCGAAGCCTCAGTTCCGCGGAATCCTCAATGGTGATCACGCGTTCGTCTTCCGGAATAAACCCCGAAAGCGCCCCCAGAAAGGTCGTTTTGCCTGCTCCGGTGCCCCCGGAGATGAAAATGTTGTACCTGGCCTCCACGAGTTTCCTAAGAAACGCTGCGCACTCTTCCGTGACCGAACCGATACGGATCAGATCCTCCATCGACATCGGATTCTCCGGAAAGCGCCGTATCGTCACACAAGGTCCGTCGATGGCGACCGGCGGAATCACCACATTGACACGGCTTCCGTCTGAAAGCCGGGCGTCCACCATGGGACTGGCTTCATTGATTCTCCGGTTGACTCTGGACGCGATCGCCTGCACGACGTCCGAAAGCTTGTCAGGGCTTGAGAAGCGGTCGTCAAAACGTGTGATCCGTCCTTCTTTTTCGAGGTAAATGTCCTCCGGACCGTTCACCATGATCTCGGTGACGAGCGGGTCCTCCATCGGAAGGGCCAGAACATCCAGACCGCGGAGCGCGGCGAACAGGAGTTTCCGGTACTTCAGCATCTCGCCGTATGACAGCTTATAGGCACGCCCTTCCTGAAAAATGAGTCTGTCGATCCTGCCGTACAACTCTTCGTCCCCGATCTCGTCCCGGGCATCCAGCCCTGAAACAAGCCGCCGGTATAATTCATTTCTGACCGTATCCATCCCTTACGTCCCCTGACGATTCTCCTGACATGAGTTTCCGGACAAAAGCCCCCATCTCGCCAAACAAAAGCGCCTCCACCGGGTCGTCCGCCTGTATGGAGGGATCCACGGCGGGCAGAAGCACGGCTTCGACCGGCAGTTCTTTCTTCATCGAATTCTTCCGCACCCATGCGATGAAGGCGGCCGTCTTCGCCTGTGACTGACTGTCGGCGAGCGTCGGCACGTAGAGCTTTCCGAGTTTTGGAAGAAACTCACGGATCAGCCGGTATTCCGTTCCGAGATCCAGCACCGCGCATTGATAAGCCTTCGTCGTGAAAAGCTTCTCCAGCGCACGGATGATCTCTCCGGGCGGAGTTTCAAAGATCACCTCGGGGCTGTCCGCAGGAACTGCCATGTCAAGCCCCCATTGTTTCTCGATGAATCGCTCCGGCTCCTCGCCTTCCTCCTCCCATACGGAAAGCCCTACGCGCTCCGCGTAGAGAAGATCTGACAAGCCATATCTGAAGGGCTTTTCAGAAGACCCGCCAAGGTTTGAAAAAGCCTCCAGATCAAAGCTCAGCACCTTCTTCTCTTCACCAAGCAGTTTCGCGAGCGTCCGCGCAAATGAGGTCTTGCCGCATCTGCCGACCGGGGAGGCCACACCGATGAATCCCTCCGCCGGAACCTTTCCGCTCTGCTTCCCCGCCGGGCTTTCTTCCCGGACTTCGGATTTGGAAAGAAGACTCCGAAGGATCCCCGCAACAGGCTGATACTTATAGACCTGCGCGTCGTCACTCCCCTGGTCTTCTCTGAGCGGATTCAGACGCACGGTCCTGTCCGCCAGTGAACGGTCGAATTCTTTTTCCTCCGCTCCCTCTCCAAGAAGAAGGATCTTGATCCTGCCCTCCGAAGATAGCTTCTTCAAATCCTCTCTTTCAGACAGGATCCGGACCTCGAAAGGACAGTCTGACCGACGGTTCAGTATTCCGGACAGCCGCTTCACATAAGCCTCGTCCCGATCAAAAACAGCAAGCATCTCTTTCAAATCGTCACGCCTCCGTTCGTGTGGCGCGATCATATCAGACCCTGCGGAATCGCACCAGTAACAAAACGCGCCGCTTTTTGTATGCCTAATGCCGTAAGGCGCGCCGTTACTGGCTTTCAGCGCCCGAAAATTCTTTTCCACAAAAGAATCCCCAAGCAAGGTGGAAAATCCCTGCCAATATCCTGTTTTCGGCTTTATTACTTGGATTTCAAAGGATCCGGAAGTGACTGCCCTCCGGCTTGACATTTTCTTCGGTGCACAAAAAGGACCCGGCAGATCTCTCTGCCGGGTCTTCTCTCTCGAGGCGTCTGTCGGAATCGGACCGACGAATGAGGGTTTTGCAGACCCTTGCCTTACCGCTTGGCTAAGACGCCCTGACGGCCTTTCGCCGTGCTGGTATATTGTATTACAAGGCGATGGAAAATGCAAGCCCGAAATTCCCGTCTCCAAAAAGCCATGATTCATCCATCAACAAGCCATTTTCTTACATCAAAAATCTCTTGCATTTACAGGATGAAACATTATAAGTTAATGGTAAGCTTCAACTTGCGGCAATACGCCGGAGAAACCATTTTCGACGAATCCACGGAGATCCAAAAAGCGGGGGACTTCATGCCTACAGAAGAACAGATCCGCATCAAACAGGAAATGCTGGGGAACGGGATCACGGACCACAACGGTCTGTCCTGGCTCTGCAGCTACATGGGCACGCAGGCGAAGGCGGAACCCCGGATTCTGCCCGAAGAGAAAGAGATCCTCCGCCGTTACGCCCGTCGTGTCGCTTTCTACGCGGACGAAGCGGTTCAGGAGGAGCGGAAGGAACTGTGGCTTCGAAACCGAAGTCTGAAAGAGACCCGCCCGCTCATTTTCATCGACCCCGAATACGCCTGGTACGAGATCATTCCCCACACCATGCTGGAATGCACGTCGAACCTCGCGCGCATCTGGGAAATGCGCCTCCGGAAAGAGATCTACTGGCAGGAGCACATCCGGGACGACCGCGTCTGCACCAAGGATTTCCCGGTCTGCCACGTCTATTCCATGACGGGTCTGGGCATTTCCCAGCACACGACGAGAAGCGGCCAGGCGGACGGCGCCTACGCGATCGATACGGTGCTTACGGACTGGGATGACCTCGGGAAGCTCAAATTCCGCGAACTCTCGGTGGATCATGAGAAGACCAGTCAGTATCTTGCGCTGGCGCACGATGTCTTCGACGGCATCCTGAACGTCACGATCAACGATTCCTGGTGGTACTCCGACTCGCTCACCGATACGCTTTTATACTTCCGCGGCTTCCAGAACATGATGACGGACCTCATCGATTACCCGGACGAGGTGCACGCGCTCATGGCATTCTTACGGGACGACCAGCTCCACATGCTGGATCAGCTCGAACGGGAGCACCTCCTTACCCTCAACAACAAAGGCGAATTCATCGGTACCGGCGGTTACGGCTGGTGCGGCGAACTTCCTGGCGCGGATTACGATCCCTCCGCGATCACCTGTAAAAATCTCTGGGGCTACTGCGAGAGCCAGGCCTCCGTATCGATTTCGCCACGCATGTTCGACGAGTATTTCCTGGACTATCAGATTCCGATCCTCGACCGCTTCGGTCTCAGCTTCTACGGCTGCTGCGAGGATCTGGACAAGCGCCTCAAATACATCCGAAGCAAGGTCCAAAACCTGCGGATCGTGGCAGTCTCTCCCTGGAGCAACGCAGAGTCCATGGCAAGCCAGATCCGCGGAGACTATGTCTATTGCTGGAAACAGAACCCGGCGCTGATCGCCGTGGAAAAGCCCGACTGGGATGCGGTCCGGAAGGAGCTTCGCGAGGTCTTCCGCATCACGGCGGAATACGGATGCCGCGTGAACGTCCTCATGCGGGACGTCCGCACGCTCGCCTTCCGTCCGGAAAATGCATCGGAATGGGCCCGGATCGCGATGGAAGAAGCAAGCCTCTATCAGGCCAGGAGGATCCATCGATGAAGAAGATCACACTGCTCGACGGGCCGGTCGGAACCGCGCTGTGGAACAAGGCGGAACGGGACGGCTTCAGAATAGACCCGGTCTGGAAATACAATGTCGAGCATCCGGAGATCGTTGCGGAACTCGTGAGAGAATATGCGGAAGCCGGTTCGGAGATCATTCTCACAAACACTTTCGGCGCCAATCCCCCTGCTGTCAGACGCTCTTCCTCCTACGACGCGAAGGACGTCATCCAAGAAGGCGTACGGATCACGAAAGAGGCGCTTCGGGGCACCGGTATCCGGACAGCCTTCGCGCTCGGCCCGCTGTCACAGCTTCTTGAGCCTTACGGAGATCTTGAAGAGGACGAATGCCGGGAGATCTACCGCGAGATCCTTGCGGCAGGGGCCGCGGAACAGCCCGATTTTATATATCTCATGACCTTTATGGACCTTGAGATGCTTCGGATCGCGGCGGAAGAAGCCCGGCGCTTCGATATTCCGCTCTTCTGCTCTTTGACCTTTGAGAAGCGCGGCCGTACGATCATGGGGAACTCCGTGGATCAGATGATCGAGGAGCTGGAGCCTTTGGGCCTCGCCGGCATCGGAATGAACTGCTCCATCGGGCCCGATCTTGCGGTACCCGTGATGCGCCAGTTCGTCGGGAAGACGGACATTCCGCTCGTGTTCAAGCCGAATGCGGGAAAGCCCATTTTGGCAGCGGACGGCACCGCAGCGGCATCCTATGACGCGAAAGTTTTTGCCGACGACATCATGCCGGCGCTGGAATTTGTGGATTACGTCGGATCCTGCTGCGGCGGAGACCCTTCCTATATCCGGGAGATCCGCTCCCGCCTGGGACGGTAACACACGGAGGAACATAGCTATGGCGATCCTGGAAGACATTGCGAAAAGCGTGGAAGACGGCCGCGCGAAAGTGACGGAAGCACTGGTTCAGCAGGCGCTCGATGAAGGCGTCTCTTCGAAGGATATCCTCGAGAAAGGCCTCATGGAAGGCATGAACGTGATCGGCGTTCTCTTCCGTGAAAATGAGGTCTATGTCCCGGAGGTGATGGTCGCCGCGCGCGCCATGAACAAAGGCGCAGCGCTACTAAAGCCTTATCTGGCCTCGGAGGGCGTAAAGGCCTCCGGCAAGGTCTGCCTCGGCACCGTGAAGGGCGACCTCCACGACATAGGTAAAAATCTGGTGAAGATGATGATGGAGGGCAAGGGGCTCGAAGTCATCGATCTGGGCACCGACGTGGATCCGGAAACCTTTGTCCGTACCGCGATCGAAGAGCACTGTCAGATCATTGCCTGCTCCGCGCTCTTAACGACGACCATGGGCGTCATGAAGGAAGTCGTGGAGGCAGCGGAAGCGGCGGGCATCCGGGATCAGGTGAAAATCATGATCGGCGGCGCGCCGGTGACGCAGGTCTTCTGCGATCAGATCGGTGCGGACGCCTACACGCCCGATGCCGCCAGCGCTGCGGAGAAGGCCGCGGAATTCTGCCGTGAAAACAAATAATCTGATCGATCAAATCATTTCTCTCGGAGCCGTTAAGGCCGCTCCGGTTGCCGCGGGCCAGGTAGTCCTCGCGGCTGCTTTCCGTGAAGCCTGCGCACAGAATTCCTGCGGAGCTTATGGAAAATACTGGGTCTGTCCGCCCGCGTGCGGCGAGATCGAAGCGCTCATGGTTCGTGTCCGTTCCTATGATCAGGCGATCCTCTATCAGAGCGTCGGACACTTCGAAGACAGTTTTGATTTTGAGGGCATGATTGCCGCGCGCCGTGCGCATGGCATACTGAGCCGGCGGATCGAAGAATGCCTCAGCGGTGAATTCCCGGCGGATCATTTTCATCTCTCCGTCGGCGGCTGCGATCTCTGCACCGAATGCACATACTCCGAGGGACTGCCCTGCCGCCATCCGGACAAAACGCTCCTTTCCCTCGAAGCCTGCGGTGTGGACGTTTATCAGACGGCGAAAGCGGCCGGTCTGCCTTATAACAACGGGCCGAATACCGTCACCTATTTCGGGCTGATCCTGTTCGGTCAGTCTGTGCGAAGAACTTGAGAACCTAAAAACAACTGATCATACTCAAATTATGGCAATTCTGACGATCCACGATCACGAAAAAACTGTCACGGTGGAATTTGATCCACCCTCAGATCTGTATGACGTGCTCCAAGAGGCGGGAATCTTTGTTGACCTCCTCTGTGCAGGTCAGGGCATCTGCGGAAAATGCAGAGCAGAAGTATCAGGGGATGTTTCCGCGCCAAATGCGCAGGAAATAAAACACGGGACAAGACTCATCTGCCAGACAGTGCTTCTCGGCGATGCGGAGGTCCACATGACTCTTCGGCAAACTGTCTATTCGCCTCTTTTCGAAGAGTTTAAACAGGAAGCCCCTTCCTCTGCATGTGCCGGAATTGCGCTGGATATCGGTACCACAACGATTTCTCTGTATACCTATGCGCTCCCCATCGGACAAATACTTGGAACATACGGCTGTGAAAATCCACAGCGAATTATTGGCTCTGATGTTCTGAGCCGCATCCAGGCTGCCATGGAGGGGAAGGGCCCTCTTCTGCAGGAACTCATTCTGAATGTCATCCCGAAAACGTCCCTTATCAAAAAAGCCGTCATCGTCGGCAACACGGCGATGCTGTATTTTCTTCTGGGCAAGGATCCTTCGGCGCTTTCCCACGCGCCCTTTAAAGCGGACGACCTCTTCGGCCGGACCGAAGGCATCCTCGGCATTCCCTCTTATCTTCCCCCCTGCATGAACGCATTTGTCGGCGCGGACACGACTGCCGCGGTGCTCTCTTCGGGCATGTGCGACCGGGATGAGATCTCCCTTCTTGCGGACATCGGCACCAACGGCGAACTTGCGCTCTGGAAAGACGGCACCCTTTACGTCACCTCCACTGCCGCCGGCCCGGCTTTCGAAGGCGCCGGGATCTCCCAAGGCTCTGGAGCAATTCCCGGCTCGATCGACAAGGTCCGGATCGAGAATGGCGCAATCTGCGTCCATGTAATCGGTGAAGACGCTGCGAAGAGTATTTGCGGCTCCGGCCTTCTGGACGCTGTTGCCGCAATGCTTGCGCTCGGCGTCCTTGACGAATCCGGCGCCATGGAAGCAGAACGCTTCCCTCTCACGGAAAATGTCTCCCTGACCCGAAAGGACATCCGCTCGGTCCAGCTTGCGAAAGGCGCCGTCCGCGCCGGCATCGAGACCCTCGCGAAGGTCTCCGGAACCGGCCTCTCCGAGATCTCCACCCTGTATCTCGCCGGCAATTTCGGAAGCCATCTCTCCGTCGAAAGCGCAGCCGCGATCGGCCTCATCCCGCCCATTCTCCGTGACCGCGTCAAGGTCCTCGGAAACGCCGCCCTCAAAGGCGCCGGAATCATGCTCCTCGATCCCTCGAAGATCCAAAAAGCCGAACGGATCGCCTCACTGTCCCGCCATGTGGACCTCGGAGGCAATCCGCTCTTCAATGAATTATTCGTAGAGCATATGCTGTTCGGGGAATGACCTGTTTTACTCCAGCACAGTGATCCGTCCGTCTACATGCGCGTCGAGCGCGTCGTTGGTGGCAAAGTACTCTTCGATAATGTTGTTCTGAGAGGTTGCAACGACCCGGGGACGCATGTTCTTTTTCACCTCCTCCAGCGGCACGCCGAAGAACGCGTCGAAATTGTTGTAATGGTAGCCCTGAAGGCCCAGCCGGATGCGCATGTCGTCTGTGACCGGCTCTCCCTTGAAGGTCAGTTCTTCTAAAGTATGCGTGGATTTCCGGTAGGTGAGCCGGAGCGCCTTGGAGAACTGGTAGAACTCTGTTTCACCCACCCAGGCGTCGTCACGCATGAGGTGCAGACAGATCCGCCGAAGCTGTTCTCCCGTGACCTCGACCATGTAAATGGGGTCGTCAAAGGGTGTGTTTTCGATCATGTCCTGATACTCGATCACCGGCCCCAGTTCTTTCTTCCGGATGCTTCCGGAGCCGAACAGCATGACGTCGAAACTGGCCTCCCAGGCCATCAGGTCCGCGTAGAGGTTGCCCATTTCCGTCTCCTGTTCGCGGCTCGGGTGCGTCAGTTTCCTGGCCCAGCGGGTCACCACGCGCTTGTACTTTGTGTCCGTCTGGGTGCGGTAGCTGTCGATGAGATCCGCCATGATCTCGTCCACCGGGGCGGTGTCTTCATTGACGGGCACGCATTTCCATTTGAATTCCTCGATGGTCTTCTCATCCGGATCGAACTGAATGTCGATCTGGCCGATGACAGAGGTACCGGTGCCGGCCTGGACGATCGGGATGCCGTTGACCACCTCAGGCTTTTCCATGAAGGTGTGGGAATGACCGCCGATGATGAGGTTCACGCCCCAGTCCGGGTCCAGAAGTCCGGCCAGCTTGATGTCGTTTTCCAGGCCGATGTGGGTGAGAAGCACTGTCATATCCGTGCGGACCGTGCGGTAGTTGTCGCAGATGATGCCGACCTCTTTGGCCGCGGACTCCAGGTCGATGAAGGAGCCGATGATCTTCTCTCCCTTGGTGGAGGCCAGCACTTCATCGGTCAGGATGCCGATGAACATGATCTTCATTCCGCCCACTTCCACATTGATGTAAGGCGTGAAGATCCGCGAATTGTTCATTGTAATGAACAGGTTCGCGTTGATGATCGGGAATTTCGCGCACTTTTCGAGGAAAAGTAGGTGCGCGAAGCCGTAATCCACTTCATGGTTTCCGACCGTCGCAACGTCCGGGCGGAGGTTATTCATGAGATCGATCGTGGAAAGGCCCTGATACTCGGAATCGATGACCGAACCGCGGAACATGTCGCCCGCATTGGCGTAGATCACATTTTTCTTCTCCGAACGGATCTTGTTGACGTAGCCCGCCAGGCGCGCAAGTCCGCCCGTCTCCTTCCCGTCCACGACCTTGGGCAGGAAATCGCCGTGCATGTCATTCGAGTGGAGGATCGTCAGTTTCTTGATGTTTCCGGAGTTCTTTTTCTTCTCCTCGCGGTTTGCTTTCTTCCCCAAGAGACTGCTCAAAAAGCTTTTGGGCGCCATGGTGTATCTCCTTCCTGTATAGATCGCGTCATCTGAAATGGATCAGTTCTTCATGACCGCGTCGTAGATCTCTCTCTTCCCGACGCCGCGGTCTTTTGCTGCGCGTTTCATGGCTTCCTTACGGTCCATCCCCTGCTCCTCGTACATTCTGAGGTGCTCCTCGATGGACAGCGACTGCCAGGAAGCCTCCTTTTCTTTTTCTTTCTCCTCGAAACTCCGGCCTTCCACGACGATCACATACTCGCCTCGGGGCTCTTCTTCCTGAAAATGCCGGAGCGCTTCCGAAAGGCTCGTCCTGAGCACATTTTCGTGCAGTTTCGTGAGTTCTTTCACGATGGCCGTCCGACGGTCGCCCAGAGCCGAAAGAAGCGTTTCAAGGGTCTTTTCGAGCCTGTGCGGGGCTTCATAGAAAATGAGCGTCGCGGAATCATTCTTTACCTCGCGAAGCACAGCCTCCCGCTCCTTTTTGTCGCTCGGAAGGAAGCCCTCGAAACGATAGCGGCGGGCGGGAAGGCCGGAAAGCACAAGCGCGGTGATGCCCGCGGAAGGTCCGGGTACTGCCGTCACGGTTATGCCGGCCTCGGCGCATTTTGCGACGAGCACTTCGCCCGGATCCGAGATCCCGGGCATGCCGGCATCCGTCACGCAGGCGATGTTTTTGCCCTCCCGAAGAAGTCCGACAAGTTCGTCTGCCTTGTCGAAACGGTTGTATTCATGATAGGCCGTCATGGGCGTTCGGATCTCAAAATGGTTCAGAAGCTTCAGCGTGTTCCTGGTGTCTTCCGCTGCGATCAGGTCCACGCTTTTCAGCACTTCAATGGCCCGCGGCGAAAAGTCGCCGAGGTTTCCGATGGGTGTTGCGACGAGTGTCAGAATGCCTTCTGCCATGATTACTCCCTGTAAATGTGTAAAACGTCTTCCGTATAGTTTCCTTGTCCGTCATAAATATACAGCGGCGGTTCTTCCCTGAGAGACACGAAAGCGCCATGGGCTGCTTTCTCTGCCGAAATGAGGATCAGATTCGCTTCCCTTCCGCGAAAGGGGAAGACCGGCAGCAGGCTCTCAGGCGTGAGTTTGAAGGCGGGCAGAAGATCAAGGATCTCCGTCCTTCTCTCGGCGCGGTGGACCAGGTAAAAATGTCCGCCCTCCCTGAGGAGCGCCGCGGCTTCCCAGACCACGTCCTCCAGAGTGCACAGGACCTCATGCCTCGAGGCGGCTTTCATGGGGTCCGGGTTCAGTTTCCCCGTTCCGGCCTTCCAGTACGGAGGATTGGACGTCACCTTGTCGAAGCAGCCCTTTCCGAAACGCTCTGAAGCGCTCCTCAGGTCTCCGTGAATGAAATGCACGCGGTCTTCGCAGCCGTTCATGAGGGCCGAGCGCGAGGCCATTTCCGTCATCCGAGGATCGATCTCCAGCCCTATGTACTGTCCGCGGCAGTTTCTGGCATCCATGAGGAGCGGAATCACGCCTGTGCCGGAGCCCAGATCGATCACGCGGTCCGAATCCTTCACTTCTCCCGCGAACCACGCGAGAAGCACCGCGTCGATCCCGAAGCGGAAGCCGCTTTTTTTCTGGAGGATCCGGTAGCCGCGACGGAGAAGATCGTTGATCTCCTCGTCTTCATGAAGCATCACTTCAGCCGGGTGCCGTTCTTCCATCTCCGCACCATCCATCATTCGGACACTTTTTCTGCGCGGATCTCCATGATCCGGACGCTTGGGTCTCCGTTCGTTGCCTGCACCGTGATGCGGATCTTTTCCGCCTTTAGCGGCTCAAATGTGTGCGTCCGCTTCCGCATGAAATTGCCCTTCACCGTAGCGGTTTTCACCCATTCCGTCCCCGTAAAGACTTCCACGTCGTAGTCACGGACCGTTTCCGGAACTGCCGGGCGCTTACTTGTCCAGCAGGTACCGGGGTTACTGAGGTCCGTGTCAAAGACCACTCTCACGGAACGGATCCTTTCCGGATTCCGGAAAGTAAGTTCGATCCATTGCGGCAGGCTTTCGGAAGGATCCGATACCCATTCAAAATGTTCCGGATCCACGATGCGCGAATAGCCGTTGATGACGTTTTCAGGACTCGCATCCGCCGGTTTGAACTCCGGATCGCCGGCAAATGCGGCGTAACCTTTGCTGCCGGTCTCCTT
>JAEEGF011409164.1_pt1 | contig 20368 bp, 11 predicted proteins | sample 9134171 | NCBI WGS metagenome assembly JAEEGF01 (sample SAMN16246542, study PRJNA631951) | gut metagenome | biome: gut microbiome; feature: rumen; material: AP-attached | host: Bos | place: Iran: Karaj | collected 2018-10
TAAGCCGCTGGCGACTGCCCTACCCCGTCTATCAGTTCTGTACGGGCGATGTGGATGGCGATGGCAGTACCGATGCGCTGGTGGGTGTGGAGAAGGCTACACGCTACTACCCCTATGGGCGGCGGCTGTTCGTTTTCAAGAACTACAAGGGCCACGTGCGTCCGCTGTGGATGGGTTCCAAGCTGGGAGGCAACCTGCAGGACTTCCGCTTCGTTGACGGCCACGTGCGCAGCCTGGAGACCACTGCCGACGGCACCTACTACGCCGTAGGGGAATACGAATGGAGCGGTTTCGGTTTCCGCTTCCTCCGCTTCCTCGCAAAAGGCGTTGACCGGGAACAGGCGCGACGCGCCTTTGAAGATGAAAGATGAAAAATGAAGATGAATAGATTGAAACAATAAATAAAAACCTAAGCTTTATGAAAAAAATTCTTATGCTCATGCTCGTGATGCTGTCGACGATAGCAGTCAGCGCACAGGAAGAAGAGTTCGTCAGCCGCCGCCACGATGCCATTCTGCCGGGACGCGGTCACCTGAACTTGGAGAAAATGTTGAAACACATTGATCTCAACATGGACATTTCAAACCTCTCGCTCAGCGAGTTGCGCGTGCTGCGCAACGCCTTTGCCGCCCGTCAGGGATACATCTTCATGACTGCTGAGCTGCGCAGCGTGTTCAACGGCACTTCCTGGTACGACTCGCTGATGATGGCTCGTTTTGAGAAGGAAGATGAGTTAGGCCATGAGCTGCCCTTGAAATATACGCCCGCCGAGTCGGCCTTCATCAAGAAGATCCAGGCCCGCGAGAAAGAGCTGCAGACACAGAACTTCAAGGCCGGTGCCGGACGCATTGTCAACACCGACAACATTGTCAACCCCTTCCAGCTGGAAAGCATTGACCCGAAACTGGATGAGGCACTGGGACGCTACGGCTTCGCCATTGTTCCCCAGAAGAAGGAACAGCTGTTCCATGTCTATGAGCACAACGACTACCACAACTTCCCCAACTTCGTCACCACCGACCTGTACATGCAGGCATTCCACTTCTACTTTGACTGCATGACGCGCGAAGTAGAGGAAAACGCGCTCCTGCCCGCCATGGTGGAGCTGAGCCAGGAGATGTATAAGGAGATGCGCCGTGTGGCCGCCAGCACCCAGAACAACGTGCTGAACCAGGCAGCCGAGCGCAACGCCGCTTTCTATGCCATTGCCCTGGCCACGCTGACCAATAAGCCGCTGCAGGCCGTCAGCAACGAGTTCAAGACCCAGGCTAACGCGGAACTGAAGGCTATCAACGAAGCCAAGGATAAGACCAGTGAATTTCTGGACTATACGGAGCACATGTATCCCTACTCGCTCTACAAGCCGCGTGGCCACTACACCCGCTCTGATGCGCTGAAGCGTTACTTCCGCGGCATGATGTGGCTGCAGTCGGCACCCTTCAAGCTGGGCGTCAACGACCACCTGGCAGCCGCTGCCCTCATGGCATCAACGCTGGCCAAGAGTCCCAGGCTGCTCGCCCTCTATGAGCGCGTCAACCAGCCCATTACCTTCCTTTTCGGTTCACCTGACAACATCACCATGCTGCAGCTCAACGAGGAAATGGTGAAGCTGGGCTTCACGCCTGAGACGCTTATCGGCAACGGCAAGAAGATGCAGCAGCTGAAGAAGGCCGCCGAGGCCGTATCCAAGCAGCAGACACGCATCGTGCCAAAGGACCTCGATGAGCCGGAATATGTTGTCAACCTCATGCCTCAGCGTTACATGCCCGACTCTGAGGTGTTGCAGGAGACGCAGGACTATGCTACCCAGCCCATTTCAAAGCGTAAGTGTCCGAAGGGACTCGACGTGATGGCTGCCATCGGCATACCCGCCGCCGAGCGCATCCTGCTGCAGGAGCTGAAGGAACAGCAGCAGTGGAGCGGCTTTACGCCTGCACTCGAAAGCATGAAGAAGCGCATGAAGGAAATCAACTGGGACGAGACGGTAGCCAACAAGTGGATTAACTCCCTGAAGGTGCTCTGCAACCCGTCACCCTCCACCCTCAACCAGCAGCCATATTTCATGAAGACGCCGCAGTGGGAGAAGAAGAACCTCAACACCGCTCTCGCCTCATGGGCAGAGCTGAAGCACGACGCCATTCTCTACGCCAAGCAGCCCGCTGGTGCCGAGTGCGGCGGCTATGGTCCTGAGGAGCCCATTGTCAAGGGCTACGTGGAGCCCAACATCGGCTACTGGCAGCTGGCCATCACGCTCATCGATGCTACGGAAGCCGTCTTCAACAAGTACAACCTTGCTACCGAGAAGACCCACGACATCAGCGAACGCATGCGTGAGGAGGCCCAGTTCCTGCTCAACGTCAGCCAGAAGGAGCTCAACGGCAAGAAGCTCAACAACGAGGAGTATAACCAGATAGAGGTTATCGGCTCCACCTTCGAGAACATCTCGCTCGACCTCTTGCGCCAGCCGGAACAGGAATACCTCTACGGATGGGACAGCGTGGAAGGTGCCGACCGCTCCGTTGCCGTCGTGGCTGACGTGTTCACAGCCAACCACAGCAACATCCCCCTGCCTGAGAAGTGCATCCTCTACGAGGCCGTGGGACCTGCCTACGAGATTTACGTCGTCGTGGAGATTGAGGGTCTGCTCTACTTGACACGCGGTGCCGTATTGTCTTACCGTGAATTCATGCGCTCACCCAGCGAAGGCCGCTGGACTGACGAGGAATGGCAGGAACAGCTGAAGTCTCAGCCACGTGCCGGAGAGCCTGACTGGATGCAGGAGATCATCGTTCCCCTCGACAACATCGCCGATGACGAGACGTTCTTCTATAGTTCGGGCTGTTAGCCTATGGGTGTATCTGTGCTGCGCCATCATGAGCGCAGCACAGGATACACTGACCATCACCTTCACCGGTGACATTCTGCTGGACCGGGGGGTGCGCCAACGCATCAACGCCATCGGTATTGACAGCCTGTTCACCCCTGAGATTGACTCCATCTTCGCCCATAGCGACATCGTGGTGGGCAACTTGGAGTGTCCGGCCACCAGCACCCGCACTCCGGCAATGAAGCAGTTTGTGTTTCGTGGCGAACCCGAATGGCTTGAAGCCCTCCGCCGTCACGGCATCACCCACCTCAACCTGGCCAATAACCACTCCGTTGACCAGCGTCGCAAGGGTCTCATCAGCACCGTGGAAAACTGTCGTAAAGCAGGCATCGTTCCCGTTGGAATGGGCAAAAATCTACACGATGCCGTACAACCCGTCCTCCTCAATCCATCACCAGCCCCCCCTTCGTCCCCCGAGGGGGACACAAAAGCCTTCCCTCGGGGAGGTTTGGAGGGGGCTGGGGCTCACATCTACCTCTTCCCCACCCTGCAGTTGCCGTTAGAGAACTTCACCTACCTGCCCGATGAGTACAGCGTGTCGCAGGAAAGCATTGACAGCCTCTGCCAGCGCATCAGCCGACTGCGTCAGGCCGAGCCCACGGCGTATATCATCGTCAGTCCGCATTGGGGCATTGAGCACCGCGTGGAGCCGGCGCAGTGGCAACGCCGACAAGCACGTGCCCTCATTGATGCAGGTGCAGACATCATTGTAGGGCATCACACCCATACTCTGCAAACCATCGAAAACTACAAGGGAAAGCCCATCTACTACAGCATCGGCAACTTCATCTTCGACCAGACGAAGCCCGTCAATACGCGCACCTGTCTGGTACAGATAAGAATCGCCCCTACTTCCGTTGAAGTAGAGACGATTCCCATTGAAATCAATCGCTGTACCCCCGAAATCACGGGGACGGTTCTGCGTGATACCATTTTTTATAAAATTGGATCATCAGAACCGTCCCCATGATTCGTGAACTTTGCTTTTTCTTATAAATCCTTTAAGAAGGATTCAAGCTCTTTCAGCATATCGGCTTGATGGGGAAACGATGAACGGATGCCCCAGCCATGATCACCTGTGGGGAAGATATGAATCATGGCCCATACGTTATGGGCATCCAGTGCCTCATAATACCTTACGCTATTAACAGGCTGCACCACGTGGTCGTCATCGCTCAGCACGATAAAGGCTGGCGGCGTCTGAGCCGTCACCTGTTTCTCGTTGCTGTACAGCTCCTCCATCTCCTTTGTGGCATCAGTCCCCAGCAGGTTGTCATGCGAGCCCATATGGGTGATGGCCTTGTCCATGGAGATAACGGGATAGAAGAGCAGCTGGAAGTCGGGCCTTGCATCGGGAGCAGCATGGGTGGCAATGGTCGATGCAAGGTGTCCGCCAGCCGATGAGCCCATGATGCCCACACGCTTCGGGTCGATGTGCCACTCCTCAGAATGACGGCGCACCATCAGCATGGCCTCCGTAGCATCCTCAATGGGCACTTCCTTTACGCCGTGGGGCATGCGGTACTTCAGCACCACCACCGAAAAGCCCAACCCGTTGAAGAAAGGAGCCCACTGGCGCCCCTCATGGTCAATGGCCAAATGGCTGTAGCCGCCACCCGGCAATATAACGATGCAGGGAGCCCCGTCGCACCGTCCGCCCAGGTCTTGATGTTCCACCAGGAACACCTCTACCCATGCCGTGTCCTGCGGGTTACTACTGGGGTGCGGTGCCCCCTGTGGCCACAGGTCAATCCGTTGCTGTCCATGTGCCGTCATTGCTATGGCCAATAAGGCCAGTGTCATCAGTTTCTTCATCATCTCAATATTTCTTTGTGCAAAGATATAAAAGATTTATGACTCATACAAAAATAATTGTCTTTTATTTGGTATTGTACTCGTTTTTTCGTACCTTTGCCTATGAAATAATGCCGCGCAATACTTATCTCCTTTGGGATTACCCCGACCGCCGAGTTCGGGCTACATAGGCATAAACTCCCTGTCCTATACGGAGAAGCTCCCCGTTTCCCCAGGGGTTTCTCCCTGTTTGCCCGACATAAACTATTTTGGTGTCGGACTTACTGTCCTTACAAGATGAGAAGTAGCCATTTTTTGATTCTATAATTTGGATAGAGGTGCTTTAGCGTAGCCATAGCCCTGCCCTAGGACTTAACGAGAACGGTCCTAATACTTAACGAGTGCCGTCCTCATTCGTTACGACTCGGTAGCAAGCAACCCATGAGTCGGCACCTTCGAATGAGTCGGCCGTAACCTTCGATTGAGCGAGTCGGCACCGACAAAAACTGGCGGATCCTTCACTCTTCACTTTATAAAAAGAAACCCACAGGCACAAGGCCCGTGGATTCCCTCTCTTATGAAAAAACTCAAAACACTTTAGAATTCTTCTTCCTCTTCCTCGTCATCGAGGTTGTCCTCTGCATAGCGGCCACGACCCTTGCCACCATAGCCAGGAGCAAACTGATTACCGCTTCCTCCTTGATTATGAGCATTAGGATCACTGCCACTCAGCAGCACCTGCTCCATCTTCACTACCTCTATCGAGGGTATCTTATAATCTTTCTTCATAGTTTCAAATGGCCCCTAAGTTAGGGGGGTGGGGGTCTGAACAAGCGGATTCAGTCCCCCCTTTATGGTTTGACATTCTGAGGAGTCTGCGCTTGTTCAGACCCCTTATCCCCTAACTTAGGGGATTAATACCTTCTTACCATTATGGATATAAACACCCTTGGTTGACGGCTTCTTGCCAATCTTCAGGCCCTGGAGCGTGTACCACTCGCCATCTTCAGGATTTACACCGACAGGAACAATTCCTGTGGTATCTTCCCAACCCGGCAGACCGAGGAACGGAGCACCTGATCCCTGGAATAATGACTTAGGCAGTACGAGCCAAGCCTTATGGGCTCCACTCCAGAATCCAGTTCCATCAGTATTATCCTTATCCCAGTACCAACCGATATTCTCACCATTTTGATCGTACGAGAGCATGTAATAGTAATAATTATCAGCAGAATAATCGTCAAGAGTTGTGATATCCACTCTCGTATCGCTACCATGCAGCAGGTTGGTTCCACTGATGGCTGCAGCACTCGGCGTTGCAAGGCCAATACTGATAGGGCTGTTAGCAGCCGTAGCAACAGATACCTGTAACAACATAGCATTTCCTGCATGCACAATATTTCCATCAGCAATATTTTCGTAGGTCAAAGTGCCATCGCTTGTACCCTCGGTAACAATCTTGGCCTGCATGCCGTCCGGCAGCACAACGTCTTTTTGACTATTGTAGTATGTAGCATAGCCCTCAGCAGCGAAGTTGATCATTGCCTCACCTAAAGTCTTAAAGCTCGTCACAGCCCATGCACTTTCGCCTTCACCGTCATAGATAGCTCTCACTCTAACCATGTACGATGTTTCCGGATTCAAACCCGTTAAAGTATATTGGGTGTCAGTAATGGTACCTTCAACAGGTATCCAATTTTGTCCAGAGTTGATTGTAATGTCATCAATCCAAACTTCATACATGTCTTCGTTGACATCATGGAAAGCAATCCAAATCGACTGACCAGCGTAATCACTCAGATCAATGGTAACCTCACGCCAGTTATCATAGCGGGTATTTCTTTTACGCACATTGGTTTTTTCGCCACCATTGCCTTTGGCATTGCTCAAGCTCCAGATACTGGTGAAGTCGTCGGAAGTGGTGGGATTGTCTGTAGTAGCTATGCATACCTCAAAGTTTTCCGGATAAGTGTCATTTGCCATGTCGTACCAGAAGTGCAATGAGGCACCGTCAGTAATCAGATAATTCTGAGGTGAAATAAGATATGCATCGGTGTCGTATGCACCAACGTTATCAATGAAAGAATAGCACATTGCAAATCCTGTGCCGCCGTGAGCCAAACTGGTATAATCGTATCCACCTTGGTTGTTATTACTATGGATCCATTGACCGCCCTCTTCGTTGACAATGAGATTGGTCCAACCCTGTAAAGTGCCATCATCAAAGTCAAAACCGTCTCCAATGCAATATTCCATTTCGTAACTGTCTGCAAAACCTGTCCAACTGATAGTTGCTGAGGTAGGTGTGATGTTGCTTGCCACAACACTCGTGGGAGCAGGACAAGCAATGCTAGTAGTAAAGGTTACTGCATTACTCCATTCGCTATAGCCATCATCACCACAGTTTGCACGAACCTTCACTGTATATTCTGTTTCTGGAGTTAGCCCAGTGAGAGTAAATGGGTTTATATTAGCTGTAATGGGATTGGTTTCATCATTATTCACACAGATTTGCCATGCACTTTGTTCTTCTGCACCTGGAGACCATGACAATTTAGCTGATCTTGGACCAATCTCAGAAACTTCCAAGTTTTTGGGCTTGGCACATGCTGCCGGTTCACCAATGGCAAAGCGCACACGGTTCTTGAAGGATGGCCTGGTACCATTAACATCTGGGGCAGTAATGTCGTAGGCTCCTGGTTGATCCCTATAGGAATAGAGAGCTTGGTTAGTCGCTGGGAATGTCAAGCAGGCCATGTGAGGAGAGTTAGAGTATGTACCTGAAACATTGGCTACGGTAACAAGGAGATTCGAGGTACCATCGTAATCAAATGGATTATCGAGCTCAATAGTAGTCCATTCACCTACGGTAAAGGTAATCTCACCGCTGAATACCAAATTGTCATCGCTTAGGGGAACCCAGTCGGAGGTGCTTACAAAGTCCGTCTTTGTGGTCGCCGTCATGTAAATATTACAGGTCATGGTCTTTTCAGCTCCAGTATTCTTGAATTCTATGCTGGAGATCTGCCCATCCATACCAATTTCATTAGCAGTATAGATTTGCTGGGTGTAACCATATTTATAGAAGCTATATGCGGGCAGGTAATTGCTTGTGGAAGTTCCTGTTCCAATACATACCATGCCGTCGGGGCAGTTATCAGCCGTCATGAAGGTAGTTCCGCTGCTCCATTCGCTTTCACCGTCCTCACCACCACAAAGGGCTTGCACCTTCACAGTGTAACTTGTTGAAGGCTCTAGTTCAGTCAGCGTATAGGGCATGGCAACATTATTACCTATCAACTCCTCACCGAGCATTACGTTGAAGTGATCCGCTTCGGTGTTGGTGCAGCTCACCATGGCGGTAGTCGTAGTAATGTTGCTGACAGTAACCGTAGGAGCAGGACATGCAATCGTAGTGGTAAAGCTTACGGGATTTGTCCATTCGCTGTAAGTTCCACCACAATTGGTACGCACTTTCACGGAGTAAGCTGTTTCAGCAGCAAGGCCAGTTAACGTGTAAGGATTTGTTGTTACGTTGATAGGATCTTCATCACCAACCTGAATCTGCCAAGCTTCGGCTTCGGAAGTCCAGCTGATGGTTGCTTCGTGAGCGGTCACATTAGATGCGGTCACGCCTGTTGGCTTAATGCAGGCAGGAATGTAATCAACCTTAACATTGTCAATACTCAAGTAATAGTTATCGGAAGAGCCACCCTGATACATAAAGGCGATGTAGCTGCCAGTGGGAGCGTCAGTGAACATCACTTCCTTTTCAGTCAAAGTAGTAGTTCTATCACAGGTTTGTACTGCTGTGAAGGTCGTGGCATCCGTCGGATCAGTCATGTAACCAACAATGAGTGTACCATTGCTCTCACTTGTACCTTCGTTACGGTAGGTGAAGGTAAGCTGTAATCCGGCTATATCATCCTCAAAAGTGGGAAGCACGGCATAGAGCGGAGTAGTTTTACTCGACTTAAAGAACAGGCATTTGCCTGAGACAGGATATCCAGAATTTGAACTGATAAACACCAGCGGATAGGTTGAGCTCGTTTCGCTACGGTTCAGGAATCTCCAACAGATTGGCATTTCGTCGTTAGGATAGCCACTTGGTGCAGAGCTGCTAGTAGAACCTGTATAACTGTCGAAATTCTCTGTCCAAGGCAGGGAAGTAATGACCCCGCAATCAGTGGTAAAGCTATAGGCTGAAGAAGGATCGCTTGTATCGGTATCTGAACAATTAGCTACCACATAGAATTGATAAGTAGTTGCGGCATTCAAACCTTCCAGTGTGTAAGGATTCTCGGTCACGTCTGTCACTTCGATGTAGTTTTCATCGGTGGTCTTCTTGTAATAGATGGTCCACTCGGTTTCGCTACCACCAGCCGTCCAGCTTAATTCTGCAGAATTCTCTGTAATGTTTGTGGAGTTAAGGTCAGTAGGCTTAAGGCAGCTGGGAGCTTCACGAATGACAATATCATCGATGTAAACACAATTGGTCGTCCTCTCAGCGGTGGCAGCCTCAATCATAATAGCAACATAGCTGGCCGTCGCATCCGAAGGAATAATATATTCGAACTCCTGGTAGGAAGTTGTCAATGACTGCGTGGATATCTCCGTGAATGTGCTAACATCCGTTGGATTGGTCATCGTGCCAATCTTGAAGGTACTATTTGTATTATATCCTTTTGCCTGCAACGTTATCTGTTTACCAGCCAGATTTTCCATTGGAGGCAGAATGGCATACTGATTTTGGGGGTCATAATCGCTATAGCTGGAATAAGCAGAATACATTCTCAGACAGTTGGGGGAGCTACCATAGTTGTAAATGCTGGGATAAACAGCATAGCTACTATAGGTGCTTGTGTTTATAGCGTTCCAACAAACAGGAAGCGTACGGGCTGTTGGGGTATAGGCTGAAGCAACCGTATAACCATCGAAGTTTTCAGACCAAGGATAGGTAGTAATAACATCGCAGTCTGTCGTGAAATTAGTCGTAGCCCAATCACTGTATTCACTATTATATTGGGTTTTTACTTGGAAGTTATATGTGGTTCCAGATGTTAACCCATTGAGAGTGACCGATGTAGTTGTGGTTTCATCAGAAATCCATGAATCTTCACTTGCTTTCTTGTACTGATATGTATAACCTGTAATCCCACTACTTTCTGGCGCCGTCCAAGATACCTTGGCAGAATTTTTTGTGATATCGGTCACCATTAAATCAGTTGGACTGGGGAATAAACCAATTCTAATAGTTACATCATCCACGAAGAAAGCATCAATAGTAGGATCAACACTGCCGTCCTTTGAATAAGACCATTTAAATGTATGTTCACCAGCTTCTACTTCGAACGAATAATAATCCCATGACGCAAGCGCACCTTTACGTAGTTTTTCTGTTCCATCGATAAAGAACAGGCATTTATCCCAAACTGAACTTGTGCCTTCACCCCAGCAACCACCACGGAAGCTAATGGTTCCAGCTGCTGTAAAATTAAAAGTAAACTCAATAGAAGAAGTGGAACTTCCAACACCAGAATTGCTTGACTTGATGCAGTAAGTACCATTGAAGCCAGTTGGAGCATCTGTTACTACTACCCAGGGATAATTTTGGTCGTTAGTCCAACCGCTTGGAATCTGATTATCTTCAAAATCGAAGGTCTGACTTTGCGCCCTCGCTCCTCCAAGGAAGCAGAGCATTGCGATGAGCATCATGGATGCTCTCGCAAGCAGGGTTTTGTGTTTGAATTGTTTCATAACTAAAACATTTTAAATTGTTAATATAAATAATTATTTCTGCCTTGTCGATTATTACGCACGTGGGTTTAATATGCGTTATGGTTTTATTTGCGTGCAAAGATAACAAATTTCCTTATATAATGTATATAAGTGTAAGAAAAAAAATAAAGAATTTGTTACATCACGCAAAGAATTTCTATGAATTTAATGAAAAATCTCCTTCTATGCTATAGACAAAAACAAAAATAACTCTTTTACTGATTTCAATCTTTTCAAGATTATCGTTTGTCGTTAATGGTGTCTGCCTGTAAACGAGTTTACGTCATTCACCCTCAATGCCAACCGTCACATTTCATGCTGTGAAATCAGTAAAAGCAAAAACATCGGTTTGTTCCAAACCTAAAAAAGATTACCTTAAGACCCTTCAACATTCATGTAATGGTAAAGGTTAAGGTTATCGTTTTCGTTAAGGTGTTATTATGGTTTTTTGTTTATTTCAAGAAAAAAATCTGCCCTCGCTTTGTTGTGGGGGCAGGTTCTTTATTGGGGATGAGCGTTACAACGTTACGTTGTTACGCGTTACATTAAGCTCTGAAAGAGCATTCAATCCATCAGAAGGTGTTTTGAAGGTTTTTGTTAATAATGGGCTGGGCTGTCAGAGCCGCACGCCAAGTGAGAGGCGGGCGTAAGCATCGTAGAGGCTGACCTTGCACAGGTCTTTACGGTAGGAGAAGCGGTTGAACTGTGCCTGAAGGCCGACAAAGTAATTGCTCCAGTTGTACGCTATGCCAAGGCGCAGGTCAACATTGAACTGTAACCCGCCATAGGTGGTCTCTGACTCCCCTTCCCAGAAATCCACTTGACTGACCCAATCAGACTCAAGATCAACTATTGCGAGGGGCAGTTGTTTCTTGCCGTTGGCCCAGGTGCGTGTCTGGGGGTCCCATGTACCATAGTCTTCTACAGGGTCCTCATCACTACCAAAAAGCGTGAAGTTACTATCGTACTTATATACCTTCACGCGGTTGTAGAAGCTGAGGGTGGGCATGGCCATTGCATTAATGACAAAGCCACGGAACGGCACCAGGTTGTAGCCATAGCCGAAACCGATGTTCGCCTGGTGCAGTTTGATACGGTTCACGTTATTGCTGAGGAGGATCATTTCGGCATTCTTCTTGTTCGAATAGTCGAAAGACGACTGATACCAGGTGGCTCCTAAAAGGAACGAGCCTGCTGAACGGCGCTGAATGACCGACTGGTTGTAGGCAGCTGCCTGTGAGTAGCGACGACCGTTGAACACATAGTAGCCGTTGATATAGACGGAACGTATCCATACGGGGGCATTCAACTGACCGTCTTCCTTCGATTCCCCAGCCATCTTGCCGTCGAGAATTGTTTTCGATGTCAGCGTGGTCTCGTCCGTATTGAATCGTCGCAGCCGGAAGTTGAATCCGTATTTGGCACCCGTAGCACCAAAGGAGAAATGGCGTCCGGCATTCTTGACGAGCGAGGTGGCATACGACAAGCCCAAACCGCGATAGCCAGCCCAAAAACCGACGGAAGCCGACGTCGGCGGAGTAAAGCACAGGTTCCAATCGAGCCTATTGTCGGTGCCCGCTCTTATACTGTTATCGTAATCCACATCAACAGCAGTCTCCTTCAAACGCAGAATGACCCGCCAGGGCTTTTCCGGCACTTCAATGTAGTTGGAATCGACCCTGGCACGCGCCCTGGCGTCCAAGTATTGCTGTAGCTCCTGAATACGTCCCATGAAGGAGTGGGTGGTTTCCTGCGGACGTATGCTGTCAGTGGTTTCCGGCTCCTGTGCTGCAGCATTCAGGGAGAATAGCAGGCAGCACAAACTTAATGCATAGTTCATAGTTCAAAGTTTAAAGTTCAGAGTTCATGAGTATCTTTGTCGGATTCGTGGACATGGTGGCGGCGGTCGAAGCGGTGAAGGAGGTAGTTGAAGGCTTCGAGTCCGATGAGGACGAGGGCAGTGGATACGGTAGCCAGAAGGTACATGCCACCTCCACAAGCCATGCCGATGGCTGCTGTCACCCAGACGCCGGCAGCGGTAGTGAGTCCGCGTATGGCGTTCTTCTGGAAGATGATGGTGCCGGCACCGATGAAACCGATGCCAGTCACCACCTGGGCAGCTATACGTGACACGTCGAGGCGGATGGGCGCATTGAAGTCGCCCGTCAGCACCCCTTCGAATCCATAGACGGAGATAATCATAAACAGGGCAGAGCCGAGGGCCACGAGGAAGTGTGTCCTGAATCCGGCGGCTTTGTCACGATACTCGCGTTCCAGTCCTATGGCACCGCCAAGGACGGACGCAATGAAAATTCGCAGGATAAATTCTAATTCCATAAGCGAGTCAACCCTTTTTTTCGTTATTAATGTTATTATGTGTCTGCGCTTGTTCAGACCTCTAATCCCCTAATTTAGGGGACTTACGCTCCTTCAACGCGGCCTGGAGCTCTTCGCCCTGCTTGAGGCGCTCGACGAAGTTGTCAATCATCTTCAGCTCACGGGGGATGCGGATGTTCTGCGGACAATGGGGCTCGCACTGGCCACACTGGATGCAGTGGGCGGCCTGTCGCATACGGGGCACCACACGGTCGAGACTGATGAGGTACTGTCGGCGCAGACGGGCGTAGTCCTTGTCACGCGAGTCGTTGGGCAGCGTTCCCTCGTTCTTACATTTGTTATAATGAATGAAGATGGCTGGGATGTCGATGCCGTAGGGACAGGGCATGCAGTACTTACAGTCGTTGCAGGGAATGTTCTCCAGTCCGACAATCTTGTGGGCCACCTCCTCGTGCAGATACTCCTGCTCCTCGGGGGTAAGAGGCTTCAGCGGACAGTAGGAGAGTAGGTTGTCCTTGAGGTGCTCCATGTAGGTCATGCCGGAAAGCACGGTCAGCACACCTTCGGGGGTGCCTGCATAGCGGAAGGCCCACGAGGCCACGCTGCGCTCTGGGTCGTGCTGTTTCAGCTCGTTGACCAGGTACTGCGGCAGGTTAGCCAGACGTCCTCCCAACAGCGGCTCCATGATGACGGCAGGAATGCCCTTCTTCTGCAGTTCGGCATAGAGGTAGCTGGCATCCACGTTACGCTCGTTGATCTCGTTGGCATAGTCCCAGTCCAGGTAGTTCAGCTCAATCTGCACGAAGTCCCAATGATACTTGTCGTGCATGGCAAGCACCTCGTCAAACACCTCCTTATAGCCATGGAACGAGAAACCCAGGTTACGGATGCGGCCTGCCTTGCGCTCTTCCATGAGAAACTCCAGCATGCCGTTATCCACGTAGCGGCGGTTAAACTCGTCCATGCCTCCGCCAATGGCGTGCAGCAGGTAGTAGTCAATGTAGTCCACCTGCAGGTCCTTCATCGACTTTCGGTACATGGCGAGGCTGCCCTCACGGGTCTGCGAGTCAGGATGGAAATTGGAGAGCTTCGTGGCAATGAAGTACTCGTTGCGCTTATGGCGGCTGAGGGCGATACCCGTGCAGGCCTCCGACTTACCCTGACAATAGACGGGACTGGTGTCAATGTAGTTCAGACCATGCTCCAGGGCGTAATCTATCTGACGATTGATCATATCCTGATCGTAGTCGTCGCTGTTCTCCGTCTTCGAGGGCAGACGCATCATGCCGTAACCCAGGAGCGACACCTTGTCGCCAGTAGTGGGATTGGTGCGGTAGGTCATCTTGCCGACGGGCGGCTCCACTTGCTGTTTGTATTCCTCTTCGGCCGCTTCGGTTTGCTTGTTCTTGCATCCTGCAACCGTAAGTGCAGTAGCAGCGCTACCGGCTCCTACGAGTTTCAGGAATGTGCGGCGATTTATCATTTTGCTCATAATTTTCTGGTTTTTTTGATATTCCGACGGCGAAACCGTCGGACACATTGTTTGGGGGCTAAATCTCTTTGTGTACCTCGTGGCCCTCGACCATGATAGCGGTGTGGCCGTCCTTGCCAGGACAGAGGTTTTCGCAGGCACCACAGCCTATGCATACTGCCTCGTTGATAGCAGGTACCATGGGTGAATCACCATCGTCGGGGTCGAGCGGCACCATCTCAATGGCACCTGTCGGACAGTGGCGTTCACAGTTGCCGCAGGGCACATCATCGTTGATGGCCACGCAGTTCTGCTTGATCCATACGGCATGGCCTATCTGGATGCTGCTCTTCTCAATGGGCGTGACGGGCTTGATGGCGCCAGCAGGACAAACCTCCGAGCAGCGCGTACATTCCGGACGGCAGTAGCCGCGCTCATACGACATGACGGGCTGCATCAGCGTCATGAGGTCCGTAGAGGGACGGAGTACCTGGTTGGGACACTCTGAGATACACAGCTGACAGCCCGTACAATGCTTCGCCATGTGGTCTGCCGACAGGGAGCCCGGAGGGGTCAAGGGCGTCTGACGCTCAGGGATAACGCGGTCGGCAATAGCAGCCAGTCCGCCGTCTAACATCTTCTCTTTCTTCTGGGCCAGTGCGGCAGTAGAAACCAGTGCGGCACCAATGAGGAACGAGCGACGGCTATTGGGGGACGGTTCTTCTGTGTCATGGGATGACACAGCAAGAACTGTCCCCTCTGTGCTTGTCCCCTTAGTGCGATAGGGCTTATACCTCAGTGCCCCGAACTTACAGCTTTCGATACAGTTGCCGCAGACCACGCAGCGCGAGTAATCCACCTGGTGGTTCTTGTAGTCGATGCAGGCAGCCTTACAGTTCTTGGAACACATGGAGCAGTTGCGGCACTTCTCGGTGTCGAAGTGAATCTTCAGCCACGAGAAACGGCTGAAAAAACTCAGCACCGTTCCCACCGGGCAGATGGTGTTACACCAGGTGCGGCCGTTGCGCCACGCCAAGACGAACAGCACCACCAGGGTGATAGCAGCAATGATAAGCGACGGCAGGGAGCGCAGCCACAGGTCCTGATGATAGAACAGATAGCTGTCGGAGGCTTCGGCAGCAGCAGCCAACACGTTGTTTCCAGCGATATAGGCAGGCTGTAACAGGTTAGTGGCAATGCGTCCGAACGCAGCATAGGGAGCCAGCAGCTGGACGAAAACGCCAATGCCGGCAACAAGGGCTACTACATAGAGCACCAGCACGGGGTAGCGCAGCCACTTCAGTTCCTTGGAGAAGGAGTAGCGGTTTTTCTTCGCTTTCTTGCCCAACCAGCCGATGATGTCCTGCATCACACCCAGGGGGCAGATGACCGAACAGTACATGCGGCCGAAGATGAGCGTCAGCACAACCAGCAGCACGATGACCAGCACGTTGAGTGCCAGCACAGCCTCCAGGAACTGTAGCTTGGGCATCCAGCTGAACCAGCTATGCATGGTCTCTGTGAAGTCGAGAAAGAGCAGGGTGATGCCAATGAACATCACGGCTGCCAGAATGATTCTAATTTTCCTTAGCATAGTTTTTGTGAGTATTATAAGTATTTAGTCGTTACATGATTACTCAGCACGGAAGGCATCCATGATAACCGTAGGACGGCCGTCCTTGAAAGCACCCAAGGGGTAGTGGTGCTCCAGTTCAGGAGCCCAGTAGAACACGCCCAGGTTACCTTCCATCTTTCTACACTCCCGGATAAGGTCGCGGAGGAAGGCTCTCCCCTCCTCAGGCCGCTTGACCTCATAGCCGGTTTCCACCACCATGACTGGCGTGCCGTATTTCTTGACCATGCGGCGCATGTTCTTCAGCGCATGCTTCAGAGTGCCGCTGTCGGTCTTCTCCTTCTTGTCTTTCTGGTCCCAGTAAGGATAGACACTCATGCCGATGATGTCCCACTTGGCCCCGTTGGCACGCAGTCCGTCGAAGATGAAGTCATAGCGCTTGGGGTCACGGGCCTGATCCAGGTGGACAATGACCTGCGCATCGGGATAGACCTGCTTCACGGCATCGTACCCTGCCTGCGTCAGTCCGGCATACTGCGCCATGTTGTCCTTCGCCCTGCCCATGGGCCAGAGAAAGCCGTTGGTGGTCTCATTACCCACCTGCACCCAGCGCACGTTGATGCCGTTGGTCTTCAGCAGCAGCAGCGTGGAACGAGTATGCTCGGCCAGCGCCTGACACATCTCCTCATACGTCATGTCCTTCCAGGCTGCCGGAATGTTCTGCTGGCCTGGGTCAGCCCACCAGTCGCTGTAGTGGAAGTCAATCATCACCTCCATGTCCAGCGCCTTGGCCCGCGATGCCATGAGCAGCACGTCGTCAGGACGGCAGAAACCCTCCTTCGGGTTCACCCACACACGCAAGCGGACGGCATTGAGACCCAGCTCTTTCATCAGCTGGGTGTTCTCACGGGGCTCCCCCGCAGCGTTATACAGCTGACCGCCATGTGCCTCCAGACTGGTCGTCCCGCTGATGTCGGCACCCAGCCAGAAGGTCTCCTGTGCGTGGAGGGTGAGGAACGTTCCTGCCATGCATAGAAGGAGTAGTATTGTTCGTTTCATCGGCATATTGAGATTGTTTGGTGGCAAAGTTACGAAAAATCGAGAGAAATGCAAAAGAAATTTAGATTTCTTTTCATTTCCGAGACAAAGTAAGTTCGCTATCAAAGATAGCAAAGTTACGAAAAAAAAATAATAAAAGCAAAATATTTTGGGCTTTTCCATAAAAATTGCTATCTTTGTGCCAACCAATAGAACTTACCAGTCAATGAGAACCCTACACCCTCTCCATTCAACAGCAACAAGGCCCGAGAAATTCACTTACCCCTTCTGCTATGAGCCCCACCCGTTAAGCGTGGAGGCATCGAAGAAAGTACGCCAGTATGTCATGTCGCATGACGAGCTCCACCAGGATGCCAAGAACGGGAAAATGTTCGGTGTGCTGGTGGTAAGCGACGACTCAGGTCAGCTCTCGTTCCTGTCAGCCTACAGCGGACTGCTGGCAGGGCGCAATGACTGGAAATGGTTCGTGCCGCCGGTGTTTGACGCCCAGCAGCCCGACGGACATTTCAAGGAGACGGAGCGTAAGATCTCGGCCATGAACATTGTGATTGACACGCTGGAGTCCGACGACCGACTGGCCATTGAGCTAAAGACTCACCGCAAGCAGATGTCGGAAGACCTGCAGCGATGGCTCTTCCAGCAATACCGCATGCTGAACGGACTGGGCGAGGAGCGTGACCTGATTGAAATATGGCACGACTACCACAGCGTGAAGGTACGCAACCGTTTCCCCTACCCTCCAGGCGGAGCGGGCGACTGCTGTGCTCCCAAGCTGCTGCAGTATGCCTACCGGCAACACCTGATGCCCGTCTGCATGGCAGAGTTCTGGATAGGTGCCTCACCCAAGTCGGAGGTTCGTCACGACGGACAGTTCTATCCGTCATGCCGAGCCAAGTGCCTGCCCATCCTGACGTGGACGCTGCAGGGCATCAAGGTGGATGCCAACCCCGACCTGAACGACCCGCAGCTCTATCCCGTCGGACTGAACAAGATGAAGCTCGACGTGGTCTATGAAGACCAGTGGCTCATGGTTATCAACAAGCCCTCAGGACTGCTGAGCGTACCAGGACGTGAGTCGCGCCTCAGCGTCTGGTCAGTCGTTCGTCAGCACTATGCCGACAGCGAAGACTGGGCACTGGCCCACCGCTTGGACATGGGTACCAGCGGACTGCTGATTATCTGCAAGACGCGGGAGTCGTTTGCCCTGATGCAGGGACAGTTTGCAGCCCGTCAGGTCAGCAAGACCTACATTGCCCTGCTGGAGGGTACCATCCCTGAGAAGCGGGGCACCATATCGCTGCCTCTGAGGGCCGACCCGCTGGACCGTCCCCGTCAGTTGGTGGATATGGAGTTTGGCAAGCCTGCCGTCACGGACTATGAGGTATTGTCGGTGGAGAACGGCATCACCCGCATCCAGCTGCATCCCCATACGGGAAGGACGCACCAGCTGCGTGTTCACTGTGCCCATCAGGACGGGCTGGGCGTTCCCATACTGGGTGACGACCTCTATGGACACGGCGGCAAGGACCGTCTCTACCTGCATGCAGAGATGATTACGTTCTGCCATCCCGTCACCTGCGAGCAGATGACGCTGTGTGCGAAGTGCCCGTTTTGAAGATGAAAAATTAAAAATTATAAATTTAAGATTAAGATTGAAAAATTATAAGATTAAACATATTAAAAAATTAAACATGAGACGTAAATTATTCGTTTTACTGATGCTGGCCATACCCCTGGTGACGATGGCCAGACAGGTAGTTATTGAGACCCGCAGCCTTTCGTTGGTCATCAATGCAGAAGAGGGTCACCAGCCACAATTTGTTTATTTTGGACAGAAGCTCAGCGCCGGTGAACTCTCAACGCTCAATGCTGAACGCTCTGCGCTCCACGCCAACGGCCGTATGGACCTCTATCCGCCTTACGGCATGTGGCCGCAGTCAGCTGCTGCCATGTCCCTTCGCCATGCCGACGGAAATCTCACCACGCAGCTCTTCACTACGAACGTGGAGCAGCAGGGCGACGTGACTTGCATCACGCTGAAGGACCCACTGTACCCCACTACGGTCCACGTCTATTACCAGGCACGTGCCGATGTAGATATGATTGAGACCTGGACCGACATCACCAACGGTGAGAAACAGACCGTCACGCTGACGCAGTTTGCCAGCGGTGTGCTGCCCATCCGTCGCGGTGACGTATGGATGAGCCACCTTTACGGCTCATGGGCTAACGAGGGGCGTGTGGAGCAGGAACCCCTGACGCAGGGTGTGAAGATGATTATCAACCGCGACGGTGGGCGCAACTCCCATACCGACCATGCGGAAGTGATGTTCTCGCTCGACGGCAAGCCGCAGGAGCTTCAGGGCGACGTCATCGGTGCAGCCCTCTGCTATTGGGGGAACTATAAACTGAAGGTGGTGACCGACGACACAGAGTACCACTACTTCTTTGCCGGCATTGACGAGGAGAACTCTGAATACCACCTGAAGCGCGGCGAGACATTTACTACACCACGCCTCGCACTCACCTTCTCCAAGGAAGGACTGAGCGGCGTATCACGCAACTTCCACCGCTGGGGCCGCAAGTACATGCTCGCCAACGGCAATGTGGAACGAAAGATTCTGCTCAACTCGTGGGAGGGCGTCTATTTCGACATCAACCAGCAGGGCATGGACCAGATGATGGGCGACATTGCCTCCATGGGCGGTGAGCTCTTTGTAATGGACGATGGCTGGTTTGGCGACAAGTACCCCCGCAAGGTCGATAACTCGTCGTTGGGCGACTGGGTAGTGGATAAGCAGAAGCTGCCCGAAGGCATTGAAGGCCTGCTGCGTGATGCCAAGAAACACGGCATCAAGTTCGGCATCTGGATAGAGCCGGAGATGGCCAACACCGTCAGCGAGCTCTACGAGGCACACCCCGACTGGATTATCAAGGCTCCGAAGCGTGAGCCGGCATTAGGCCGTGGTGGCACGCAGGTGGTCCTCGACCTCAGCAACCCCAAGGTGCAGGACTTCGTGTTCGGCATTGTCGATAACCTCATGACGAAATATCCGGAGATTGACTATATCAAGTGGGATGCCAACGCCCCCGTCATGAATCATGGCTCACAGTACCTGCCCATGGCCGACCAAAGCCACCTCTATATTGAGTACCACCGCGGACTCGAGAAGGTGTGCCAGCGCGTCCGTGCCAAGTATCCCAAACTCACCATCCAGGCCTGCGCCTCCGGAGGCGGACGTGCCAACTGGGGACTGCTGCCCTACTTCGACGAGTTCTGGGTAAGCGATAACACCGATGCCCTGCAGCGCATCTACATGCAGTGGGGCACCAGCTACTTCTTCCCTGCCATCGCTATGGCATCGCATATATCTGCCACACCCAACCACACCGTCTTCCGTACCACGTCGCTGAAGTTCCGCATTGACGTGGCGATGTCAGGACGCCTGGGTATGGAGATACAGCCCAA
>JAEEGF010739136.1_pt1 | contig 20358 bp, 16 predicted proteins | sample 9134171 | NCBI WGS metagenome assembly JAEEGF01 (sample SAMN16246542, study PRJNA631951) | gut metagenome | biome: gut microbiome; feature: rumen; material: AP-attached | host: Bos | place: Iran: Karaj | collected 2018-10
GGAGCACGATGTCATCGAGGAAATTGCGAAAAGCGAAAAGCCTCTCGTCGTATCGCTTGGCGGCGGAGCTTTAACACGTCCGGACAACTTAAAGCTCATCAGTGAAAGTGGAACCATCATCCGCCTTTGGGCAAAGCCCGAAGTGCTTTCGGAACGCATCGGACGCAAGAACACGCGCCCGCTCCTTGCGAACTTGAATGACGAAGAGCGCCTTGAAAAAATCAAGCAGATGCTCAAGGAACGCGAAAAGAATTACGCCCACGCGAATTTCAGCGTCGAAAGTTCCAACGATTGCTCCGAGAACCACGTCACGGAACGCATCATGCACATGCTCAAGTTCTGGGAAAATCACGCACTGGACGTGCATCCGAGCGAAGGCAACAGCTACCCGATTTTCATCGGCAAGAACATTGTGCCAGATGCCGCCATCATGCTTGAAGGCCTACGCCTCTCGCCAACGTACGAATTTTTGATTTGCACAGATACGACGATTGCAAAAGAGCAGAGCATCAAGCTTTCGGAACTTCGCGGTCAAGCAGGACGCTGCCCGGTATTTAAGTTCCAAGCCGGCGAAGGCCACAAGACGCTCCACAACTTGAACCAGCTTTACAGCTTTATGCTGCACCGCGGTTACACCCGCAAAAGCTGCCTTTTGCAGTTCAGCGGCGGCGTCGTGGGAGACATGGCTGGCTTCGGGGCTGCCACATACCAACGCGGTATCCCGTTCGTGCAGTTCCCGACAACGCTTTTGTCGATGGTCGATAGCTCTGTGGGCGGCAAGGTCGCAGTGAACCACGCCGAAGGCAAGAACATGATTGGCGCGTTCTACCAGCCGAAAGCGGTTGTCTGCGACATTTCTGTGCTGAGCACGCTCCCCCCAACCGAATACCTTGCGGGTCTTGCCGAAATCGTCAAGTACGGCGTGATTTACGACGAAGAATTTTTCACTTACCTTGAAAACAACGTCGAAAAAATTAAAGCTCACGATTACGAAGTCCTGAAGCACATGATTTTCCGCAGTTGTGAAATCAAGGCTGAAGTCGTAGGCATCGACGAGAAAGAAGCAGGCCTCCGCGCCATCCTCAATTACGGGCACACGTTCGGCCACGCCATTGAAAAGCTCACGCATTACGAACTTTACAGCCACGGCATTGCTGTTTCTTTGGGCATGCGAGTCGCAGCACGCGCAGCAGTGCTTCTCGGAAAGCTTTCGGAAGCCGACGAAAAGCGCCAAAACGCATTGCTTGACACGCTTGGATTCCCGAAATATTACAATGTCAACGTCGATGCGGCATGGAACGCCATGGCGGTCGATAAAAAAGCAGAAAAAGGCACAAGAGTTTATATTTTGCCTACAAAGATTGGAAAAGTCGAAAAAGTTTGTAATATTGATAAGGGTATTATTGCAAACGCCTGGAAAGCCATCCAGGCAAGCGAGGTTTAGATGAGTATCTTGGTTACCGGAGGAACAGGTTCACTTGGATTCAGCATTCTTTCGAACCTGACCGGCACAAATCATGAACTATACAGTTTCAGTGACGAACTTCCGCAACCGTGGCAAAAAGTCGAAGGCGTTCAATACCTGACCGGCGACTTGCTGGATTTTAGAAACGTCCAGGAAATGATCCAAAAGGTATCCCCGACGCATATTTACCATTTGGCTAGCCAATCTTCCGTGGGACTCAGCTATAAAAAGCCTTACGAAACGCTCAATATTAATTTGCTTGGAACGCAGACGCTCCTCGAAGCGGTGCGTCAAGTGGCTCCTAAGGCAAGAACGTTGCTCCTCAGCAGTAGCGAAATCTACGGCAGGACGGACAAGCAACTGACCTACTTGCACAAGGAATCAGACCCGCCCAATCCGCTCACTCCGTACGCTACATCAAAAGCGTGCATGGAAATTCTCGGCAACCAGTTCCGCAACGCAAACGGATTGCACGTCGTTTTTGCACGCCCATTCCACTTTACAGGGCCGCATCACAGCCGCCGTTTTGTGCTCCCCTCCATCGCCTACCAGCTGGTGAAGATAAAGTATTACGGCGCTGAACCGGTTATTTATTCAGGAAGCCTGGATGTAAGCCGCGATGTCGTCGATGTTCGTGACGTGGCCCGTGCAGCGATACAGATTTTAAACACAGCCGAATCTGGCGAAGCGTTCAACATCTGCTGTGGCAAATCCTATACGTTCCGCGAACTCGTCGAAATGCTCGTGGAAATCTCCGGCGTGAGCGTCGATTTCAGATTCGATCCCGGTTACGACCGCAGCAACGATATCCCGCTCTTGATTGGCGACCCTACCAAAATTACGAACCTCGGCTGGAAACCGATGATTTGCATGGAAGACTGCCTTGCAGATTTGTTCAACGAAATGGTCGTCCGCCGCCGCGTGGAACTCAAAATGGGCATGGGCCGCGACTTGCGTCTGTAATTTATACCATAAATTTGCGATTTAATCTGCAAAAAACACCATTCAGCATAAAAATGTTATAAAGCTGTTCCACAAGAGCCGCTTTTTTTTATTTTTCTAAACATGAGATTACAAATAAAAAATTTTGCAAATATTGCCGTAGGGGTTTTTGCCCTGCTCGCCTTTACTGCGACCGCAAACGCCGCAGATGTCGTAGCTCCAACCGGAGCGGACCGTGCTCTCACCGTCAATGACTTTATGCCTCATAAGGCTCTCTCCAAAGAATTTAACGAAACCTGGAGCTACCAGTTCGTTTTCGATAACGGAACCCGTGCTTTCGTGAACTACTCGCTCCTTCACGTTCCGGGATCGGGCCGCAAAATCGGTTGCGATTTGAGTTTCTGGAACTTCAACGGAAAAACGTACTCCGTAGGGCGCCAGTATCCGCCAGAACGCCTTGTCGCTAACAAGGAAAAGGCTACCATTGCCATCAAGACCGATGAATACTTGCTCGAAAACAAGCCGGGCAAAGGCCACCGCGTATTCTACAGTGCGGACAAGGGCGGAAAATTCCTCCTCGACGTGACGTTTGAAAGTGCTGTATCGGGAATGGTCCCGGGAGACGGCATTTGGACTTACGGCAGTCAAAAGTTCGCCCAGTACATCCACATTCCGGATGGCCGCGTTACGGGTAAGATTGCCTACAACGATGATACCTTGACGGTCAAGGGATATGCCTACATGGACCAGACGTGGCAAACCGCACAAGCAACGGACATGGCGGTGCGTACCATCAATTTCAGCACGAACGATAAATCGCCGATGCATGCCGGTCGCATTACGCTCACCGCCGAAGGCCAGCTGATGGGCTATGCTCTCTTTAACGGCCCTCAGGGCATGAAGGTCGCCATACCGACAAAGATCAAGGAAGGCGGAACGGAATACAACGGCAAAAAGTTCCCTAAAACCACCTTGGCGTTCGAATGGAAAAACGGAGTCACACCTTTGGTGTTCCCCGTGAACAAGGTTCTGCAAAAGGCTTCACTTTTGGACAAGATTGACGGCTGGTTTGCAAAGAAGGCCATGAAAGTCGCTGCTGGCGGAGAGGTTTTGTTCTACCGCGGTAGAAGCCAGAACGGGCTTGGCAAGAACATCGACTGGGCAATCACCGGGGTCAAGGATTAATGACTAAATTTAGACCCTGCATCGATTTGCACGATGGAAAAGTAAAGCAGATTGTTGGGAGTTCTCTTTCCGATAGCGGAACTGGACTCCAAACCAATTTTGAAACGGACCGCTCGTCTGCATGGTTTGCTGAGCTTTACAAAAAAGACAATATCAAAGGCGGGCATGTCATTATGCTCGGCAAGGGAAACGAAAGCGCGGCAAAGGAAGCTCTTGCAGCTTATCCTGGAGGACTCCAAGTTGGCGGCGGCATCAATGCCCAGAATGCGAAAGAATATATTGATGCAGGGGCGTCTCACGTAATTGTCACAAGCTGGATTTTCCCGGAAGGTCGCCTTGACCGCACGCGCTTGGAAGAGCTTGTGAATGCAGTCGGCAAAGAACATTTGGTTCTGGACTTGAGCTGCAAACGCACGGGATTTGTCGATGGAAAACCGCAATGGAAAATTGCGATAAACCGCTGGCAGACGATTATCGATATCGAGATCAACAAGGAAACGCTTGAAGACCTCGCCCAGTACTGCGATGAATTTTTGGTCCATGCGGCAGATGTCGAAGGCAAGCAGCAAGGCATGGATGACGAACTCATACTATTTCTCGCCGAAATGAGTCCAATTCCTGTCACTTACGCTGGTGGCGCCAGATCGTTGAACGACTTGGAACACTGTAAAGAAATCTCAAACGGGAAAATCGACCTTACGATAGGCAGCGCATTGGACTTGTTTGGCGGCAACGGAGTGACGTATGACGACTGCATCAAGTTCAACAAAAATCAAAGCTGTTGATAAACTAGATTCTCGACCGGCCATTTACGGCAGGTCGGTCACAAGCACATTCCGCAAAAAATGGAGCATGAAGCACAAGCCTGCTGGAAATTTGCGCACAGGCTGGATTCCGCCGATTATTCTTGGCACATGTGTTTTGAATATTCCGGCTCTCCTGAAGCTTCGGTTCGCCATGAACAAGGAGCGCCACAAACGTGATCCCGAAAATGTCCGTGTGCTCTTTTACAGCGATTTGCTTGACGAGACGAACGGTATAGCGAACAATCTCCGCCATATCGTTCCCTATATGCGTTCGCATGGCATGGAAGTTGGTCTTGCGGGCATCGCATTCAATACAAGACCTTGTGGTGTCGTCGAAAACGGCTATTGCTTTTTGCTACCCCGTTTTTTCAGCATGGAGCTGCTTGGATATGCCAATAGCGAACTCGATACGATGCGCATCGCTCCCGTATTGCGGTTGCTAAAGCGCTACCCTATTGATATCATTGAACTAGAAACGCCAAGTCCAGGAGCCTGGATAGTGAGGTTCTGTGCTTTATTCGCCGGAGTCAAGGTGCTGAGCCACTACCGCACAGACGTTCCCACTTACACCAAGACTTTGGTCAAAGCAAAGTGGATGCACGTTTATGTACTTTGGCTTATGAGATTTTTCTATTGGATGTCACGACCAGTCATCAGCCCGTGTGATGACTATGTAAAAATACTGAACCAGGACCTTCATGTTCCTATAAACAAAATAACGACTCTTCCGCGTGGAATTCCTCTCGACAATTTCAGTCACTCACATGCTAACTTGGGTACATGGGAAAAATTTGGAGAAAAGAAAACCGTAAAGTACCTTTTTTGCGGACGCATTTCAAAAGAAAAAAACATACCTTTTTTGAACAACGTATGGAAAAAATTTGCAAAAAGACACGACGATGTTCAGCTAATGTTCGTGGGTTACGGCTGGTATCTTGAAGAACTCAAAACCATCTACAAAGACAATCCTGAAGTGCTATTTTCGGGCGAGCAAGGCGGAGAAACGCTTGCTGGACTTTACGCCGATGCGGATTTCTTTGTTTTCCCTAGCACAACAGACACATTTGGCAATGTGGTTGTCGAAGCCATGGCCAGCGGAACGCCCGCCATAGTAAGCGACTTTGGCGGCCCCAAAAGCATCGTCAAGGACGAAGAACATGGCTTCATATGCCCTATGGACGAAGGCTCTTGGCTGGATGCTTTAGAAAAATGCTACGACCTCAAAAAGAACCACCCAGACAAATATCAAGCCATGAGCAATCGTGTGTTCGAAAGAAGCCGCATCTACACCTTGGAAAACGCGTCGAAAACCCAGTACGCCTATTTCAGAAAACTTAAAAAAGAGGCATATGGCATTTGACAAAGTGCCTTATATCTTGATAAATTTCGCTATCATGGATGAAAAAACTAAAAAAACAAAGAAACTCAAAATTACCGACGTTTTCGATTCTCGCCCTGCTATTTTTGGACGTAAGGTCACGAGCACCTTCCGCAAGATGTTTTCGTTTGACCATAGGCCACCCGGCAATATCCGCACCTGCTGGATTCCGCCATTAGTGTTTCTCACGATTGTCATCAATTTCCCGAGACTTTTGATGTTGCGTTTTTATTTGAAAAAAGAACGCAAAAAGAGAGACCCGGATGATGTACGCATCTTGTTCTACTCGGACAATCTGGACGAGACGAATGGAATTGCGAACAATTTGCGAAACGTCATTCCGTACATGCGTAGCCACGGCATGAAGGCTTACCTTGCCGGAAGCGCATTCAACACTCGCCCTTGCGGAGTCGTCGAAAACAGCTATTGCATTTTGCTGCCTCGTTTATTCACCATGGAGCAGCTCGGATACGCCAATAGCGAACTAGCCATCCCTCGCATTTCGCCTGCATTGCGACTTCTCAAGCGTTACCCCATCGACATGATTGAACTCGAAACGCCAAGTCCTGGAGCTTGGGTAGTATGCATTTGCGGCATGGTTGCAGGCATCAAGGTGTTTAGCCATTACCGCACCGACGTGCCCACTTACGCAAAGACGCTTGTGAAAGCGAAGTGGATGCACACTTACGTGCTTTGGCTCATGCGTATTTTCTACTGGATGGCACGCCCCGTCATTAGCCCTTGCGAAGACTACGCGAACATTCTCGAAAAAGAATTAAAGGTTCCTGCGAATCAAGTGCAAATACTACCTCGCGGACTCCCCTTGGAAAGATTCTCGCCGGAATTGCGAGGCAAGGGCGTTTGGGAAAAGTTCGGCAGCGAACGCAGCGTGAAGAAAGTGCGTTTTGCATTTATCGGACGCATTTCCAAAGAAAAGAATCTGGAATTTTTGAATTCCGTTTGGGACAAGTTTTCTGCAAAGTACGATGATGTAGAACTGATGTATGTCGGTTACGGTTGGTATCTTGAAGAAATCAAAAAGCGATTCAAGGATAATCCAAGCGTTTGCTTTGCTGGTGAACAAGGCGGCGAGATGCTTGCAAGCCTCTATGCAGATGCGGACTTTTTCTTGTTCCCGAGTACAACAGATACGTTTGGAAACGTTGTTGTCGAAGCGATGGCTACAGGGACCCCAGCAATTGTCAGCAACTACGGCGGTCCGAGAAGCATCGTGCAAGACGACAAGTGCGGTCGCATTTTGCCGATTGACGAAGCGAAATGGCTTGAGACATTGGAAGAATGCCGAACCATCAAGCTCGAACAGCAAGATGTCTATGAGCAAATGCGAATTGCAAGCCACGAACGCAGCCAGCGTTACACGCTCGAAAGCTCGACCAAGACACAATTTGAATATTTCAGGAAACTGAAGCAAGAGACGTACGGGATTTAAGGTATGGGGTCGGCACATTGTGCCTATGAGGTCGCTTCGCTTTGAGGTATGAGCATTTCAAGCAACAGATACCCATAGCCCAAAGCACCGCAGGTGCGAGCCCATAGCTCATACCTGCATTCTATCGACTAATGACTATTGACCATTGACTAATAACTAATGACACCCCATTCCTTAAAAAAGCTGTGCAAATGGTTCAGGGCGAACGCGGCGGAATTGCCGTGGAGGCCAGCGGACTTGGACGCGCTCCGTAATCCGTATGCGGTATGGATTAGCGAGACGATGCTGCAGCAGACGCAAGTTTCGACAGTTAAGGATTACTTTATCCGCTGGATGGAACGGTTCCCGGATGTGGAAACGCTAGCCAGAGCGGATGAAGCAGAAGTATTCAAGTATTGGCAGGGGCTTGGGTATTACAGCCGTGCAAGGAATATACTGAAAACGGCGAAGATTGTATGCGAGGAAAATTTACTGGATCCCCTTCGCTCCGCTTCGAGGATGACGTTGAATGAGAATGCTCGGGTGGGATGCAAAATGCCGGAAACGCGCAAGGAACTGGAAGCTTTGCCGGGAATTGGTGCTTATACAGCGGGGGCAATTTTAAGCCTTGCCTACCATAAAAGAGAAGCTATTTTGGACGGGAATCTTGTTCGAATTTTTAGCAGGTTGTACGAGCTCGATTTTTTGCCGACAGATAAAGGAACCGCAAACAAAAATTGCGCGGAAATCTATTGGGGTTATGCGCGGGAGGTCGCGGATTCGTCGAAGGCATACATGCATAACGAAGCTTTAATGGAACTGGGACGAACTATTTGCAAGTCGAAATCGCCACTTTGCGAAAATTGCCCGCTCAATAAAGAATGTAGAGCTTTTTTGGATGGACGCGCATCTGAGTTTCCGCCAGCAAAAAAGCACACCGAAAAAAATTGGCACGGAACCGTTCTCGTTATCGAAAGTGCGGACGAAAAAATTCTTGCCGTGAATGGCGGACAAAAATTTTTAGACGGACAGCTCGCTTTGCCTCATTTTGAAAGTGTTCGCGGAGCGACGGTTGGAATCCCTGCAAATGCAGAAGAATATATCAATGCGGATGATGTCGAATCGGTCAATGATTGCGGAACATTTCGCCATAACATTACCGTACACAAAATCGAGTGCAATGTGCTTTATTTAAAGCTCAAATCGAAAGCTGACACGCACAGGCCTATACCTAGTAAAGAATGTATCGGAACGTCTAGAACACTTGCAACGGAATGGATTGAAAAAGCGAAAGCCTTTGAGACTTTCGCGAACAGCTTTAGCTTAAAAGCTTTAAAGAAAGTATTCTAGTTGAACGAACTTTCGCTAAAAAGCTTTTTTAACAGTGCAGAAGAATCGCATGCGACTGAATTCGCCATTTGGAGTTTCTTTCACTTCGTCACCGAGAGCTTGAATAATGGTTCCGGCTAATGAAATTCCCCACTTCGGGAATCGTTGTTCAAAGGTCGCATCCCAGAACCAATCGCCTTTTACGACAAACGGGTCTTTAGAACGGAGATTCCACTGAGCGTCGCTTCTGTAACGCAGCGAATGCGAAATGCGGAATGTCTTTCGGATAAGCCAATTCGCATCAAATGAAACGAAAAATTCCGACGGACTGACTTCAAAACGATTTTCATCGCCATCTATGCGTTCAAAGCCTGCAAGTGCTTTAAAATTGAACATTTCCTTGTACCAAAGCTTTAGCCAAAATTCACCCGTAACGCCCTTGATCCAAGAATTGATGCGGCTGACATCTCCATAGCGGAATGTGTAAATTTCATCATTAACAAATTCTGTCGCATCAAAAGTTTCTGCACCATGTTCTGCCCAAAAGCTTCCGCGTAATCCGAAGCTAAGAAAATTCGCAAGAGAATCTTCAAATCGCACATAGCCTTGTAATAAGCTCATGTGGCCACTTGCTGTAAGCGAAATCGTTTCATCGCCGAAATACTCATGTGTATCCGCAAGTGGATTCAGGCGGGTTCCAGAAATATGTTTAGCACCGAAGGCGATATTCATTTTTTCCAAAACGGGCTTTTGATATTCGATGCTATCTTGTATAAGCCAGTCTTTATTATTGATACCGAACATCACGTCGAACTTGAGCTGATCCATCGGTTTAAAACGCATTTCCAAGAACGGCCACAGCACACGATTTTCACTGAGGCTCGTATAAACAATTCCTTCGTCATTGACAAAGCGGAATGCAAGACCTGCCGAAAGTTGCACCATTCCGCGCTGGCATTTTTCCCCGCATTTATAAACAACAGAGCCATTTACTTCATGACGCTCACCAGATTCACTTTTGCGATGATCTTGGTACTCCGCATTTTCATAGACAAACGTTGCTGAAATGTTACCAAAATCGGCTCGTGCTTCGATACGTGGCTTATACTTTATCGGAATCCATCTGGAAGTTTCAGAAAATATCCATATATATTCCATTCCTGCAAGAACAGAGGCATTTATAAATTCATTTGTAAATCCGAGACCTCCATAAGCAGAACTGAACATGGGCCAGTTTTCGCCTAAGAACGAGAAAGAATTGTCAACAACAGTCATTCGGATTGCTCTTGCTGAAGAAAAACTGTAATGGTCGTCTTGGAATAAACGGAATGTTGCCCATAATCCATGAAACAGGGGAGTGCGAAAACCGCCTTCTAAAATCGGGGTTCTATTCATGGGTCGGTCTTTATTGTCTGTAATAAAATCCTGATAAATCATGTCACCCAATTCGTTCCCCGTTTTCATCCAAACAGATGGAGTAGCAATAGGGTCCCAACTCGGCAAGATAGACAAGCGGTCAAAAAGCTGACGGTAACGCAACTTGCGAGGAGTCCATAGTTCGCTTTCGGAATGAATGCCCCCAGCCCCAAGAATGCGGTCAAAATAGAACGTAGGCGAACCCACCAAGAATGTCCCATCATCACGGGAAACGACTTCCATGCCCTCCATTTCCGCATCAATAGATGCAAAAAGAGGACTTGTGGCCACAGCCAAAACAGACAACATTTTTTTAACGAAGGAGTTCATTACCAAAGGCTCCTTTCCACAGTGACACCTGCGGACAACATGTTAGATCGTTTCGGCAAAGTCCAAAGTTGTTCCCACATGACATGGAAACCGGCGCGATATTCTTTATACTTAAACACAGGCAAACTAATTCTCGCGTACCAGCCGAATTCCGTTTCGTTATCAGTCAAAGTGCCTCCATGAGCATTATAATTGATTTCTTCGGCATCGGCTCGAGTCCAGTTGCAAGTAAAGCCTGCGCCAAGAATGACTGGATGAATCAGTTTCCAATTCCAATCTGCGCCAACACGGCCCATAAACTGGTGAACTCCATCGTAATAGATTTTTGTATTCGGCTTAAAATAAGCATATTGGAACATCACGATTCCATCAACATCTTCCCAATACGTATAACGGATTCCGACTCCTCCGTACAAAGTGTTTTTCACAGCATCCATCAAGTCGCCCATCGGGTAAATTTCACCGCCCTCAAGGATTATGGAAAAATGTGAAAATGATATGTCTTTTTGAACGGCTATAGAATCGTTTCGGAATTGGAGAGGATCATCTTGCAGGGTTCCTTGAGCATGCAAAAGCGATGCCAGACCTAGTGCTAGAATCGTAATGATTTTTTTCATTTTTTGTATTCCAGAGCTTGTGCGTAAAAGCCATCGAGGCAAGAATCCTTTTGCCCCGGTAAAACAGGTTCGCCAATTTTTTCGAATTCGGGATGAACTTTGAGGAAGCGTGCGATAACGCGTGTCGTTTCCGTCGGGTCGGGACTGCAAGTTGCATAAACGAGACGACCGTTTGGAGCGAGGGCGGTCGATGCATTTTCAAGAATCTGGAATTGCAGTTCGGCAATTTCGTTAATGGATTCCGGAGTCATGCGATAGACGGATTCCGGGCGGCGAGCAATCACGCCCATGTTGCTACAAGGAACATCGAGGAGAATGCGGTCGAAAAGGTATGGGCTATGGGGTCGGTCGCCTTCGGCTCCCTCTGGGGTATGGGGTACTGCGGCGAGGTCGAGGACTTCGGTCTTGATGTTTTTGAGGCCGAGACGGTTCATCAAGTCCTGCATTTTTTCGAGACGCGAAATTGACGAATCGCTAGCAAGGATTTCTAACGAACTATCCATTTCGGCCATGAGAGCCGTTTTGCCACCAGGAGCCGCACATGCATCCCAAACTTTTAAACCGGGTTTCAAGTCGAGAAGTTTCACGACTTCATAAGCGGACGGATTCTGGAACGAAAATTCACCTTTCACGAATTCTGGCGTAGCAAGCAATAGCTTTACGCCGACATCACGCGGGATTTCGATGTAACGATCGTACAGAATTGACGAACCCGTGATGCCAAGTTTTTCGGCAAGCACAGGTGCGCTCGTCTTTTGCAAGTTCACGCGAATCCATTCGGTCGGACGTTCAAGCGTCGCTTTTGCCAAAGCTTCAGCACGGTCGCCACCATACACGTCAAACCAACGACGCACAAGCCATTCGGGCACAGAATTTTCGATGCTCACGCGACGCACGCGTTGCGGCGGAAGTGCAGGAGCTCCTTGACGGCGAGCCGTGCGGAGAACCGCATTTACAAGTCTTGCAATGCTTTCGCCAAGATTTGCGGACTTCGCCAGTTCCACACTGTCATTGATAGCCGCATAGTCCGGCACGTCCATGAAGAACATCTGGAAAAGCCCCATTTCAAGAATCACGCGGGCTTCGAGCGAAGGCAACTTTTTCGTGAGCGACTTGACGAAATACTCCAAGTACAAATGCCTGCGGCATACGCCCAAAGCAAGCTCCATCGCAAAAGGTGGAAGCCCGCTTTCCTTGATAAAAGCGCCGTCTTTCAGCCAAAGCAAAAGGACGCGATAAGCATCTTCACGTTCTGTTAGCAAAACTCTAGTCCCTCGCGTTTTTGGATTCCACGCATAAAGTCTGCGACAGGCATCGGCTTTTTGCCTTCGGCTTGAATTTCAAGCACTTCGAGGACTCCTTCGCCAGTGCCGACAAAGAAGCGGTTGTCCTTGAATTCAACAGCACCTGGAGCAAGCTTCGGACCGTTTTCGGGAGTGTCCGTCTTGCGGAGATAGACCATGCGGCCACCGAGTTTTCCGTATCCTCCCGGCCACGGGTTGAAAGCGCGAATGCGGTTGTGGATGGTGAGTGCCGGCAGATTAAAGTCAATCAAGCCTTCTTCTTTCTTGATTTTCGGAGCACCACTCGCCTGAGCGTGGTCTTGCGTCAAATCTTTTTCGCAACCATTCTTGAGCTGATTGATAGCATCGTCCAAGGCTTCGCAACCTGGGGCCACCATCTTGTCGAGCAAGCTTGCAGTCGTTTCTTGATGGTCTATCGCAACCGTGCGCTGCGCAAGAATCGGGCCGTGGTCCATCTTTTCGTCCAAGCGGAAAACGGTCACGCCCGTTTCTTTAAGGCCATCGGCAATGGCTCGCTGCACCGGAGCAGCACCGCGGTATTTCGGCAACAAGCTTCCGTGAACGTTCACGGCACCAAATTTCGTGACTGCCAAAATATTTTTAGGCAAGATGGAATACGCCACAACAACATACAGATCGGCATCGAACTTGCGGAGTTCTGCTTCGAATTCCGGCGACTTCAAATCCATTGGCTGTAATACCGGCAAATTGTGCTTGAGTGCCGCCTCTTTCACAGGCGGAGGCGTAAGCACACGGCCACGGCCTGCCGGACGGTCCGGTTGCGTGACGACTGCTAAAACTTCGTTATCGGAAGCAACGAGATGCTCCAAGAATTGAGCCGCAAATGCGGGCGTTCCCATAAATACAATTTTCATGCAGAAAATATAGGTTTTTCTTTGCTACACAAAAATAGCCGATTCCGGCACGGAGGCCGGAATGACATCAAAGTTCTCTAAATCATAATGTACTTTTGGCATAAAAAAACGCCTTTGGCGTGAGCCCTTATTTTTCTATCTTTGGCCGCATGCGAATTCTTTTACAACTGGCCCTGATTTTAGGGATTTGTTACGTAGGCGACCTAATTCACGATATCACAGGCATTCCTGTTCCCGGCAACATTCTCGGAATGCTTATTTTGCTCCTTTTGCTCTGCCTCAAGATTGTCAAGCTAGAACAAATTCGTGAAGTAAGCGATTTCTTTTTGAAGCGGCTTGCGTTCTTCTTCTTGCCGCCAGCGATTGGGCTTATGCTTGTCGGCGACGATGTCAAGAGCCAATGGCCTCTGCTACTTTTGCTCTGTATTGTGATTACCATCGTGACGATGGCTGCTACTGGCTGGACGGTACAGTTGCTGTGCAAAAAATCAAAAACTGCGGATAAAAACGCAACGGAAAAATAACCCACCCCCCACGCGCTTCACCATGTTCGGAATTATCCTTACCATCATCGCTTTTGAAATCGGCGTTACCATCCGCAACAAATGGCGTAACCCGCTCCTGAACCCGATTCTCATCGCCACCATTCTCATCATCGGTTTTTTGACTATCACGGGAATCAGTTACGATACATACAAAGTCGGCGGAGACTACATCTCTTTTTTTCTCGGACCTGTAACAGTTTTGCTTGCCGTTCCTTTGTACAGACACATCCAAGCGCTCAAAAAGAACTGGTTTCCGATTCTTACGGGCATTTGCGTTGGCAGCACGACTAGCGTTCTCTGCGTCATTGCTTGCGCTAAAATTTTCAGTTTGAGTAAAACTCTGATGTTTTCGTTAACGCCCAAATCCATAACGATTCCGATGGGTTCTGTTTTATCCGAACAAATTGGCGGCATCCCGTCCATTACAATCGTTTCTATTGTCATCACGGGAATTACGGGTGCAGTTACGGCGCCGCTTGTTTGTCGTTTTTTCCGCATTAAACATCCTGTAGCGCAAGGTGTCGCCATCGGCACTGCAAGTCATGCGCTTGGAACAACCAAAGCAATGGAAATTGGCGAAGTGCAAGGTGCGATGAGTAGTTTATCTATAGGCGTTGCTGGTGTAATAACCGTTTTTATCGCTCCAATACTCTTGAATGTATTCGCGTAAAAGGTGTGTGACGATGGTGGATTATGTTTCGACATTGCTCATATCAGTTTGTTTTCCGAAGGAAAAGCCCAAGGAATAATACTGCATAAATTCGAAAGCCGTATTTAAAGTCAATCCACTCTAGTAACAGAAAGCAAATGAATAGAATTTAGATCAGCTCCCTTGGGATCAGGAATAAACTTGTAAATAACACTTACTTGAGCTTTGTCTATTTTTGCAGAAAGCAATTGCGAAACCATGATTGCAGTACCTACTGTATTCGCATAACCAATACCGGGTTTCAATGTCAAACGCAATTTATGGTTCGGATGTCCCAAATCAAGTTCGTTGGATTCCCTCTGCTTTGGGTAATACGTTGTAATTTTAGTTGTGTAATTTTTTTTTACAATCAGATGTTTTTCCAAGCCAAAAATACACAGCTCCTGTAGGTTCACTAGCAAGCATGCACACTAGCAATTATAGCCAATAATATTTTTTTCATTTTTTACCTCTTTTTAAAAAACACATCCAATGTTTTTTCGTTTTGCATATTCAACATTAGGAACTTCAGAAAAGTTATATGTTCCATCGTATTGGACAATGCATGAATAAAGTAATTCACAATTTTTCGATGCGATGTTACAGAACGCTTTATACGAATTATATTTACTATAAATAAAATAATATTCGTGTTTGCCATTTTTTTCTTGCATATCATAATGATACACAATTTCTCTAGTTGTTGAATCATGAAAATTTTTTAAGCAAAAAAATCCTTGCAAATTTTTATTGGATAATTCCATCTTTTCACATAACGAATATCTGCCAAGATTCGTTTCCAATATCCATACAGAATCTTTTGTGTTTTTTGCCCCACTATCCGAGAATATGTAAAAAGCAAACGGCGAAAAATCATTTTCATCTATTCGACCAATTCCGAAATATATATTTCCATTCATACCACAACGAATAGAATCTGAATCAAATTCAATTCCAACGCGATCTCCAATTGTGCAGTCTTCACTTACAACAATTTCGAGATTGTCGATGTTGGATCTGTTATCACAACCATAAAATGCAGTCAATACTGTTATCATAATTATTATAAACTTTTTCATTTTTTCATTCTCCTAACATCGTTAAGCAAGGGAAATAATACCTCAAACGGCATGTGCTCAACCTTATCTATTGCGTAACCCCATCCTTGTTGATTATCGTCATTGCTTTCAAGAACAACCTTTAGCGTATTCGTTCCTACAGTCACTGTTTTCCCAGCAAGTTCAAAACCTGTATATACACCAATCAGGTTATCAGCACTATCATAAAGATAAATCCAATCCCCTGGTGCCACGTACGTTCTAGAATCAAATGTAACATAATTTTCCAGATAATCGCCCAAAGGATGCTCGCAAGAACTAGATCTTTTCCTCAAATACGGATGATCATCTTTAAAACATGTCGGTTCTTCTAATTTAAAATCACTGACAATAGAGGCCACTTGTGCAAACCCATCGGTACTATTACCTGTTATAACCTTATATCCTTCAACAACGACTTGCCACTCGCCTGTTTCAATCAATTCGCCTTCGGTATCGCCTTCAACATCTACTACTTCTACATTGTTGTAATGGTCAAAACACGTACGAAAATCTTCAGGATTTTTCCACCCAGTTCCATTCTGTCCTATGGCGTTCGCTACGAAAATCAACAGACAAGGAATCATTCGCCAGCATTACGGAGGGCAAGAACAAGACCACAACAATCAGGTTTATCAGTGTTTTTAAATTCGACATTTTAGTAGTTTACTTTAATTATAAATTATCAATCGTAGATATAATATAAGTTATACTAATTCATTAGAAAAGTCAATACAAGTTAAGTTTTTTACAAAACAATGTATTTCTACTTTGTATAAACAATTCTCCCCGGAACAAGTTCTGGGTGACAACGCTCAGGGACCTAATCCGGGGTGACAACGCTAAAGCCGGGGTGACATGCACTGGATTCTTCGGTTCTTACGAACTCTCAGAATGACGAAACGCCATCGCGTAATGGGTGATATTACCGGCCGCTTTTTCCGACAACAATCGTGGATAGAATGCTTTCGGATTCGGGAATGTCGAGAAGTTTTTTCAGTTCGTCGTGATAGAAGAAATGCTCTTCGCGAGCGGTCTTGTTAAGCAAGCGGGCCGAAACGTAAAGCGATTCTGCAAGTACGCCCGCATTTAAATTCATGTAGCGATAGCCGCGGTTGCCAAGCACATTGCAGGACTCGTTCAAATTAGACGTGAGAACGACAGCGAACATTGCATTTTGAACTTGTTCGGGAACAGCAAAGCACTTGCTGAACTTTTTCGGATTTGCCGAGCCGCCTTGCATGTAGATGGACTTGCGTACAGGAATATAGCGATACACGCCTGCATACACGAACATTACGTCAAATACGATGACCCAGATTTTGACAAGCCCTGCACCGAATGCATTCAACTGTGCAAGCTCCAGCCAACGTAACATCGACGAAAAATCGTCCAAGTCCAGCGTTCCATGCATAAACGGAGTCGCTACTTTTGCGTCTGGACGCAAATACCACAATTCACGCAAATAATATTCGTGCGTAAACTTCGACGGCGTGAGCGGGAATTCATCGCCCGGCAACGCTTGGGCGTTCAAGCGTCGCACCTTCATGCAAAGATTCAAATCGTCAATATTTTCAAGATGGTTCTGCAACATGAAGCGGGATGGATAACGCGAAATTTCAAAGCTACTTTCAGCTTCGCCCACGTAAGCGTTCATCTCTGCATGGTTTGAATAAGCTAATTCGCCCACGCCATCATCGACAGAGTTGAACGCCACCATGCTCTTTTCTGGAAATACTGCAATGGCAGCCATTGGCATTTCTGTTGCTCCAAGTTTAAGAGCGACCGCAATGGAATCATCAACAAACCCGCCAAGCGTAAAGACTTTTTGCCCTCTGGATTTTGCAAGCAGAATCGTGTTCGCACAAGCCGAACCTACGTCCATCTGCACTTGGCGATACGAAGCCTCGCGAAACCGCCAGACCGCCCTTTCGAGAATACCTGTATAAAGGAAAATCGTCTGGGCTTCCGTTATAAACTCCGGCTCAGGAAATGCTGAAAGAATCGCCTTACGAACATCACTTCCGCCCAACTTTACAAGCTTGGAATCTTCACGATCAACGTAATAAACTCCATCGGGAATGTCCATTCCGTGAACCACAGCATAAATGCCCACCGGGTTCAAATAATCCGCTGAAACCGGAGCAAGGACCGGCATAAAACCCACTGTGAGCGGAATCCTCGGACAAGCGTCATAACGTTTATCTGCATACGCTTGTTTTTCCCAATGCATAATAACCGGATCCCCGCTTCCATGAGGGATGTACTGAGTCGATTCGTGATAAATTTCCGAGAAATAGCGCATTCAAAGTGCAAGATAGTAAATTAGGGGTTAGGGGTTAGTGGTTAGTGGTTAGTGATTAGTGATTAGTGGTTAGGGGGTGTAAAAACACTTGATACACTTGTAAATACGATATATTATTTTTCCCATTATATAAGGCCCCTCCAAATCTATTTTTATGAGAAAAACGAAAAAAAGAGGCTTTATGCAATTCAAGAATTTTGGCCCGAAATTGGGTATTTTGGGAATCGCAACTTTGATGGCACTTGCCGCTTGTAGCGACGATAATTCCGCTCCACTCATCAATAATCCGAACCCGCCCCAACCGGGAGAATCCCTGCCGAGCACGGATTCTTCAAAAACCACGACTCCTGCAGATTCAGGCAAAGTCGTTCCGGCAGACTCGGGCAAGGTCGTTACCCCAGGAGATTCGGGAAAAGTTGTACCTCCAACAAACCTCCCGGCAGAGGGCCCGATTACGCTTCCGCAAGGCATCGGAATCTTGGTCGATGACTTTGAAGATGGCGATGGCGTAAGCAAAACTGGCGATGGCTGGTACACTTACGATGATCATGACAACTCTGGTGCCTCCGTCATTACGACACCCGAAAACGAAGAAGGATACCCCATTGCATCTCCGGTCAACAACGGTTCCAATTACGCTCTCAAAGTCGTTTACACGCTAGACAAAGGCGATTATGAATTCGACCCCTACGTTGGTTGGGGTATGCAAGTTACACCGGACGATGCCAATGCACGTTTTGGCGGCATCACTTACTGGTACAAGGGCGGTGCGCACGAAGTCCATATCGAAGTGAATGACGTGCTGGATTTTGACGTCCATCTCGCGAAATTCCCTGCATCACGCACTTGGAAGCAAGCCGTTGTCCGCTTCAAAGATTTGGTCCAAGGCGGCTGGGGCGAAAAAGTAATTTTTAACGCCAAGAATATCATGGCGATTAGCTTCCAGGCGAAAGGCAATAGAAGTAAAGTCATTACAGATTCACTCTACATTGACAATATTTATCTGCAAGACACGACTGAAGTCGAAAAAGACAAGCCGGATATGACAATCAACGATCCGGTCATTCCGGAAGTCAAGTTCACTGAAGCGGAGGTTACAGTGACGAATCCGTTGCAGGCAAAAGCGATGAAATACCTTGACAAGGGCGTAAGCTTTACCAACTGGCTCGAAAACGCAAACGGCAAGTTTAAATCTTTTGAATTTGGTGAAAAGGATATCAAGATTCTTGCAGACAACGGATTCAAGAGCATCCGCTTGCCGATTGACCTCGACCTTTACGCCACAAACCGCGATGCATTCGTCAAGGGTAAGGATGCGGAACTCAAGTTCGATGACGATACTTTGTTCATGGTTCTCGATTCTTTCGTGGAATGGACCGGCAAGCACAACATGTCTCTCGTGATCGATTACCACGAATACGACAACAGCTACAACTCCACTAGCGCAAAAGACACGAACTACATCAAGATGATGGCTGAAGTGTGGAAACATGTCGCAGCCCATTACGCAGAAAACACCCGCGAAGATGTGTTCTTTGAACTCCTGAACGAACCCGACATGTCCGAAGGCAAGGTGACTGCCACCCAATGGACAAAAGCGGCTCAGGCGATGATTGATGCCATCCGCTCGGTCAACACAAAGCAGACACTCCTCTTTGGCGATGCCAAATGGTACTCCATCAGTCTGCTTGCTCAGCGTACTCCGTTCACTGATGACAACATCATCTACGTTATCCACACCTACGAACCGTTTGTCTTCACGCATCAGGGAGGCTCCTGGACGGACTATGCGACCATCCATGATATTCCGTTCCCATACGATCCGGCAAAGTGGTCAACCGTTTCGGGAGACTTTGGTGTAAATGCAGGCTCAAAGGCCGGTGTAAAGACTGCCATCAAGAACTACTACAAGAACGGCAGCAAGGAAGCCATCATGGCTGAAATTCTGAAGGCGAAGAAGTGGGCCGCCAAGAACAACGTTCCCGTGATCATTAACGAGTTCGGCGCTTTGAACCTCACCTCCACAGCAGAATCCCGCATCAATTACCTCACGGCCATGCGCGAAATTTGCGACACGCTCCAGATTCCGTGGACGCACTGGGGCTACACCGGCAATTTCTCCGTGATTGAAAACGGCAAGTTGATTGATGGCTTGGACAAAGCACTTGGTGTCGGGAAGTAAGTCACCAAAAGCACGTTTGCTCCTTAAATAATAAAAGCCGCGCAGAAAAAGTGAACTGACCCCAGAAAGTTGGACGGTTTAAAGTTAGGATAAAATTGAGTTATGAGTCCGGTATTGTACCGGACTCATTCCTTTTAGGCGCAACTTTATCCGGTCGTTGTTGTAGTATTCGATATATTTTCCCAGTTCCTGCTTGAAGTGGGCCATGTCCCTGAAGGTGTTGGGATATAGCAGTTCCGACTTCATTATCCCGAAGAAGTTCTCCATCATGGCGTTGTCCAGACAGTTGCCCTTGCGGCTCATGCTCTGGATGATTTTGTGTTCCTTCAGGGATGCCTGATAGTCCGCATGTTGGTAGTGCCAGCCCTGGTCGGAGTGGAGTATCAGCCGTTTCCATTTACACCCTTTGGCGTAGGCCTTGTCGAGCATGTCCATGACCATCTTCAGGTCTGGATGGTCCGATAT
>JAEEGF010526798.1_pt1 | contig 20357 bp, 19 predicted proteins | sample 9134171 | NCBI WGS metagenome assembly JAEEGF01 (sample SAMN16246542, study PRJNA631951) | gut metagenome | biome: gut microbiome; feature: rumen; material: AP-attached | host: Bos | place: Iran: Karaj | collected 2018-10
GATGGAGTCGCAGATCAGATCAACTTTAAAAAAGCCGATGCTTGTTCTTTTTCCCGCGGGAACGAACGCGGTGTGATCGCCACCAATCCGCCTTACGGTGAAAGACTGCTTGACAGGCAACAGGCTGAGGAGATCTACCGCGCGTTCGGCAATGCGCTCAGCCGGCTCTCCGGATGGCAGCTCTATCTCCTTTCTTCCCATACGGAGTTCGAGCGCTGCTTCGGCACCCCTGCCGACAAAAAGCGAAAGCTCTATAATGGCATGATCCAATGCTATCTTTATATGTATTTCAAACAGAACGATTCCTTCTGATTCTGTCTGTTCATTTATAAAAGTAAAGAGAGGAAAGATATGAAACACCTGTTTATCGTGAATCCGAAAGCCGGTTCCAGGAACCGCACCGTGGAAGTTGAGGCACGCGTCAAAGAGGCATTCCTCTATCGTGACGAGCCCTATGAGATCTATCTGACGAAAGGGCCTCTGGATGCGGCAGAGAAAGTACGCACGGAAGCAGAAAAAGGGGAGCCGCTTCGTGTCTACGCCTGCGGCGGAGACGGCACATTCAACGAATGCTTCTGCGGCGCTGTTAACCATGACAACGTAGCCGTATGTCCGTTTCCTCTCGGGACCGGAAATGATTTCTGCCGGGCATTCGGCGAAGACAGGGAGCTTTTCCGAGATCTTTACGCGCTTCTGGACGGAACAGAAGAGTCGGTGGATGTGATCGACTGCAACGGCCGATACAGCGCCAACATCTGCTCGGTCGGTATCGATGCCCGTATCGGAACCAGTGTTCACGACTACAGCAGCATTCCTCTCTGTGACGGGCCGATCGGATATGTGGTCTCGCTCGTCGCCAATGTGATCAAGGGCATCAGCACTAAGATGAAGATCACCTGCGGTGATTTCCAGGCAGAGGTAAAGCATGCCCTTGTCTGTGCCTGCAACGGACGGTTTTACGGCGGCGGCTTTAATCCCTCACTGGATGCCAGTATCAATGACGGTCTTCTGGAGATCCTTGTCGTGAAAGATGTCTCTCTTCCCCGGCTGGCTTTACTGCTTGGCAAATACGCTTCCGGCCATGCGGATGATCTCCCCCGTTATATCACACACCTGCGGGGCACCGAGATCACCATAGAGCTGGAAAAACCGGATGTGATCAACATCGACGGTGAAGCCATTACTGCCGATCGCATCCATATTCAGCTTCTGCCGAAAGCTGCCAAAATTGTAGTCCCAAGAGGATGCAGACATTTCCCCGGCACGAGATCCTGATCCTGTTTACCCTCGCATCTACTGATGTAACAAAAAGTTAATAAAAAAGTTTGCATCAGGGCTTGCAAAAAAATAAATATGTGGTATTATGACATCGTTAGCACTCGAACTAATTGAGTGCTAACGATGCTGATTTTTGTAATTCATTTTTTGGAGGTTGAAACATATGAAACTGAAGCCGTTAGCTGACAGAGTTGTTCTTAAGCAGAACGAAGCCGAAGAGCGTACCGCTTCCGGCATTTTCCTTGCCGCAGCCGCACAGGAGAAACCTGAAGTCTACGAGGTCGTTGAAGTAGGCCCCGGCGGCATGGTTGATGGTAATGAAGTTGAAATGATCGTTGCCGTCGGCCAGAAAGTGCTGGTCGGCAAATACAGCGGCAGCAAGGTGAAGCTCGAAGATGTTGAGTACACCATCGTGCGCCAGAGCGACATTCTGGCCATACTTGAGTAATTCAGGAGGAGACAATCATGGCAAAACAGATTATTTACGGCGAAGAAGCCAGAAAAGCAATTGAGAGCGGCGTAAACCAGCTCGCCAATACCGTTAAGATCACACTGGGTCCCAAAGGCCGCAATGTTGTTCTCGACAAGAAATACGGCACTCCCCTCATCACCAACGACGGTGTGACCATTGCCAAGGAGATCGAGCTGGAAGACGCCTTTGAAAATATGGGCGCGCAGCTCATCAAGGAAGTCTCCACGAAGACCAACGATGTCGCCGGCGACGGCACTACCACCGCCACAGTCCTCGCCCAGTCCATGATCGGCGAAGGTCTGAAGAATCTGGCCGCGGGTGCCAACCCGATGGTCATGAAGAAAGGCATCCAGAAGGCTACCGAAGCTGCCGTTACGGCAATCAAGAACATTTCTCAGCCGGTATCCGGCTCCAAGGATATCGCCCGTGTCGGCACCATTTCTTCCGGTGACGAGCTGATTGGCAGCCTGATCGCGGACGCCATGGAAAAAGTCAGCCAGAACGGCGTCATCACCATTGAAGAATCCAAGACAGCTGAGACATACAGTGAAGTGGTGGAAGGCATGCAGTTCGACCGCGGCTACCTCACTCCCTACATGGTCACCGATACCGACAAGATGGAAGCCGTCATCGATGACGCGCTCATCCTTATCACCGACAAGAAGATCTCCAACATTCAGGACATCCTTCCCCTGCTTGAGCAGATCGTGAAGGCAGGCCGCAAGCTTCTCATCATCGCTGAGGACGTGGAAGGCGAAGCCCTCTCCACCATCATCCTGAACAAACTGCGCGGCACCTTCACCTGTGTCTGTGTCAAGGCTCCCGGATTCGGCGATCGCCGCAAGGAAATGCTGCAGGATATCGCCATCCTCACCGGCGGCCAGGTCATTTCCAGCGACATCGGCATGGAACTGAAAGACGCCGATATGTCCGTTCTCGGCCAGGCTCACCAGGTCAAGGTCACCAAGGAAAACACTGTGATCGTTGACGGTGCCGGTGACAAGGCTGAGATCCGCGCCCGTGCGGCTCAGATCGAGCGCCAGATTGCCATCACCAATTCTGATTACGACAGAGAGAAGCTTCAGGAGCGGCTTGCCAAGCTCAGCGGCGGCGTTGCCGTGATCAAGGTCGGTGCCGCTACCGAGACTGAGATGAAGGAGAAGAAACTCCGCATCGAAGATGCACTGAACGCCACCCGCGCTGCCGTGGAAGAAGGCATCGTAGCCGGCGGCGGTTCGGCGTATGTGGAAGCCGGAAAGGCTGCGGAAGCACTTGTCGGTTCTCTGGACGGCGATGAGAAGACCGGTGCCGCCATCGTTGCCAAGGCTCTGAAAGCCCCGATCATGCAGATCGCATTCAACGCCGGTGTGGAAGGTGCTGTTGTTCTGAATAATGTTTCCAATTCTGAAGTCGCCAATTACGGCTATGACGCAGCCAACGACACTTACGGCGATATGATCGCACTGGGCATCGTCGACCCGACCAAGGTCTGCCGCAGCGCTCTTGAGAACGCCGCCTCCGTCGCGTCCATGGTCCTCACCACCGAGAGCCTGGTTGCCGATATTCCGGAGAAGAATCCTCCGATGCCTGCCTCCCCCGACATGGGCGGCATGTATTGATACCTGTCATTTCCACAATTATGGCAAGACCGATGCCCGAAAGAGCATCGGTCTTTTTTCACTTTTGTACTCTATCAGAAGAGTTTTTCCAGGGTTTCTTTTATGCCTTCGGCAAACGCCTGATGTCCGGCTTCCGTGAAATGAGCCCCGTCGAAGGCAAGCTCTATGCCCCAACTCTCCGCGTCGGCAAAAGCCACACGCTCTTTGTTTGCCAGTTCCCGGTAGCATTCGGCGAGTTTTCCGGATTCTTCGATGAGCTTTTCGCTCCGGATCCACTCTCCCGGCTGCATGGCCGGCGGTGCGATCAGCAGAATCTTTGCCTGCGGCGCTGCTTCCGCAACGGCATCTAGCAGCAGTTTCATTTTCCCTGCCGTTTCTTTCGCCGTTCTGCCTTCAAACAGATCGTTACTGCCCAGCATGATCATGATGCAGGCTACCGGTTGCCTGCTCCGGATCAGGTTTTTTATCACGGGAAGCATCCTTTCCTCCGGAACCGGCATGCCGTTCTGCCCGCAGTTGCATACCTGCCACCCGGCACTTTCCAGGCGGCTTGTCCAGCGCACACCCTCCGGATACTGTGACCCGAACCAGGAACGGGGATCGTATCCCCAGGTATTGGAATCTCCAATGCAGAGAATGATTTTCATGTGTGATCACCTTTTACAGTGCGTAATCTTACCCTATCTTATCTGTTACCGTTGAAAAAAGCAATCGGTTATGGCATAATGCAACAGGATTTCCTTTCCCATGAATCTCTTACGGTTTCCCTATCTTTGGTTTTCCGGAGAACTATACGTATGTCCGCTATCCGTTCCTTTGTCCGCCGCGAACCTGTCCTGTTTATTGCTGCCTTTGCGGCTCTGCTCACCTGCTTTTTCGTGCCCCCGGACATGGTGTATCTTTCTTATCTCGATTTCCGTACGCTCTCGCTGCTGTACTGCCTGATGACAGTGGTGAATGGGCTTCGCAAGGCAGGCCTCTTTTCCCATCTGGCGCATGTGCTGTGTGAAAAAGCAGCAAACCTGCGGCTGATCTCTATCCTGCTCGTGTGTCTCTGTTTCTTCACTTCGATGCTGATCACGAACGACGTTGCCCTGTTGACATTTGTTCCCTTTGCCGTCGTTGTGATGGGAATGGCGCATCATCAACGGGAACTCATTCACGTGGTCGTGCTGCAGACAGTGGCCGCCAATCTCGGCAGCATGCTCACCCCGGTCGGCAATCCGCAGAATCTCTACCTCTACTCGTATTATGACATGGATTTCGGCGGATTTCTCATGACCACATTCCCTGTCTGGCTCCTTTCGCTCGTTCTGATCCTGCTGATCTGCCTTTTTTTCAAGCCGGAGCCCCTTGATCTTTTTCTCGGTGAAGCGCCGGGCATGGAAAAGGCACCCATACTTGTTTATTCCGCACTGTTCGTTGTCTGTCTCCTCGTTGTTCTGCGCATGATTGCTTGGTCTGTCATGCTTTTAATTGTGATCACGGTTCTGTTTTTTTATGACCGTAAGATCCTTCTGAAGGCAGATTTCATGCTGCTGCTGACCTTTATAGCCTTTTTCGTCTTTTCCGGAAATCTTGCGCGGATTGAGGCGGTTTCTTCTGTGATTCGAAGCATGATCGGCGGCCGGGAATATCTGGTATCGGTACTGGCAAGCCAGGTGATCAGCAACGTTCCCGCGGCGCTTCTGCTCTCCGGATTCACCGAGCGTGCTTATACCCTTCTGCTCGGCGTGAACATCGGCGGGCTGGGCACGCCGATCGCAAGTCTCGCCAGCCTCATCAGCCTGAAGCTCTATTCCCATTCCGAGCACGCGAACTCCGGCCGTTTTCTTGGTGAGTTCCTTGCCGTCAACGTGGCTCTCATGCTGGTGCTGTCCGTGGTTGCCCTCTGGTTGAGACATGGCTGACGGCACAGTGGCAAAGCAGAAAATACGCCTCTGGAGGTTACAAGTTTGAAAAGGAAATCAAGAAAACCAGGAATCTGGTTTTGGATCCTCTTCCCGCTCTTTTCCCTGCTGTTTCTGGCACTGCTGGAATTAAATAAGAACACTCTGGTCGGCTGGGCCGCCGCGATCTTCCTTCTGGTTGTCTATCTGATTCTGAGGAAACGGTTTCTCCTCAGGAAGAAGGGCTTCATCCGGTTTCTTGCGTTTCTCTGTCTCACGGCACTGCTGCTGTTCGTGCTTTTCACGACTGTTGGACCGGTGCGCCTGCATCCGGCTGTGGAAGGAAAAAACGGCGGTGTGACCGGCATCGTCACTGTTCGGGACGGGCAGCTCACCGGCGTTTATACAGCCGACAGGGCCGTGGAAGTGTATGCCGGTATCCCCTATGCGGCGCCGCCTGTCGGTGATCTGCGCTGGCGAGAGCCGGCTGACCCGGAACCGTGGGACGGTGTTCTTGCTGCCGATTCCTTCGCGCCGATGGCAATGCAGCCGCAGAACTCCGCGATCTATACTTCTCTGGCACAGATCATCGGTTATCATGACTATCAGATCTCACTGCAGGATAATTACCGTGACGCCAACGCCGAAGACGCGCTTTACCTCAATATCTGGAAACCAGCCGGGGAGCAAAAGGATCTTCCGGTGCTTGTGTATATCCACGGCGGCTCCCTCCAGACCGGGCAGCCCTGGTATGCTGACTACAGCGGAGAAGGCCTTGCCCGGAAAGGCGTGCTCGTGGTGAACATGGGGTATCGCCTCGGTGTGTTCGGTTTTCTGGCAACGGAAGAACTGATGGCAGAGTCTCCCAACAGAACGACCGGCAACTACGGGCTTCTCGACCAGATCAAAGCCCTGCAGTGGGTACAGGACAACATTGAAGTTTTCGGTGGTGACCCCGGAAACGTCACTGTTGCCGGAGAGTCTGCCGGCTCGGCGTGCGTCAGTGCGCTTTGCACATCGCCGCTCGCGGAAGGTCTGTTCCGCCGTGCCATCGGTGAGAGCTCAACGGTCAGCGCGGCACAGCCCTCGCATTCGTATCGTCTGCTGGAGGAAGCGCTTGAGACCGGTGCGGAAACCCTGGAGCGCTTCGGAGCCTCCGGCATCGATGAACTGCGGACACTGGATGCGGCAACGCTGGTCTCCGCGGCTGACACCAATCACCACATGACTATTGACGGTTATTTGCTGGAAGAATCGCCGTATGAGGCATATCGAAACGGACGCCACCACGAAGAAGCCTGTCTGCACGGCTTCAATGCGGAAGAATCAGCTCCGTTTATTCTCTTCGGGCAGGCAAACCTGAAGAACTACGAAGAAAAAGTACGGCGATACTTCGGCAGCTATGCTGATGAAGTGCTGGCTCTCTATCCGGCTGCAACAGACGAGGAAGCGAAAGCACAGTGGGCAGCTGTTTACAGCGCCGTCTATTTCACCTACGGTCACTATTGCTGGGCGCGTCAGGCGCTGGCAGACGGTTTTCCTTCGTATGAATACTATTTTTCCAAAGATAATGGACGGTTAGGGTCCTGGCACAGCGGTGAAGAAGTGTACTGCTACAACAATGTCCCTGCGCTCTCTTCCCTGTATGATGACGCCGACAGGACGCTGGCAGGCCTGTTTTCCGATTACTTCGTGCAGTATATTAAAACCGGTGATCCTAATGGCGCCGGTCTGCCGCTTTGGATAGCAAGCCAGAACGCTTCGGAAGTAATGGAGCTCGGCAACAGACAGGGTATGACGGAAGATCCCTTCCTTCCTCTCTATGACGTCATGGACCGTATGACCGGCTGGACCAGCTGATCTTCTGCCTTGCGAACCGAAGTTCGGCAGATTATTATAATAACACCAGAATACTGATAACGGGAGAATAAAATATGCCTGTTGAAATGAATTACTGCATGCAGTGCGGAACGAAACTGCACCTGAAAGACCATCCGGATGAAGGCCCCACTCCCTATTGCGACACCTGCGGGGATTACCGCTATCCTGTGTTCAACACAGCCGTCAGCATGGTGGTGCTGAATCCGGACCACACCAAAGTCATCCTGATCCAGCAGTACGGAAAACCGCACAATGTTCTTGTGGCAGGTTATGTAAACAAGGGTGAAGACGCCGAAGACGCTGCCGTGCGTGAAGTGAAGGAAGAACTGGGCATGGACGCGCGGGAGGTACACTTCAACCACAGCCACTATTACGCTCCCTCCAACACGCTGATGCTGAACTTCTCGGTCGTGGTGGATGAGGTGGAGCCGCATCCCAACTGGGAAGTAGACGGCTGGCGCTGGTTTTCTGTAGAGGACGCGCGGAAGGCAGTGAAACCGAACAGCCTTGCGCAGCGCCTGCTTAACGGGTATTTTGACGGTTTCTACGACCTGAAGAACGTGTAATCTGCTAATCATGCGAACAGAGCTGCCCTATTCGGACAGCTCTGTTCGCATTTTTAATATTATTCAGTCCTCGCGAAGTTTTCCCCAGAAGAACAGCGCAACTGTTCCCGGGCCGGTGTGAGAGCCTATCGTGGTTCCCACATTGTTGATCTCCACTTTGCCATTCAGTTTCGGGAAGCGTGCCTCCACTAGGTCAGCCACAGCTCTGGCATCCTGCATACAGGCGGACATGGAAATATAGCATTTTCCGCTGTAGTTCAGTCCGTCTTCGGCGTTCTCTTCCATTTTCTTCACGATCTCTCGGATCACTTTTTTCTTGGTACGGATCTTGAAGCGCGGGATCAGCCGCCCGAGATTGTCCATATTCATCAGGGGGCAGATCTCCAGCAGACCGCCGAAAACCGCGGAGGCTTTGGAGATCCTTCCGCCTCGTACAAAGAACGTAAGATCGGTGGAAAAGAACCAGTGGTGCAGCTTCAGTTTGTTCTCTTCGGTCCAGGCAGCCAGTTCGTCAATGCCCATGCCTTCCGCGCGTTTGGCGGACAGTGTGTCCATGATCAGGCCGTAGCCGGATGACGCGCCCAGCGAATCGATGATATAGATCTTTCGCTCGGGATAGCGCTCACGCAGGATCGAGGCCGCGCTGCGGGCGGAGTTGATGGTGCCGGAGATGCCGGATGAGAGGCAGACATGCAGCACATCCATGCCCTGCTCAAGAAAACCGGTAAACATGTCAACATATTCCGAAATGTTCACCTGTGCAGTCTGCGTCATAGCGCCTTTGCTGATACGGTCGTAGAATTCATCAAATGGGATGCTCTGTCCCAGATCATCGGGATATTCTTCCCCATCGATGATATAGTGGAAGCAGACGTAATGCACATCGATCGCTTCAAAGTGTTCTTTGGTGAGGTCTGCTGTGGAGCAGCAGGTGATCGCATACGAATAGCTCATAACATTTCTCCGTTTCGTTTCTTCTTTTGATGATACCATGATACCGCGGAGGAGGAAACACGGCAATCTACAAAAAAACGAAACGGGCAGAACCATTCTACCCGTTTCGTTTTTTGACTCTACGAATCGTAGAATCCCAGGTTTATAGCGTTTTTTTCGGTCGTTTTTTGACCCGGAAGCTCAGAAATACAATGATCTCAGCCGGGATCAGAAGGATGAAAAGCTTCCAGACGCTTCCAAATCCAGAAAAGAGAAAATAGCCTGAAACAAAGATCGTCAGCACGAAAAAAGCCACCACATACTTCAAGTGCCTGGTTTTATGAAACATGCAGATCAGGATCATATACACAAGAACAGATACCGGAAGCGCCACAGCAAACATGCGCCACCAGACAATGTTGAAAAGCCAGAGCGCTACAAATGCCGTGAGCGCCAGTGTCCAGACGCTGATCACCGCTATGGCAATGATCACGTTGGTGTCCAGCACGGTCTCTTCGATTTCTTCTTCCTCTTCCGCCGATTTGACCGGTTCCCACGCAGCGTGGGTGGACAGGATACTGTCTACCGAGACATGGAAGATCTCAGCGATCTGCGTCAGCACATAAGCATCCGGGATGGCATCCGCCCGTTCCCACTTAGAGATCGTTTTATCCGAGTAGTTCAGCATCTCCCCCAACTGTGCCTGCGTCAGTCCGGCTGAAGTGCGCAGGTTGATGAGGTTGCTTGCCGTAACCAGTTTCAATTCCTCAGGCTGCATATCTGTGATATCCTTTGCAGGGTCTTCTTTCTCATGGGTTATTATTATAGCATGTTTTCCGCTTTCTTCGCAACCGTCAAAATGCGCAAAACCCCTCTTGCATTTTTCCAGCGCATAGCTGATAATAGACACTAGTTCAAACGCGCAGGAGGAAGAACATGTTTCAGCCGAAAGACATCAATAACATTCCGGATGAAGAGTGGGAAGATTTCAAAAAGGAAGCGCTGAAGGATGAGCTGTTTTACAACGGGCCCGGAGATCTGCTGGATACGCCGGAGGGAAGAGCAAAATTCTGCCGGCTGAATGAGTCCGGGCTGTTCAACAAGCAGGATCCCGATTTCCCGATGCACAAGATCTGGGTGTTCAATCTGCAGGGACAGGGGCTCACCATCAAGCGCCGAAGCCATGTGGATCCCACGCTTATGGAGGATATCGACTATGACGCCGACGGAAACGAGATCGGCAAAAATTATGAACCGGCATGAATCTGCCGGTTCATTTTTATTTTATATAGATCCTATTTCCTGGTCTCGAACAGGCCACGGATGATAGAGCTGCTTCCGCTGCGCATCACGGCACGGAGTGCGTTGGTCGCCGCCCGCTTGGCGATGGTTTTGGCGCTGGTCTGCTTGCCGCCGGTGATGGAGTTCACAATGTTGGTGCTCACTGCGCTGACAACAGCTGAGCTCGCTGCTGTTGCCGCTCTCTGCGCCACTTTTCTTCTCTGCTCTGCTTCCTTTTCGGCTGCCTTCGCCCTGGCTGCCGCTTCTCTAGCTGCTGCCCTCTGTGCGGCGGCTGCTTCTTTTTCCGCGGCTTTCTGCGCTGCCAGTTCCTCCGCTTCCCGCTCACGCTGTTCCGCAAGCGCCTGGTTGGCGCGTGTGATCACTTCAAAAGCCGATTCGCGGTCGTAGGGTTCCCTGTATTTTAGTTCAAACTCATCGGAAAGGATCCAGGTGTTGATCACATGATCCTCTGCTGCCCCGATCTGGCTCTGCGGCGGCAGAATGCCGGCCCGTTCCACGACAGACGGGATCCCCTCCTCGTCCAGGAAGCTCACCAGCGCTTCACCGACGCCGAGCTCCATCAGCACCGTTTCCGTATCGAAGGCGGGATTCACGCGGAATCCCCTCGCAGCCGCCCGAATCGATTTCTGCTCCGCAGGCGTATAGGCCCGGAGCGCGTGCTGCACCCGGTTGGAGAGCTGCGCCAGCACGTCGTTTGGGATATCCGATGGCGACTGTGTGACGAAATAAATGCCAACACCCTTCGAGCGGATCAGCTTTACGACCTGTACGATCTTCTGCACCAGCGCTTTGGGGCAGTCGCTGAACAGGAGATGCGCCTCATCGAAGAAGAAAATCATCCGAGGCTTCGGCAGGTCGCCCACTTCGGGAAGATGCTCAAACATCTCCGTCATCATCCAGAGCAGAAACGTCGCATAGGTGGTGGGGCTCTGGATCAGACGCTTCGAGGAAAGAATATTGATGTACCCTCTCCCGTTTGGTCCTGTACGCAGCCAGTCGCGGATGTCGAAATCTGGCTCTCCGAAGAAAATCTCGCCGCCCTCTTCCTCGAATGTGAGCAGGGCACGCTGGATCGCTCCGATGCTGGCCGCTGACACATTCCCGTAGATCGTTGTGAACTCGGAACGGTTATCACCCACATACTGCAGCATGGCGCGCAGGTCCTTCAGATCCAGCAGGAGCAGGCCGTTATCGTCAGCCACCTTGAACACGATGGTCAGTACGCCGCGCTGCGTATCCGTCAGACCCAGCAGGCGGGCCAGCAGGACCGGGCCCATTTCGGAAACGGTGACACGGATGGGATGGCCTTCCTCACCGAAAAGATCCCAGAACCTCGTCGGATACGAGCAGAAGCGGAATTCTTCCTCCACGCCGAACCGCCGGATCCGTTCCTGCATATCCTCAGAATCCTTTCCCGCCTGGCACATACCGGAGAGATCGCCCTTGACGTCCGCGAGAAACACCGGCACACCCATATCCGAGAACGATTCCGCCATCACCTTCATAGTGATCGTTTTGCCGGTGCCCGTGGCGCCGGCGATGAGGCCGTGGCGGGTGGCCATAGCCGGAAGAAGATACAGTTCTTTATCCGATTTCGCGAGATATATCTTTTCGTCTCTTACCATAATGAGCTCCCTTCCACCGCCGTCCAGCGGCAGTTTCACTGCTATAAAAATAACACAGACCATCACCGGAAACAACAGAAAATTCCGGTGTTTGCAGTTGTAGAGTTCTGAAAACTATGATACACTGTTTGAAAAACCGCACGGAACAGGAGGCGGGATCGTGATACTGTTTTTTTCCGGTACGGGCAACAGCCGTTACGCAGCGCTTCAGATCGCCAAAGTGATCGGCGATGAGGTCGTTTCCATTAACGAAAACCTGCGCTGCCGCAATCTCGACGCCTATAACGCCCGTTACGCTTTTGAATCCGAAAAACCGTTCGTGATCGTATGTCCCACCTATTGCTGGCATATCCCCCGTGTTGTGGAAGAGTTTCTTTACGGCAGCCGCTTTGTAGGCAATGATGAGATGTATTTCGTCCTCACCTGCGGCGACAGTACCGGCGCCGCGGACAAGCACGCGGCAATGATCTGCAAGAAGCTGGAGATGCGGTTCATGGGCCTTGCTTCCACCAAAATGCCGGAAAACTACATCACCATGTTTAAAGCGCCGGAAGCTGATGAAGCAGTCGGCATCGTGCGAGCAGCCCAGTCACAGGTGGAAAGCTTTGCCCGATCCATTCAGTACCATCGGAAGCTCGAAGACGGCAACAGCAGCCGTCCGGTCCCGGAGTTCGTATATAACGGGTTTTACAACATCTGTATGACCGACAAGAAGTTCCGCGTGGAAGACAGCTGCGTTGGCTGCGGGAAGTGCGCCGCCGCCTGCCCCATGGGAAACATCTCGATGGTAGATGGCCGGCCACAGTGGTTCGGAAACTGCACCCAGTGCCAGGCCTGCATCTCCATCTGCCCGTATGACGCCATCGAATACGGAAAGAAAACAAAGGGAAAGCGCCGCTACTATCTCTTTGAAGACGGGCGCCAGAAATTCCCGATTGAGTCACCGAAAGCAGAGTAAACTACCTCTATCGCCTATTCTCTACCATCATGTAACGAAAGTGAGTCCATCCCGTGAAGAAGAGATTTCTTTCCGCAGGCATTCTGCTGACCATCGTTTTTCTGTGCGTGTTTCTTTCCGTTTATACGCGCATCCTGCTGTTTGCAGTGTGCGGCATTCTCTGCTGCTATGAGTTCAGCCGCAATCTTGAAAAACTGGAGATCTACTGCGCCGCCTGGGTCATGTATGTTTATATCTCTGTGCAGGCCATCCTTGCCATGTTCCACGCCAGTGCAACGTTCTATATCGCCTGTATCACCGGCGGCATCTATCTGGCCATGTTCTCCGGGATCGTACATAAAAAGGTTTCCGGGAAAGGCGCGCTCTATACCGTTGCCGGCCTTGCCTATCCCGGTGTTCTGTTCGGCGTGCTGATGATGATCAGCGCCAGCGACATCTGGCTTGCCACGATGGGCATTGCCGCCCTTTCGACCTGGATCTGCGACTCGTTTGCGCTGTTTGGCGGAATACGTTTTGGCAAGCACAAGGTGGCTCCTCTGGTCAGTCCAAACAAGAGTATAGAAGGCTGTATCTGCGGCGCGCTTGCTTCAATCGCCCTTGCTTTTCTACTGTTTGTTTTAAAGCTGTTCCCGCAAGTTCCGCTTTCCGTGATGGTCATCACCTGTTTTGTCTCTTCTTCCCTCGGTCAGATCGGCGACCTTGCCGAGTCGCTCCTCAAGCGCATGATCGGCACCAAGGACTTCAGCGATCTGATCCCCGGGCACGGCGGCATGTTCGACCGTGCCGACAGTCTCCTCTTCTCGATCCCGACGGCATATCTCTGCCTCCATATCGCCGGCATCAGCTGAGCGTTGCGGCCGTTATAGAAAGCACAGGTGATCTCTCATCAACACTCCGCTGCCCTATCAGAAAAAAATGCTGTTTCTCGTGAATCCCGTTTCCGGGAAACGCACCATCATCAGGTACCTGCCGCAGGTGATCCGGACCTTTATGGATGGGGGTTATCTGGTAACAACGGCTATTACGTCGCGCCGGGGAGAGGCGACTGAGATCGCCGCTGCTCTCGGGAAAGAATATGACGCCGTCTGCTGTGCCGGCGGCGACGGGACACTGAATGAGATCCTCACAGGCCTTGCCGGAAGCGAATCATTCGTTCCTGTCGGGTATATCCCGTGCGGAAGCACCAATGACTTTGCCGCCTGTCATAATCTCTCCACCGATATTCTGACCGCAGCCAGAAACATCGTATCCGGGAGATCGACTTTTTATGATATCGGGACATTCGGGGGGCAGTATTTCAGCTATGTTGCCGCCTTCGGTGCTTTCTCCTGGCTCTCCTACACGACCGATCAGAATCTCAAAAACGCACTGGGACACACTGCCTATATCCTTGACGGGATCAAAGATCTTTCCAAGATCAAGCCTTATGCCATGAAAATTACAGCGAACGGCATCGTGCATGAAGGCACGTATATTTTCGGTGCCGTCAGTAATTCCACATCCATCGCCGGCACCATTCGCCTGCCTGAATCCACAGTCGATACCTGCGATGGCGTTTTTGAGTGTCTCCTCATCCGGATGCCGGAGACCGTCATGGATCTCGACTGGATCGTGCGTTCTCTTGTTCAGCAGGAGTATAACTGTCCATTTCTGGATGTTTTTCAGGCAAGTGAGTTTCAGGTGGAAAACCCGGAAAAAACCATCTGGGCACTGGATGGAGAGAGCTCTGAGCCCTACGCGCAGTGTACCATTCGCACCATGCCCCGCTGCTTTCAGCTTCTCGGCTGAGCCTCTTTTTTTGCTCTGCATCCGACAAAGGACCGCAAGCTTTTGGCTTGCGGTCCTTCGTTTGGGAGAAAAGAGAGGATTAATAAGGAGTAGAAACGTTCAAAAGATAAGTGTTCAGGGTTCCGACTGCACCGTCACCCTGTCGGGCACGGCTTCATCAAATGTGATGCTCATATGCATCTCTTCCCCTGCGCGGTAGACAGTCATTTCCACGGTGTCAAAAGCGGAGAAATGGCTAATCGCCTGCTTCAGATCGGTATAGCTTTCCAGTGTATAACCGCCGAGTTCTGTGATAATGTCGCCTGCTTCCAGGCCGGCTCTCTCGGCTGCGCTGCCTGCCACCACGTTCGCCACATAGGCGCCGAGCGGCATATTATAGTACTGGCTGTACATGGAGTTATAACGACTGTCCAGCTCCACGCCCATATAGGGTTTTCCGGTCACATAGCCTTTGGTGATCAGATCATTTGCGATATTGGCCGCGTCGTTGATGGGAATCGCAAATCCGAGGCCTTCGACGCCGCTGCTGGCGTACTTCGCGGCTACGATACCGATCACTTCGCCCTTATTGTTGTACAGCGGGCCACCGGAGTTGCCCTCATTCACAGCTGCGTCGATCTGGAACATATTGATCGATTCGTTTTCTTCGGTGGTGATCACGCGGTCCAGCGCGCTGATATGGCCGGTCGACATACTGAATTCCAGCTCGCCGAGCGGATTGCCGACGGCATATACTGTGTCGCCCACTCTGATCTCGTTGCTGTCAGCCAGTGTGGCTGCGTTCAGATCCTCCGCGTCGATCTTCAGGATCGCAATATCATTGCTCTCTTCAAAACCGACGATCGTTGCCAGGTAGGTGGTTCCGTCATAAAGCATAACGTTGACATCGTAATTGCCCTTGTGCGCGTCCTCCACAACATGGTAGTTGGTGAGGATATAACCGTCGTCGGAGATGATGAATCCGGATCCGCTGACTGCGCCGGAGCTCGTCATCCCGAAGAAATTGGTGTACGTGATCTCCGAGCTGATACCTACGACCTGCTGTTTTGCCTGCTCGTAGATATCCGAAGGCGCCATCCCGATCGATACTGCCGTCACCGCAGCGGCCGGGGCAAGAACACCCGCTTCTTCCGCTTCCGCTGCAGCAGCTTCCGCCGCAGCGGCTGCTGCCGCAGCAGCTTCCGCGTCAGCCTGCCGGGCTTCTTCCAGCTGAGACGTAGCACCTTCCAGAGCCGCAAACCGCGCTTCATACTGGGTGTTCATCCAGTAAGCGCCGCCGGCAGCGCCGAGAATGGCAAAGATCAGCGCAACACACAGAAACTTCAAAAAGCCGGAGCCTTTTTTCTTTTCTGGCTTCTCTGCCTTTTCCTTCGTCACCTTCGGCTCCTTTACGTGCTTCTCAGGCGGCGTATAATACCGCGGCGGAACGGTGCTTTCTTCCGCGGGTTCATAATGGGCGTCAGAATAGATCTTCTGTGTGTACCCGTTTTTATAATGATATTCTCCGTCTCCGGATGCTTCGGAGACCGGCTCTGCCGGAGCTGCCGGCTGCGAATCTGCAGCAGGTCCCGCTTCCACAATTGGCTGTGATTCCACAGCAGGTTCCGCCTCATTGGGGCTGAGGATCACATTCTCTTCCTGGTCCATGATCGTTTTACCTTCTTAGCTTCAGTCTATATTTATACTATACCTTCAATTTATTACCTTGAGATGAACAAACATGCAATTATTTATGAAAATACTGCTAACAGGGAAAAAGAACGGTGTTGGCCGTTCTTTTTTCTATCAGTGTTTTCCGTTGTAATTCTGCTTTCCGGTTCCGGATCTTGCGGCGTGGAAATCCGGCTCCGTGCCGGCACGCAGGCGCAGGATGTTTTCCTTATGACGGTAGACGGCAATGCACATGCCGACGAAGGCCAGCAGGAGCATCGGGAGCCGCGGTGCAAAGATCAGTGTGGCAAAAAAGATCCCGATCGACGCGCAGATAGACCCAAGTGACACTTTTTTGCTGATGACCGCCACAGCAAAGAAGATGACGAGCACCGCGATCAGCACACGCCAGTCGATCATCAGGGCAACAGCGGCGCCGGCTGAGATCCCCTTGCCGCCTTTAAAATGATAGAACACCGGCCAGCAATGACCGACCATGCAGGCAATGCCGCCGGCACAGACGCCGGCTTCCCCGAGAAGTGCGCGGCCGATCAGCATAGCCACGATGGCTTTCAGCATATCGAACATCAGCGTGCCGGCACCGGCGCCCCAGCCAAAAACGCGCGCCATATTGGTGGCACCGGCATTGCCGCTGCCCTGACTGCGAATGTCTCTGCCCAGGATCCGTGAAAGAATGATGGAAAAGCTCAGCGAACCGAGCAGATACCCCACCACGATCACAAGCACAGTGCGCAGGAACGTCATAAACCACCTCAGAAACAGTGAAACTTTCTGGATAGAATATAACCGACGCGTCATAACTTTGCAAGACGCGCCGGCTTTAGTTTTCAATTTGTATATAGTTTTAGTTTTATCTAACTATGCGGAAATGAACTCAAAATACGTGGATCACGCCAAAGGTGATGCCAGTCATGATTGCGGCAGCAATACAGACGCCCAGAAAGATCACTGGGACTGCTTCCTTCAGCGTCATGTTCATCAGCGCTGCGATCAGCGACCCCGTCCACGCACCGGTGCCGGGTGCCGGGATCGCCACAAACAGCAACAGGGCCCATTTCCCGTATTTCTTTACTTTTTCACCCTTTTCTTCCGCCCGTTTCTCCATTTTCCTGATAAAGCCATCCATTTTCGCCCAGTGCTTCCGCAGCCAGGCAAACACGGCTTTGATAAATAAAATGATAAACGGCACAGGCAGCATATTCCCCAGGATAGCGGCCATCAGCGCCAGCGGATACTTCAACCCGAGCGCAATGCCGTACGGGAGTCCCAGGCGCAGCTCCACGATCGGCAGCACGGAAAGCCAGAACGTCATCAGGAACTTGCCCGCGGCAGATTCAGTCAACCACGTGATCATACATTTCTCCAAAAACAGAATGATTCTGTTTTGAGTATAGCATACCGTCGCGGTTCAAACAAGCATCTTTTGGTTAATCCATTTCTCTCACAGTGCGCAGAACAGCGTCTCCGAAGTCGCGGCAGGTACTGCCGCCCCGGTGTCCCGTCATATTGAGGGCAGGATCGTCCAGGCAGCTTTGCAGCGCCCGTTCCAGCTTCCCCGCTTTTTCGGGCATGGCAATGTGGCGCAGAAGCATCGCTTCAGCTTTCAGGATACTGGCTGGATTGGCATAGTCGCCCTCCCCTGCCTCGATCTTGCGCGGCGCGGAGCCGTGGATCGCCTCGAACATGGCATAGCGCGTGCCGATGTTCGCGCTTCCTGCCGTACCGACTCCGCCCTGGATCTGAGCAGCCTCATCAGTCAGAATATCTCCGTAAAGATTGGGCAGCACAAATACCTGGAACCGGGACCGTACGACGGGATTGACCAGATTTGCCGCCATGATATCCACATACCAGTCTTCGGCATGTATCTCCGGGAATTTATCCGCCTCCTCATGGCACAGCGCGGAAAACATGCCGTCAGTCTTCTTCATAATATTTGCCTTGGTGACGATGGCAAGCTCCGTTTTCCCGTTCCGGCGGGCATAATCCAGCGCGGCATGTGCGATACGCCTGGTTCCGGCATCGGTCGTCACTTTGAAATCCAGCGCCAGTGCGTCGCCCAGTGAGACGCCGCAGCTGCCCAGCGTATATTCGCCCTCTGTGTTCTCGCGGAAGAAGACCCAGTCGATCCCCTGTTCCGGCACGGTGACCGGACGCACATTGGCAAAGAGATCGAGCTCACGGCGCAGCGTTACATTGGCTGACTCCATGCTTCCGCCTTTTGGTGTGGTCGTCGGGCCTTTTAATAGCACATCACAGGCCCGGATCTGAAGCATCACCTCATCCGGCACCGACTGGTCGAGCCGCAGCCGGTTTTCGATATTCAGTCCGCAGATCGGTTTCAGCACAACACGGCCGGTGAGGATCTCGTCCTTCAGCAGTTCCGTGAGGACGCGCGCCGCCTCTTTCATGATGATAGGGCCGATGCCATCACCGTCGATCAGACCGATGATGATCTGCCTTTTCTCTGCGAAATCCACTTCCGGCTCTTTAGCAAGCAGGCGTTCCCGCCGCGCGAGCTGTTCCCGGAGCAGAGTTTCAAACGTTTCCGCCGCTTTCCGGATCTGTTCTTCTGTGATCACAGCCATCCTCTATACCCGTCCGTTTCTCAGTCCATGGTTTCCATCGAGAGCATCCGCTCCCGTGCGTGGGCAACATGCTCCAACGTGGCATTTTCAGCCAGGTCTTCGTCGTGTGTGGCCAACGCATCACAGATCGCCTGATGCTCCCTGTTCGACTGCAGCGCGCGGCTCTGCACGCTGACGGAGGCGATGCGGAACTTGGTCATCTTCTTATGCAGAGCGACGAGAATATCCGTGTATGTCTTGCTGCCGCAGCAGGAGTACAGAAGCTGATGGAACTGCGAGTCAAGGTTTTTGATCTTCTCAGAATACTTGGTGGCGTTCTTATCAATATAGTAAAGCTGCAGATCGATCAGCTCCCGCAGTTCGTTGATCTGATCATCGGTGATCACGCGTGCCGCCCGCCTGGCCGCTTCGCCTTCCAGCCGCATCCTGGCATCGTACATATCCACCATGTCGTCTTTCGAGATGCCGATCACTGTCATGCCGCGGCCGTTTTCCACGATCAGGTTTTCCTGCTCCAGACGCAAAAGCGCCTCGCGGATCGGCGTTCGACTCACGCCGAGCTCTTTGGAGAGTCGCAGCTCACTCAACACTTCTCCGCGCTGGTACTTGCCGGAAAGAATGTCCTTTTCCAGCTGGTCAAAGATCTGATCGGCGATGGAAATACTTCTGTGTTCGTTCATTGCAGCATCCTCCGTTTGCTTTCACCTGTGATCTCAGCGATCTTTGCTTCGATCTCCTCGTTGGAGAGCGCGGCGGTGCGCCCCGCTTCGTATTCACTGTCCACCCATTCCTTCATTTTCACGACCAGGTCATCCTGCTTGGTGACCTGCTCGTCACCTTTCAGGCGGTATGTCTGATTGATCCAGTAGGCGATCCCGGCAAGGCCGGAGTTCTTGCTGATGGCCACCGTTGCCGGTCGGTTCAGGATCTTGTCCGTATCGAAGATATTGTAGATCTCCTCGTCCTTCAGGAGCCCGTCCGCGTGGATGCCGGCACGCGTCACATTGAAGTTCCTTCCGACAAACGGCGTCATAGGTGGAATGTTGTACCCTATCTCCTCGCGGTAATACTCCGCGATCTCGGTGATCACCGTCGGGTCCATGCCATCAAGCGATCCTCGCAGGGACGCGTATTCAAATACCATCGCCTCCAGCGGAACATTGCCAGTCCGCTCGCCGATTCCCATCAGCGAGCAGTTGACGCCGCTGGCACCATACAGCCAGGCTGTCGCTGCGTTGGCAACGGCTTTATAGAAATCGTTGTGCCCGTGCCATTCCAGATTCTCGCTCTTCACGCCGGAATACTGCTGCAGGCCGTACACGATGCCGGCCACGCTGCGCGGCAGTGCAACCTCGGTATACGGGACGCCGTATCCCATCGTGTCGCACGCGCGGATCCGCACGGGAATGCCAGTTTCTTCAGAGAGCTTCATCAGCTCGTTTACAAACGGCACCACAAAGCCGTAGAAATCCGCGCGTGTGATATCCTCCAGGTGGCAGCGCGGCTCCACATCCGCTTCAAACGCGTCCTTGACCGTCGCGAGATAACTCTCCATCGCTTCTTTTCTTGTTTTTTTCAGCTTCTTGAAGATATGATAGTCGCTGCAGGAAACGAGAATGCCGGTCTCCCGGATGCCCAGATCACGCACCATGCGGAAATCCTCCCGTGTGGCACGGATCCATGTGGTGATCTCCGGGAACTTCAGGCCAAGGTCGCGGCAGCGCTCGATGGCCTCGCGGTCACGCTCGGAATAGATGAAAAACTCCGTCTGCCGGATGCGCCCATAC
>JAEEGF011290399.1_pt1 | contig 20357 bp, 17 predicted proteins | sample 9134171 | NCBI WGS metagenome assembly JAEEGF01 (sample SAMN16246542, study PRJNA631951) | gut metagenome | biome: gut microbiome; feature: rumen; material: AP-attached | host: Bos | place: Iran: Karaj | collected 2018-10
AAAGGCGGCATCGGTCTCTTCCATCGTGAAGGCACCCTTCTGAGCCAGAGCAGCAGCGATCATACCAGGAATCAGGAACATGAAGCAAGGAAGCACCTTGAAGAAACCTGCAGCAATGGTACCTCTGCGTGCACGCTTAATCACTTCGGCATTGTCTTCACCAGGTACCTGTCCGAGCACACGCTGAACGATGTGCTGGTCTGTACACCAATACCAGAAGCCGATGATAGATGCACCAAGGAACACCACAAATCCAGGATATTCCTGATACATCGAGTCTCCTTCTTCCCAGTGGAACATGTGAGTAGTGCCATAGCCATTGTTCAACTGTCCGCAATAGTCCATCATGCTGGTCCATCCTTCAGCAATGTTTCCTCCGCCAAGAGCAGACAGTCCGAGGAACAGAACGAGGAAAGAGCCTATAATAAGAATAGGTGTCTGGATGGTAGAGAGTGTCATCACACCCTTCATGCCGCCAAACACAGTAAATACTGCTGTTACAAGAATCAGACCAATAGCGCCATACCAGAAGTTCAGACCCCATAGATACTTGAAGAAGATACCGCCAGTAAGAGCCGTTACGCTGACCTTTGTAAGAATGTAAGCCACCAATGTGATGACTGACAGCCAGTAACCAGTACGCTTGGTGTAGCGGAACTTCAAGAAGTCGGGCATGGTGATAATCTTGCCCATCTTATTGATCATCAACTGATAGAAAGGTACGAACAGCCAACCAAGGATCAGGATCATCCATCCCTGCATCTCCCAGTGTGCCATACCTACACCGCTCTTTGCTCCAGTACCAGCGAGACCTACCAGGTGCTCAGAACCGATATTGGCCGCAAAGATAGCCATACCGATTACATACCAAGGCTCGCCCTTACCGAAGAGATAAGCCGAAGAGTCTTCGCCTTGTTGTGATTTCTTGTCTTTCCAGATGGCATACCATACAGCAGCCACCACTCCACAAATGCCGATGGCGAGAACCGCCCAATCGAGCCAGATAAATTCAGGTGAATTCCAGTTCATTGTCGTTTTTTTATGATTTAGTTGTTAGTAATTTATTTGATTGAGAATTTGTATGCAGCATAACTCTGGTATTTCTCACCAGGGTTCAATGTAGGTTGTACCCACTCAGGATGGTTGGGAGAATCCGGATATTTCTGGCTCTCCAGACAAACGCTGACGTGCTTGGGATAAGTGATACCGTGCTTACGAGCGATGTCCTTGTCGGCACCAACGCCTTGGAAATTACCACTATAAACTTGTACGCCTGGCTCATTGGTAAACATCTCCATGAAGATACCTGTTTTGGGTGACCAAAGGCTGGCACATACCTGATTTACGTCGCCTTTACCATTTTTATAGGTGTTCAGGCAGAAGTTGTGGTCATAACCAGTAGCATTCTGAATCTGGTCGAAATCAGACTGGATGCTGTCGCCCAAGGCATGAGGAGTACGGAAGTCCATAGGTGTGCCCTCAACAGGTTTGATTTCACCCGTAGGGATATAAAGTTTGTCGCTGGGGGTGAAATTGTCTGCATTCACGTAGAGCACCATATCGTATGCTGGCTTTGTGAAGTCACCACTCAGATTATAATAGTTGTGATTGGTCTGATTGATGATAGTTGGCTTGTCGGTTTCTGCTTCCCACAGCATCTCAAGAGTGTTGTTAGCAGTAAGCACATAGGTCGTAACAGCCATCACTTTGCCAGGGAATCCGTTTTCACCATCAGGAGCCACAATCGTCAGTTTCAAGATAGAATCACCGATCTGCTCTGCATCGTATACCTGATGCATCCATCCTGTGTTACCACCTCCATGGAGACAGTTAGGACCATCGTTCTTCTTCAGCTGAATTGTGTCTTCACCAAGAGCGAACTGACCGTTCTTGATACGGTTGGCATAACGGCCAACGCTTGAGCCGTAGTCACTTGGAGTGTTGATGGTATCGGCATACTGGGCGATGTTGTCGAATCCCAGCACAACGTCTGTGGGCTTGCCGTTCTTGTCTGGAACAACAAGCGAAACAATACGTCCGCCATAGTTCGTGATGCAGATCTCCATGCCATTGGCATTCTTCAGTGTGTAAAGCTTCACGGGCTTGTTCTGAATTGTTGTGTCAAACTTGGCAGGGTCGAGACCCGATACCGTTAACTGTGGGGCCTTTTGGCCACCAGCACAAGCAGAGAACAGGAGCGCTGCTGCGCTGAGTCCCATTAAAGTTCCTTTGAGTACTTTCATTTTCTTACTTGTTTTAAGTTTATTAAGATGATATTGTTGCTTTTTGGGTGTAAATTTACAATTATTTTTTGAAATAACAAGGATTTTATAGATAAAAAAATGCGGTAAAGTGTATTTTTTACACCTTACCGCTAATATTTAACCTTTATAAACACTCAAAGGGGTGTTTATGTAGGGTGGGAGTTAGCAAATCTTACGTGAACCGTCGCCAATGACTACATCATAGACTTTAGGTTCATGACCATATTTTGCATTGAATTTTTTCTTGGCATCGTCAATGAACTTCTTATAAAGATCATTGCGCACGAGATTAATGGTACAACCGCCAAAGCCACCGCCCATGATACGAGAGCCTGTGACACCGTTCTCCTTGGCAATATCATTGAGGAAGTCGAGTTCTTCGCACGAAACCTCATAGTCTTTTGACAAACCTTCATGAGTTTTGTACATCATCTCGCCAACCTTCTCGTAATCGCCTTCGTTCAGAGCATCGCAGACAGCAAGCACACGGTCTTTCTCGCCGAGTACGAACTTTGCACGCTTGTAGTCTTCTGCGCCAACTTCTTCTTTCACTTCCTCCAGCTGCTCCCATGTGCAGTCGCGCAAGGTCTCAAACTTGCCTTCTGGATGCTTGGCCTGAATGTGTTTCACTACATTCTCACAAGAGTTACGACGGTCATTATAAGGAGAACCAGCTAACTGGTGCTTTACTACAGAGTCGAGCAGCACGAGGCGATAACCATCAGGCTTGAATGGAAAATACTCGAACTCACGGCTGCGGCAGTCAAGACGCATCAGACAGCCAGCCTTTCCGAAGACAGAAGCAAACTGGTCCATGATACCGCAGTTCACACCACAATAGTTATGCTCTGTAGCCTGACCAGCAAGCACCATATCCCACTGGCTAACTTTGTTGTCGCCAAAAATATCGTTCAGACCGCAAGCAAAGCAACTTTCCATTGCTGCAGAAGAAGACATACCAGCACCAAGGGGTACATCACCTGCAAAGGCGATATTAAAACCTTTTACGGGTACGCCCAACTTCTTCATCTCCAGAGCGATACCATAAATATAGCGAGCCCAGCTGGCACGTGGACCCTCAGGATCGCTCAGTTTGAAATCCACACGATCCTTAAGGTCGATAGCATAAGCCATCACGGTATCTTCAGTACCGTTAGCACGCATCTCTGCCATCACACCCTTATCCACAGCACCAGGGAACACAAAGCCACCATTGTAGTCTGTGTGCTCACCGATGAGGTTAATGCGGCCAGGAGATGCATATACATTGCCAGTCTTTCCGTCAAAATGCTTGATGAAACGGCTTCTCACAAATTCAATATCCATAATTTTAATATTTAAGAGTTTGAAGTTTTAAGAATTAATCAACCTTGATATCTTTGTTCACGTTCTTACAACCGATAAGGGCATAGAACAGAATATAGGCCAGCATACCGATGACGAGCCAGTAGCTGAAAATCGGACCAGCCGATTTGGCTATGGCCTCCTGGATTAACGGCATGATACCACCACCCACAACCATCGTCATAAAGATACCTGAAGCAGCTTCTGTATATTTGCCTAGTCCCTCAACAGAGAGGTTGAAGATACCACCCCACATGATAGAGGTGCAGAGACCGCAAGCAGGAATCAGGAATGCCTTGGCAGGTACATCGTGACCATTGAATCCAATCGTTACACTTTCTGGCATGAAGATGGAGATTACCAATAAGATAATGGCCAGAGCACTTACTGTGGATAACTGCAACTTTGTGGAAACTTTACCAGAAATTGCACTTGAACAGGCACGGCCAATCATCATCAGGAGCCAGTAGGCTGCAGCCAGTGTACCTCCTACAGCAGCAGCGCCCTCAAAACCAAGGTCTGTTACGTAGAAGTTCAGCTCCATGGGGATACCAATTTCGATACCAACATAGAAGAAAATAGCAACGACGCCAAGCAAACAATGACGGAATGCCAGAGGACTGCGCTCATACTTCACATCAGCCTTACCGAGGTTGGGCTCAGGAATGGCCACACCACGAATGATGAAGAAAGAGATGGCGAATACGGCCATGCCAATGAACAACAGGGGAGCCACATCGCTCATAGAGGTGTCTTTTGTTACTGTTCCCACAAGGATACCTGCCAACAATGGTGTGAGAGTACCTGTCAGTGAGTTCAGTGTACCACCAACCTGAATGAGCTGATTACCTTTATTGCCACCGCCTCCGAGAAGGTTCAGCATCGGGTTGACTACGGTGTTCAGCATACAAACGCAGAAACCGCAGATGAATGCGCCCAACAAATATATAATAAGGTTAAGGGCCACAGGAATGCTATCGTATGTGAATACGTAAGTACCTGCGCCGACGAGACTGGAAAGATACTGGAACACCAATCCGATAAGACCAACGGCAAGTGCAATGAGAGCCGTCTTCTTATAACCGTATTTGGTAAGCATCTTACCTGCCGGAATACCCATGAAAAGGTAAGCGGCAAAGTTCATCAAGTTACCCCAAGCCTTGGCAAACGGGTATTCGAATCCCCAGATATTGCCGAAAGGCGCACCCATGTTTGTTACAAAGCTGATCATCGCGAAGATGAAGCACATGGTGATAATGGCAATCAACTTGCCATTGTTTTTTGTTTCAGTCATATTTCTTAGTCTAATATTATGTTGGATCGTTATTCAACCACACCAAAGCGATAGATAGTCTTCTGCTTATAGCGCTGACCAGGATTCAATACAACGCTGGGGAAGTATGGACGGTTTGGTGAGTCGGGGAAGTGCTGTGCCTCGAAGCACACTGCCGAACGGTGCGGGAAGGTACAGCCATTAGCACCTTTGTAGCCGTTAAGGAAATTGCCTGAATAGAGTTGTACACCTGGCTCAGTAGTGTAAACTTCCATGGTACGTCCGCTCTTAGGATCTGTTACCTTAGCAGCAAATGACAATTCGCCTTCTTCTTTCTTGTTCAGCACATAGTTATGGTCGAAGCCGTGACCAAACTTGATCTGCTCGTTATCTGCGTCGATGTCCTTACCGAAGGGCTTCGGAGTACGGAAATCAAATGGTGTGCCCTCAACCTTCAGAATCTCACCTGTTGGGATGGCTGTAGCATCGGTAGGCAGATAGAAATCGGCATTAATCTCACAGATCTGATCCTCGATACCTGGGGTGGGATCAGCAGTGCCTGCCAGACTGAAGAATGCGTGGTGAGTCAGATTGACAATGGTTTTCTTGTTTGTGGTTGCAAGATATTCAATGACCAACTCGTTGAGGTCGGTGAATGTGAATTCTACAGTTACGTCGAGTTCTCCTGTGTAACCCTCTTCTCCATAGGAAGATACGCGGTGGAGAGCCAAAGAACGGGGACCCATCTGACGAGCATCCCATACTTTAGCGTGGAAGCCTGTAGGACCGCCGTGCAGGTGATTTGGACCATCGTTGAGAGCCACTTGATATTCCTTGCCGTTCAGAGTAAACTGACCTTTGCAGATACGGTTACCCCAGCGGCCAATCAGCGTAGAAAGGAATGGCTCCTTGCCACTTGTAAGTTGCTCGATGCTGTCATGACCTTGAATAACGTTTCCTACCTTACCGTTTTTGTCTGGTACCATAATAGCACAGATAGCACCACCATAGTTGGAGATGGCTACCTCGTAGCCCTTACGGTTACGCAGGATGTACAAATCGGTTTTTTTACCATGAATAGTGGTCTGGAAGTTTTCTCTCTTCAGACCACACAGATTCGCTGTTTCTGTCGTGTTTGCCATATTAATATATGTTTTTAGTTACAAAAAAATATTTTCTGCAAAGTAACAGAAAAAAAACCAAACAGACGAATGAATCAACGAAAAAAATGTTTCTTATGTATTAAAAAACTCTAAATACAGTTTTTTAGGAAGTCTGCCACTACATAACTGCTACCTCCAATGAACACAAAGTCTTTTTCTCCTGCTGCATTTTGGGCTGCTTTATAAGCAGAGGCGACGTCAGGGTAGCCCTCGCCCGTGAGATTGTGTTTCTGGGCATAGAGTTTAAGCAGACTCTCGGATGTGGACCGTTTGCTGTCTGCTTTTGTGAAATAATAGGTAGCGTCCTTAGGTAACAGTTCCATCACGCCTTCCACATCTTTGTCGGCCACCATGCCGAAGACGATATGTTTGTGCTTGGCCGTCACAGCCTTCAGTTGCTCGCTCAGGTAGGTCCATCCTGCTACGTTGTGACCTGTATCACAAATCGTTAGCGGTTCGTCCTTGATTTTCTGCCAGCGTCCCTTCAGCCCAGTCAAGTCACAGACGTTCTTAAAAGCTTCTCTGACTTCTTTGTTCTGACAGGTATAGTCGGGACGACAGGAAACAGAGTGCATAAAGCCCAATTCCTCGAGCTGCTTGACGGCACATAGTACAGTATTGGTGTTCTTGATCTGGTAGTTACCTTTTAGTTCTCCTTCCAAAAGGCCGAAGTTTTCAGTGTTATAAACGATGTATTTGTCTGTCTGTTGGGCAGATTTTACCTCAGGATTTTCTTCTGCCAGCTTCAGTGGGGCACCAAGTTCTGCTGCCATTGATTCGAATACCAGACGCGTCTCTGGGGTGATCTCGCCAATGACTACAGGGATACCACGCTTGATGATGCCTGCTTTCTCCATTGCGATTTGCTCGAGTGAGTTACCTAGAAACTGGGTGTGATCGTATCCGATATTTGTGATGATGGAGAGGATGGGCTTGATGATGTTCGTACAATCGAGACGGCCTCCAAGTCCAACTTCGATGACAGCTATATCCACCTCCATATCTGCAAAATACTTGAAGGCAAGTGCTGTCGTCACCTCGAAGAATGAAGGCTGGAGGGGCTCGAAGAAAGACTTCTCCTTTTCCACGAAATCTACAACATAGTCTTCTGAGATAGGCAGCCCGTTGATACGAATACGTTCTGAGAAATCTACCAGGTGAGGTGATGTGTAAAGCCCAACCTTATAGCCGCACATCTGTAGGATAGCCGATAACGTGTGAGCACAAGAGCCTTTGCCGTTGGTGCCTGCTACGTGGATAGTAAGGTACTTACGGTGGGGATGATTGAAGTGCTGGTCGAGTTTGATGGTGTTTTCCAGACCTTCTTTATAGCCTGAAGTACCCTGCTTCTCAAACATCGGCATCTGACCGAACAGATATTCACACGTCTCCTGATAGTTCATCGATGAAATTAGTTAAAGTAGTTTTTGAAGCGTTGGAAGATAGAATCCTTAGTCTGCTTGTCACCCTTGAAGTTGTCGCTCTCACGGAACTGCTCCAGAGCCTGTTTCTCCTCACGGGTAAGCGTTTTGGGAACATACACGCTGATGTTTACCACCAGGTCACCTCTGCCGTTGCCGTATCCTTGAACTGCAGGTAGTCCCTTGCCACGAAGGCGCATTGTCTTGCCTGGTTGTGTACCGTTTTCGAGTTTTACCTTCAGTTTGGTGCCTTCAATAGTAGGAATCTCTACCTCACCGCCAAGTGCTGCTGTCGGGAAGTCGAGCAAAAGATTGTATATCAGATCGTTGCCGTCTCGTACAAATGTGTCGTGCTCCTCTTCTTCGATAAACACCTGGATGTCGCCATAGATACCATTGTGCTTACCTGCATTACCTTTACCAGGTACGTTGACTACCATACCTTCGGCTACACCTGCGGGAATGTTGATCTCGACTACTTCCTCGCCTTTTTTGATACCAGTGCCTCCACACTCGTGACACTTGTTTTTGATGACCTGACCTTCACCTCCGCAGACGGGGCAGACACTCTGCTGCTGCATCATGCCGAAGATGCTCTGGGTGGTGTGGGTGATGATACCAGTACCGTGACAAGTCTCGCAGGTCTCTTTGCCACTGCCTGCTTCAGCGCCGCTGCCGTGACAGTGCTCACAAGGCACATCCTTGCGCACTTTGAACTTCTTGGTGACACCTTTGTTGATTTCCTCGAGTGTCAACTTCACTTTCAGGCGCAGATCACTGCCGCGATGCTGCTGAGGACGACGCTGCCCGCCGCCAAAACCGCCGAAACCGCGCCCGCCAAAAATGTCGCCGAACATCGAGAAGATGTCATCCATATTCATACTGGCACCACCGAAACCGCCGAAGTCGAATCCGCCCATGTTCGGACCGTCGAATCCAAACTGGTCATACTGTTGACGGGTCTTGGGGTCGTGCAGCACGTTATAGGCCTCTGCAGCCTCCTTGAATTTCTCCTCGGCTTCCTTGTCGCCTGGGTTACGGTCGGGGTGATACTTGATGGCTATCTTGCGATAGGCTTTCTTAATCTCGTCTTCTGATGCGTTCTTCTGAACGCCCAGCACCTCGTAGTAGTCTCTTTTTTGTGCCATTATTTTATTGTCCTACTGCCACTTTTGCGTGGCGGATTACTTTATCATTCAGTTTGTATCCTTCCTGCAGGCAGTCGATGACCTTGCCTTTCTTGTCATCGCCCATTCCAGGAACCATCGCCACTGCCTCATGTACATCAGTGTCGAAGTCGGCATCCTTGGTCTCGATTTTACTGACGCCCTGTGCCTCCAGTGTCTTCATGAACTTCTGGTGAATCAGAGTCATGCCTTCTCTCAGCACCTCCGGATCATCAGTCTTGGCACCGTTCTCGATGGCGCGTTCCATATCGTCGAGGATGGGCAGAATGGCTGTAATCACCTTCTCGCCACCGTTTAGAATCAGTTCTGCACGCTCTTTCAGTGTGCGCTTTCGGTAGTTCTCAAACTCTGCCACAGAGCGCAACCACTTATCTTTCAGGTCGGCAATCTCTTCTTGGGCTTTCTCCAGCGGGTCTTTCTCTTCCTCTTCGGGCGCTTCTTCTCCCTTTGCTTCTTCACTGTTCACCTCTTCTGTCGCTTTGTCAGTCTCTTCTACTGGAGCCTCTTCCAGAGTCTCCTCTCCTTCGATGTTAATATCTTTTTCTGTCATAATAGCGGTTGTTTAAAAGTTCTGCAGTTCTTAATGCAAATTCCGTGCCATTAAGCATAGAGTTCTGCTTTCTTCTCCTTGATGGCCTCATCGTAGATGTAGTCATCGTAGGTCATCAACTTATCGATGGTACCCTTGGGTGTCAGTTCGATGATGCGGTCTGCTACGGTGTTGATAAACTCATGGTCGTGTGAGGCAAAGAGAATATTGCCTTTAAACTGGATGAGGTTGTTGTTGAAGGCCTGGATTGACTCCAGATCCAGATGGTTCGTCGGGGTATCGAGGATGAGGCAGTTAGCGTTCTTCAATTGCATGCGAGCAATCATACAACGCATTTTCTCACCTCCTGAGAGCACATTCACGTGCTTCAGCACATCTTCCTCCTTGAAGAGCATACGGCCAAGGAAAGACTTCATCGTCACCTCATTGCCTGGTCCCCACTGCGAGAGCCAGTCCACGAGGTTCATCTCGCTCTGGAAGAACTCTGTATTGTCGAGTGGCAGATAGGCGGTAGTGATGGTCACGCCCCATTTGTAGGTGCCGGCCTGTGCTTCGCGGTTGCCATTGATAATCTCGAAAAGGGCTGTCATAGCCTTGGGATTGTGTGAGAGAAATACGGTCTTCTGGCCTTTCTCAATGGTGAAGTTCACATTGTCGAAAAGCACCGTTCCGTCGGCATCCACAGCTTTCAGTCCCTCTACTTCGAGAATCTGTGTACCAGGCTCGCGCTCCATCGAGAAGATGATGCCTGGGTATTTACGTGTTGAGGGTGTGATTTCCTCTACGTTCAGTTTCTCCAACATCTTCTTGCGTGAGGTGGTCTGCTTGGATTTTGCCACATTGGCAGAGAATCGGCGGATAAATTCTTCCAACTGCTTTTTCTTCTCCTCTGCCTTCATTTTCTGGTTCTGAGCCTGACGGAGTGCCAGCTGTGAACTCTCATACCAGAATGAGTAGTTACCTGAGAACAGGGTTACCTTGCCAAAGTCGATATCAACAGTCTGTGTAGAGACTGCATCGAGGAAGTGACGGTCGTGGGATACGACGAGCACGCACTGCTCCAGATTTGACAGATATTCTTCCAGCCACTGTACGGTATCGAGGTCAAGGTCGTTTGTCGGCTCGTCGAGCAACAGATTGTCGGGGTGTCCGAAGAGAGCCTTGGCCAGCATCACGCGTACCTTCTCATTGTTCGAGATGTCCGACATCTGCTTATAGTGCTGCGACTCCTGCACACCGAGGTTCTGCAACAACTGTGCAGCCTCGCTCTCTGCCTCGTAGCCGTTCATCTCGGCAAAGGCCATCTCGAGTTCTGCAGCGCGGTTGCCGTCTTCTTCTGTCATTTCGGGCTTTGAGTAGAGTGCCTCGCGCTCTTTCATGTTCTCCCACATAGGCTTGTGGCCCATCAGCACGGTGTCCATCACCGTGAAGGCATCATATTTGAAGTGGTCCTGTTCCAGCACGCTCAGACGCTCACCTGGTTGCATCTCTACCGTGCCCTTATTGGGTTCCAGCTCACCGCTGATGGCGCGGAGCAGAGTAGATTTTCCAGCACCGTTGGCACCGATGATGCCATAGATGTTGCCACTTGTAAACTTCAGGTTCACGTCCTTGTAGAGGACCTTCTTACCAAACTGTATCTGCAGGTTTGTTACTGTTATCATCTCTTCTTATACCTTATTATTATAATTTCGGGCTGCAAAGGTACAAAATAAATCTGAGATTTCCAAATTTTCTACAACATTCCTTTGGTTGATGGCAGTTCGTAGTGGTAGATATCACGTCTGACGGCCATTTTCAGCGAGCGTGCTAATGCCTTGAAGATGCCCTCGATCTTGTGGTGTTCGTTGTCGCCTTCTGCCTTAATGTTCAGATTCATCTTGGCTGCATCGCTAAGGCTCTTAAAGAAGTGTAAGAACATTTCGGTAGGCATCTCTCCGATTTTCTCGCGTTTGAACGTTGCGTTCCACACCAGCCAGGGGCGGCCGCCGAAGTCGAGTGCCACGCTGCACAGACAGTCATCCATAGGCAGGCAGTAACCATAGCGCTCAATGCCGCGCTTATCGCCTAAGGCTTGCAAGATACACTCGCCGAGAGCGATGGCTGTATCCTCGATTGTATGGTGCTCATCGACCTCCAGATCGCCTTTCGTGTGAATCGTCAGGTCCATCATGCCGTGCTTGCCTATCTGCTCCAGCATGTGGTCAAAAAAGCCTAGTCCTGTATGGATATCACACTTTCCTGTACCGTCTATGTTTACCTTGATGTGTATATCTGTTTCCTTGGTTATACGGCTTACTTCTGCGACGCGTTCACCTGCAAAAAGTATTTCTGCTATCTTATCCCATGCAATTCCTTCGTCGCTTAGGATCAGTGATTTGCATCCGATGTTTCGAGCAAAGGTTCTGTCTGTCTCTCTGTCTCCTATGACGTAAGAGTTGGCGATGTCGTAGTCGGGGTTATTGATGTATTTCTCTACCAGTCCTGTATTAGGTTTGCGAGTGGGCGCGTTGTCCTCAGGGAAGTGCGGGTCGATCAGTATCTCGTCGAACGTGATGCCTTCACCCTCCAGTGTCTGCAGGATGAAATTATGCACAGGCCAGAAGGTGTCTTCTGGAAACGAGTCGGTACCCAGACCGTCCTGATTGCTCACCATGACAAATTCAAAGTCTAGTTTCTCGCGGATGAAGGCGAGGTTGCGGAACACTCCCTTGACGAACTTCAGTTTCTCAAAACTGTCAATCTGCTCATCGGCTGGTTCTTCAATGAGCGTCCCGTCACGGTCTATAAATAATAGCCTTTTCTTCATTCTTCATTTTGTTAAATTCTTTCTTTTCTTTATCTCGCTGGGCTATCGAACCTCTCATCAGATAGGTAGGCCCTAAAATAGTGAGCCATACATAGGCCTGTATAAAGCCTGCCAGCAGGAATACGATGATGGTCATCCATCTGACGTATTCGGGCATGCCGCTCGGATCTCCGTTAAGCATGCCTATCTGCGACTCCCAGTTGGCTGCCATCATGATGATGGTGGGCAGACAAGTGAACATGACCAGGACCGATACCACGAAAAGACATACAATCCATATCAGCATCACCATGCCCAGATAGCGCATCCACGTCTTTGCTTTGATGGGGCCCGTAGATTGCATGATCTGGAGTTTGTGAAGCCTTCTGCTCGTAGCGATGAGCAACAGCACAACGGCTATCAGTCCCAGCAACATGCCAGGCAGCAGCAGAGTGGGGGATACGAGTACTGGCAGGGCCGAAGCCGTGGCCGAGATGATGGCGAAGACGACGGCCAGTGGCCATGTCTTGCGGAATATTTGTCTGAAGCCCGACGTAAACAGTTGGTAGCCTTCGCGTATGCAGGCCTGACTGCTACGACTCTTCATAAGTACGAACTCATTCTCTTTTTCCATCTTATTTCAGTTTATTCGCCTGCAAAGTTACTAAATTTTACCCATGCAAGGCATCTGTGACATAGAAAAATTTTTAGAAAGAGTTAAAAACCGTGTAATCTTCGCTTACTGCGCCTAAAAAGTAGTATCTTTGCACCTAAATTAATAATGTTCATGCATGAAAGAGTTGAAATGGGGATTCATCGGCTGTGGTGAAGTGACAGAGAAAAAAAGCGGTCCGGCTTTTAGCGAGGTTGAGGGCTCGAGCGTCGTGGCGGTGATGAGCCGTACGGAGCAGCATGCCCGCACCTATGCCGTCACCCATGGTATCCGCAAATGGTACACTGATGCCCAGGAACTGATCGATGACCCCGATGTCAATGCCGTCTATATATGTACACCGCCGTCGAGCCATGCCACCTATGCCATCATGGCCATGAAGGCAGGCAAGCCCGTCTATGTCGAGAAACCGTTGGCAGCCAGCTACGACGATTGTGCCCGCATCAACCGTATCTCCGAGCAGACGGGCATACCTTGCTTCGTGGCTTATTACCGCCGTTACCTGCCATATTTCCAGCGGGTGAAGGATATCGTGAAGAGCGGACAGATAGGTAAAATTATCAATGTGCAGATACGCTATACCGAGCCTCTGCGCGCTGCCGACGACGAGGCCATCCGAAACGGTCATCCTCTCCCTTGGCGGCTTCAGCCCGAGATAGCAGGAGGTGGCTATTTCTATGATATGGCACCCCACCAGCTCGACCTCCTTCAGGATATGTTTGGCGTCATCCTTGAGGCGCGTGGCATCTGTGCCAATCGTGGCGGCTATTACGAGGCAGAAGACTCTGTGAGTGCCTGCTTCAGTTTTGAGAACGGTCTTCCTGGCAGCGGCTCCTGGTGCTATGTAGCCCATGAGAGTGCGCGCGAAGACTGCATAGAGATTATTGGTACAGAGGGGCAGGTAAGCTTCTCAGTCTTCGACTATAATCCCATCCGTCTGCAGACGAGTGAGGGCGATCAGAGCATCACGGTGCCCAATCCCCCTTACGTGCAGTATCCGCTCATCAAGAACGTGATCGAGCATCTGCAGGGGCGTGCCATCTGTACCTGTACCAGCTTCTCGGCCACGCCTGTCAATTGGGCAATGGATCGTATCCTCAGCAAGTTCTGATGTCGTGAGAAAGCTGGTGTGCATACTGGTGCTGCTGGTCGTGGCGACGGCCATTTGCGCTCAAGACGCCTTACAGGCCTCGCGTCATCCCGACGATTCGATACGCAGGGCTTCCCGCCCTTCTGCCGATTCGATACGCAAGCGCGAGATAGGCTTCATCAGAGAGCAGATACGTGAGCTCGACCGCACGCAAGACGACTATATCGAGCCGCAGCACTATGAGTGGACCGTAATGCTGCAGGCGACACGAACCTTTGAAAACTTCGTGCTTCGCAGCAACGGACAGAGCATCATGCTCGCACCCGACGGACAGACCAAACTGGGACCGTATATCGGCTGGAGATGGTTCTTCCTCGGATACACCATCGACATCAAGAACCTGCGCCTTTTTGAGGGAGGGCTGCTCGAGGAGTTTGATTTCAGCATCTACTCGTCAAAACTGGGTGTCGATGTATTTCATCGTAACTCGGGAAGCGACTATAAGATACGCGATGTGGAGTTGGGAGGCGGTATCGACGGTGACCGTTTCGAGGGATTGCCCTTCTCGGGAGTCAGTGTGGGCATGACGGGAGTCAACGCCTATTACATCTTCAATCATCGCCACTTCTCATATCCGGCAGCCTTCAGCCAGTCAACCTGTCAGAAGATCAGCTGCGGCTCGTGGATGGCAGGAGCAGGCTATACGAAGAATAAACTCGAGCTCGACTACCCTGCGCTGCGAGAGACGCTCAACAGCCGTATGGCGAAAGGGCAGGAGGCGAAACTCGATAGTGGTATGATGTTCAACAGCATCGAATACAACGACTTCATGCTTTCTGCGGGCTATGCCTACAACTGGGTGTTTGCCAAGAACTGGCTCTTCTGCGCCAGCGCACAAATGGCTGTATCCTACAAGACGAGCTACGGCAAGCTGGCTGACGAGAAGAACGGATTCGACATATCGAAGGTCAATCCAGACTTCATCGGGCGCTTCGGACTCGTTTACAACAATACCCAGTGGTATGCGGGCGCCAGCGCGATATTCAGAACGAACAACTATCATTCATCGCGCTTCCGGACGAATAACATCTATGGCACAATCAATGCCTATATCGGCTACAATTTCGTGCTGAAAAAGAAATACAGAAAGAAGAAATGAAACAGATTATAACTCTCATCATCGCCCTCTGGCTGCTTCCGCAGTCGATATCGGCCAAGGATTGTGCATCGGTGTGTGCCATGCACTCCGATAGCGCTACCATCTGCCAACTGCTCGAAGAGGCACGCCTGCAGCCGCGCACCATCAACTTCCCGCTGTTCTTTGCCCGTAAGTTCATCGGGGTGCCTTACGTGGCCCATACACTCGAGGTCAACGACGATGAGCAGATTGTGGTCAACACCCGTCAGCTCGACTGCACCACGCTTGTAGAGACCGTCACAGCCCTTACGCTCTGCGCCTATCGTAACCTCTACACCTGGCGCGACTATCTCAACGCCCTTGTGGCCATGCGCTATCGGGGCGGTCTAATCATCGACTATACCAGCCGTATCCATTACTTTACGGAGTGGATCACGGCCAATTCGAAAGAAGGCATCGTCACAGAGATACAGGCACCCAATCCGCCGTTCTCGAATGTCCAGCAGGTCAGCGTCAACTTTATGAGCACCCATCCCGACAGCTACAAGGCCCTGCGCCAGCATCCCGAATACCTGCCAAAGATACGCCAACTCGAGCAGCAGGTCAGCGGACAGCAGTTCCGATATATCCCCAAATCGGCCACGAAGAACTATGCCGCCTTGCGCAAGGCTATTGCCGATGGCGATATCATCGCTATCACCTGCCGAAAAAAGGGCCTTGACATCGCCCATCTAGGATTTGCCGTCTGGAAAAACGGAGAGCTCCATCTGCTCAATGCCTCTCAGCTTCACCATAAGGTGGTTGAGGAGCCCAAGACGCTTTACGACTATCTGCAGGAGCATCCTACCCACACTGGAATCAGAATTATCAGAATCAATAAATAGAACTTAACCCGCAAGAATTATGGAATTACCTGATTTTATGAGTTATGCCAACAAATTCTCACAGTCGGAATTTGTAGAGAAGATCTCCCGCATCGCCAAGCGTGCAGGAGCTAAACTGGTCTATGCGGCCCTTATCCTCTACTACACGCTGCAGAGCGACAAGGTGAGTAAGGCCGACAAAGCCATCATCATCGGAGCATTGGGCTATATGATCAGCCCGCTCGACGTCATTCCCGATGCCATTCCCATTGCCGGACTTACTGACGACTTTGCCGTGTTGATGTTTGTGCTGAAGAAGGTATGGACCGATATCGACCCCGCCATCATGGAGCAGTCACGCGAGAAACTCTCCAAATGGTTCGATGAGGAGGAGATCGTGGAGATTAAAGATCTTTTCAAAGACGAGGCATAAAAAGAGAGAAGGCTGGTGGATTGCTCCATCAGCCTTCTTCTTCATTCAGAGGTGCCTGGCGGATTCGAACCGCCGTAGACGGTTTTGCAGACCGTTGACTAAGCCACTCATCCAAGGCACCGAATAAATCAGGTTAAACCACCTGTTTTCTTGAATGCGGGTGCAAAGGTAGTCATAAATTTCGACACTGCCAAATTTTTATTCTACTTTTTATGCCAGCAATCCGCATTTTTCTGCTTTTCACGCTGTTTTTGTGATTTCAGAGGGCATCCGCTACATCCGTAACAAGGATCTTGTACTCTCTTCAGCGCCTCATAAATCCTCCAGCAGCCATAGCCTACGGCTGCCACGAGAATCACTGCTATCACAACATTCTGAAAGTCGGGCATCGGCTACAGTTGCGAAAGTTTCCTCAGCAGCACCTTGTTGATCACCTGAATCCTGTGACCCCGCTTGCCGATGTCCTCACGTACATTATTTATATTATTAAAGAAATCGCTGAAGGCGTTCAACAAGAAGTTCGCCTGACTCTTATCTTCGACAGCCTCGGGATTGGTCACGATCTTGATACCCAGATGCTCGATATGCACGTCGATGTCTTCGCCCGTCATGATAGGGTCGCCGTCGTAGTGGATGGCGCCAGCTCCCTTTCTGTGGATATGCAGACTCTTCGTGCGGAAGGTCTTGATCTTCGAGTTGTTCGTCAGTGTCTTCATGAAGAGGTCGGCTGCTATCTGAGGGGCATCAAGCACGTCGAATGGCTCCATGATGATGACGTCCATCTCGCCGTCCTTCATCGAGGCGCCTGGCGCTATATAGGCATTGTTGCCATATTGCGAGGCATTCGCACAGGCTATCAGGAAAGCCTTGTAGTTCTTGGCTCCCTGATCGTCGATCACCTCGTAGGTTTCTGGCTGGTATTTCAGCCCCTCCTTCAGCACGTTCTCCACATAAGTGATAGGTCCGCGCTTGCCGGCCTCTGCAAACTTCAGCGAGATAAAGGCATCGAAGCCCATGCCGCAGGTGCAGAAGAAAGGCAGGTCATTGATGATGCCGTAGTCGAAGTCCTCGACTCTGTAGGCATTGATAATCTGTATCGCCTTCTTGATGTCGAGGGGCAGGCAGAGGTGCCGTGCCAGTCCGTTGCCCGATCCGCAGGGGATGATGCCGAGGGCAGTGCCCGTATGGGTCAGCGAGCGCGCCACTTCGTTCACCGTGCCGTCGCCACCGATAGCCACCACCACGTCGATGCCTTCTGCCGCGCAAGTCTTGGCTATCTCTGCCGCATGGCCGGCATACTCCGTCAGCCTGAGTTCATAGTCGAACAGTCCGAGGTCGAGTGTCTTCTCTATCAGCTCCGGTATTTCCTTCTTCGAGTGGGTGCCCGAGATGGGGTTCAGGATGAATACGATTTTCTTTTTTTCTGCCATTTCTAATTGCAAAAGTACAAAAAAAAGGTGAGAAAAACGGGTCGTTATGCAAGAAAATTCTCAAATATCGACAAATATTAAGAAAAACTTGCACGATTTCATAAAAATTGTGTAACTTTGCACGCTGAAAGTAAAAATTTAAACGAACCAACAAATCGAATGGGACAGTTACAAGAAAGATACAAGCACTATCGTGAGCCGCAGAAGTTCATGGAGGCTGATGTGTATCCTTACTTCCGTGCTATCGAAGGAAAGCAGGGTACAGAGGTTGAAATGGGCGGCCATAAGGTGCTGATGTTTGGCTCTAATGCCTATACAGGTCTTACTGGCGACCAGCGTATCATCGATGCGGCCAAGGCAGCGCTCGACAAGTATGGCTCAGGTTGCGCCGGAAGCCGTTTCCTCAACGGAACGCTCGACCTGCATGTGCAGCTTGAAAAAGAGATTTCAGAGTTTATCGGCAAAGACGACTGCCTCTGCTTCTCTACAGGCTTCTCTGTGAATCAGGGTGTGCTCGCTATGGTAGTCGGCAAAGACGACTATATCATCTGCGACGATCGCGACCACGCTTCAATTGTGGACGGTCGTCGTCTTTCGTTTGCCAAGCAGCTTCACTACAAGCACAACGATATGGAAGATCTCGAGCGTGTGCTCCAGAAACTTCCTTACGAGGCTATCAAGCTGATCGTTGTTGATGGCGTCTTCTCGATGGAGGGCGACCTTGCCAAGCTCCCCGAAATCGTCGAGCTGAAGCATAAGTACAACTGCTCTATCATGGTCGATGAGGCTCACGGCATTGGTGTCTTCGGCCGTCAGGGTAGGGGCGTCTGCGATCATTTCGGACTCACCGATGAGGTCGATCTCATCATGGGTACCTTCTCTAAGTCACTCGCTTCAATTGGTGGCTTCATTGCCTCCGACTGGGATACAATCAATTTCCTGCGTCACACCTGCCGCACCTACATCTTCTCGGCATCCAACACGCCCGCAGCCACTGCAGCTGCTATGGAGGCTCTTCACATCATCCAGAAAGAGCCCGAGCGCATTCAGGCTCTCTGGGATGTTACCAACTATGCCCTGAAGCGTTTCCGCGAAGAGGGCTTCGAGATTGGTGATACAGAGAGCCCGATTATCCCACTTTATGTGCGCGATGTCGATAAGACGTTCCTCGTGACCGCTCTCGCCTTCAAGGCTGGCGTGTTTATCAACCCTGTGATTCCTCCCGCATGTGCACCTCAGGACACACTCGTTCGCTATGCCCTGATGGCTACTCACACTAAAGAGCAGGTAGATCGCTCGGTGGTTGCCCTGAAGAAAATCTTCGTTGAACAGGGAATTATCAAGTAAATCGCTAAGATTTTAATAAATAATTGCGGAAAAATTTGCAAGGGTCGCAAAAAATGCGTACCTTTGCACCCGCAAAAACGGGGCGTAGCGCAGTTGGTAGCGTTCCTGGTTTGGGACCAGGCTGTCGCAGGTTCGAGTCCTGTCGCCCCGACTGTTTTGAATGATAAGGTGCTGAATTCTCAGCACCTTATTTTTTTAATACCGATTGCTCAGAAGAATTTCACGATGTCGTCCAAAGGTCTATGCTGTGGTTGTCTTGGTTCCTGAGCCCTGTAGCCAAGTGAGATGACAGCCATGATGGTTTCGCTCTCTGGTATGCTGAACAGACTTCGGAGTGCATCGGCATCACGCATACCCATGATGAGCGTATCGAATCCCATGGCGCGAGCCTTCAGAACGAGATAGCAGTTGCTCAGTCCATTGTCATAGGCACCCCATCCGTCGCCAATCTCGTTGGTCTGGTTGCCCTGAAAGAAACCAGATTTCCCTCTTTCAAATGTAGATACAATCAGCACAGGAGCATCCTTAATGCGCTCCTTATTGCCGCCAACCATGTTCTGCACGGCCTTCAACTTCTCCTCGCTGATGGCCACATAATACTTCGTCGGCTGTTGGTTTGCCCACGATGGAGCCTCCTGAGTCGCCAACAGCAATTCTCGCACTTCTGCCTCAGAGATCTTCTTCGTAGCATCGTAAGCACGGATACTGCGCCGAGTGGTCAAAACTTCGTCAAACGACGGTGATTTAGTCTCATTCGACTGTTGGTTGCCATTATAGCAGCCAGTCAGTGTAAGCAGCGCAAGGGCTGCACCAAATAAAGTTTTCTTCTTCAATGCGTTCACTACCATATTTATACTAAGTTGCTTTATTTGGGGCAAAGATACGAAATAGAACTGAGAAAAGATGTATTATTTCACATTCTTCTTGTTTTTCTTGCAAATTTTACCTAAATTTGCAGCGGTATAAACTATAAACCTAAATGTTATGAACGAGAGATTTCCATACGGCTATGATTTGAATGCCTATATCAAGAAGGTGTCGAATATGAAAAAGATACCAATCGTAGTAGTTATACTTATTATGGCGGTATTTGTACCAACGCATGCTTTCACTGGAAGTAAGGATAGTGTGAAGGTTGATTTGCTTGACATCAGTGAAATGCCGAAGACAGCGGTGCGTCAGGAAAATGCTCATTTCCAGTATGCCGTATATGTCAATGTGGATAAGCCTGCAAGCGGTGAGGGCGAGATGGATGATGTGAGATCCGTATGGCTTGCTAACGAGCGTTCTGGTACGGTCATCAAGGTCTGCGTCACTAATCCTAAGACGGAAACTCAGTGGAATAAGATGAGTGGCAAGGATGCCGATGGTGTAAGTGTCGCTCTCACTCAGA
>JAEEGF011908035.1_pt1 | contig 20355 bp, 19 predicted proteins | sample 9134171 | NCBI WGS metagenome assembly JAEEGF01 (sample SAMN16246542, study PRJNA631951) | gut metagenome | biome: gut microbiome; feature: rumen; material: AP-attached | host: Bos | place: Iran: Karaj | collected 2018-10
CCTGATTTACTCGCTTGTTTACAAGGACGAGACCGGAGCGCTGATGGAAGCGTATTCCGATATGATAGGGGAGATGGTCGAGGAATATTGGTATACCGCCAACGATAACCCGGACGACGACTCTGAAACCGCGGATTGGATACATAATAACAGGAATCTTGTCAATCCCGGCAAAGTTAAAAGCAGCAAGTACGGAAAATATCCGGATACGTACGGCGGGATCGGCTCAATACAAGAAGTGCATTTTGATTCCACCATCGTCTCCCATGCCGGTTATCTGTTCTATACGGAAGCGATCAACGACCCGCAGCTCATGGGAGAACTTCTCTACCGCGCGTGGAGATACCTTCCCGGCACCGCCGATTTTGTCCAGTACAGAATGGCAGTCCTGGCGGCGGCCGAAGATATGTGCTTTGATTCTTCGCAGATAAACAGCATCAAGAAAGCGTTCGACAAGGCGAAGATCGATCCGATCGATTACGTTCAGGTCGTCGGAGGCGATTCCGGGGCGCTCGCCACGATAGAAGTGATCGTATATGAACACGATCCCAACAACAGTTATCCGACTGTCCTGATCCCGGATGCGATCGTCAAGGTTTATGAAGACATAGGGAACAACGAAAAAGGCGATCTTGTCGCCGAGGGACGGACGAACGCGAACGGACGTCTCGACATCAGGGGGCCCGCTGGATCGTATATCATCACGACCTGGGCCATAGGACATTCGATTTCGACGTCTTCTCCCGTTCAGATGAGAATGCAGAACCCGGGTCAGGAAAAAGAAAGGTATGTGGCGGAGTTGTGGCTGGACGAAGAGCCCGTTCCACTCGACTTTGAGTTCCGCCTTGAAGGGATCGTGACGAACGGAGTGGGCGACGATCCCATTGCGAACGCAGAGCTTGAATTCCGGAAGGGGCTGAACGTGACATCCGGACCATGCGCCCGCGTCCGGACGGATGTCGAAGGAAACTATTCCATCGAGGGACTCGAGTCCGGGTACTATACCGTAACAGTGAAGGCTGCGGAATTTGTCACGCAGGTGTTCAATATTCCGTTGAGTACGATAAGCTGGAGCAACGAAGCGGACGTTCGGGATTTCGTTCTCTATCCTTCCGTCAGCTCCGACGAGATACTGCGCATCGTCCTGCAGTGGGACAAGAATCCGAAGGATATCGACACGCACCTGGCCGGACTCCTTTCCGACGGGTCGATGTTCGAAGTCGCGTTCTTCCATAAGCAGCAGTACGATACGGACGGCAGCTTCGTTGCACGCCTTGACATGGACGACGTCAACAGTCACGGTCCCGAAACGCTTATCCTACAATGGAAGGAAGGGGTCAAATACCAATACTTCGTCCATCTGTACGCCGGAAAGGGGACGCTTTCCACGTCCGGGGCGACTATCCTGATTTACAGCGGAAGCCGGTTCCTGACATCGATCAATGTCCCAGCTGGGAGCGGCGACCAAAGAGTCTGGGAAGTCTTCACTTTCGAAAACGGTATCTTTACATATCAGGACACTTTTAACGACAGGATGATCTACTGGTACTGATCCTCGATGGGAGACGGAGACTCCGCCTTTTCCGACATATCTTTTATGATTTGCTTTTCTGCTTGAAAGCAGGCTGAAATTCTTCGAAGTCTAAGGAAAGTGCGACTGCAAGAATGCAATGGGGTGACGTGACTACTCGCCACAGCATCCGCACTTGATAGATAATGAATCCCGGAGAGTAGCACCCTTACACCACTACTCTCCGGGGTTTTCGTTTTTATTCTGTGGCTTGTTTTTGCTTGCCACTCCTTCATCCGTGCCGATGCGACATCCCGCTGCAGACTGCCACAGCTCTGGGTAGAGCCAATCTTTAGCGAATCTTTCGAGGCAATGTTTTCCTTACCGCACAAGCAGATGCAACGGCAGTAGTACTTTCCGTTCGCGGCGTTCTTATACTCTTCCAAGACGGTGAGCCGTCCGAACTGCTGTCCGACAAGGGATTTGTACCTAAACTAAACCGTATTACGTGTACATGACCGCTGCCACGAACAAGTTCCTATGTATCTACTACGCCCGTGTAAAAGAAGCTCTCTCCCTAGCATACAATTTCGCAAACCAACAGGCTTAACCTTCCAATCTGTCCATCTATCTTAACACGAATAGTTAGCGAAACTGTGTCCGCGCTGGAAAAATCCAGAGAGTCCTCCGTCCCTCTTCCGTTTCACGACGCAGGGCTCCCCTTTCCTCTCCCCCTTCACCTTCGCAATCATCTCCGCCAGCTAACCTTCGCACTCCTCCTCGCTGTGTGCATAGACGGGCCGGTTATCCCTCGTCCCATCCGGGTTGCGGGGGGGAATAACCGTCTGCCGGCATATGTTTTTTCATTTTGACTTCCCGATGTACCGTCTTTCTCTATTCGCTAAGAATAAATGGCCTTATTTATCGATCCACGCCGCATCCGCCGGAATGTGCGCGCGGATGTGCGCACAGACGAAGTCGAAATCCGCGCCGTCCGCGTATGCTTCATTTGCGCCGCCGCCGTACAGCTTGATCACCGACCGTCTGCGGTTCGCGACGACCTTCTTCACACGCGCGAATTCCGTCGTCGAAACCGACCGCTGCGAGGTCAGCCCGATCCCCACGGTCGAGGGTCTGCCGGCGAGGATCCCGAGGAGCGCGGTCGCCGTTCCGACCTTCGACGCCTTCTTCGCCTGCTCCGTGATCTGCGCGTGCACGAGCCGGTCCTCGTCCATCGCGAAATCCACGATGTACTTCCCGCCCATGATCGCCGCATAAATCAGATAGCCGAGAACGAGCAGGACCGCGAAAAGTCCGGATATGATCCCGATTTCGATGAGCCAGCCGCGGAACCCTTCGGCCCATCCGTTCGTGATGAGGTTCATCGGGAGCATGATCACGATCCCCAGACCGAGGATCACGCCAAAGAGCACTTTTGCGACAAGGAGGAAAATACTCGGATTTTTGAAGAGACTCATTTCATAGGTCCAGGCGTATTGTTCGCCGGTTTGCTCGATGGGTTTTGTCTGCATATCGTTCACCTTTCGTACTCAGAAGCGTCTGCCGCAGTCGGGACAGAACTTCGCGCCGGGTGCCTGCTTATAGCCGCAGTACGGACAGAACGCTGGCATCTGAACAGTCTGTGCCTGCTGACGTTCGAGAGCTTCCTGGATCTCCGCTTCTATCTCCGCCATATTACGGAATACAGGTATCAGGATCCACTGAGCCAGATATTCGTATCTGCTCGTTACACCAACCGCCCCTTCGTCAGACGCAAGGTAGTACATCTCTTCCTCCTCGTCTTCCTCGTGATCCAATCCGTCAGTAACGCGGGCGATATACGCTGCTGCATCAACTTCGATATACTCGCCACTTTCCAGAACGAGCCATCCAGCGCAGCGTTTAGAAGCATAACGAACCGCTTCCTCCATGGTATCAAAGTGTTTCATATCCGTAATTATTCTCCATTCGTACTTTTTTTGTGAAACACGTTCTTCTTACGTAAAAAGAATCTTCTACGGCATGGCAGTCTAAGTGTTCGGTGCCGTCGCCGCCGTCTGTGAGATTTTCTTCGCAGCTTCCGCTGCAGCTTCTGCGTGAGCGGTTTGTTTGCCGAACCAACTGTTCATCTTATCCTCGAGTCCGAGTTTATTCGTAATGAAGGAAGTAGCTGCATTGGTGCTCCCGCTGATAAGGTCTCCTGAGGTGATCGTATTGTCGAGACCTTTTGTCCATCCCCAACCATAGTTGTTCACTTTGGTATTGGCAACCGTCGAACCTTTCCCGGCTAGCTTACCAACAGTCTTGTCGAGTGTATAACTTATGGTGGCGTTGACTGTACCTTTGACTGTGCCTTTTGCCCCGGCTTTGGCAATATCCCACAAATCCCCGCCATTCCGAGCGGTGTCCCACATTTCCTTGACAGCTTCACCGCCGATCTGCAAACCAGCTTTCACTTTTGCTGCTACAGGGTGGTTGTAGTTTGTGAAGGATTGAACTGCCTTTGAAGCACCTTCCGCCGTGCCCTGAACCGCGGAGTGGGTAAGATCCCATGCGTCACCGGCGAAATCCCCGAGGCTGTAATCCTTGTAAGATTTTCCATTGTAAGCAATTCGGGAGATTGCTTCACCGGTGCGTGTTGCAGTCCCCTTCAAGGTGTAGTATCCTGCAAGCACAGCCTGTCCAACTTCCCCTGTGACGGATGCAGCAAGTTCCATTGAGATATCTGCGCCGTTCGAAATGTCGGTTGCAAGCTGTTCCCACACCTTGTACTCCGCTTCTTCAGCCTTGAATTTCTCGGCATCGGCCATCGCATCGAGCGTCGCTTTTTTCATTTCCCGATACAGTTTCTTAAACGCGTCCGGTTGATTTTGGTCGATTTTGTACTTCTTGAACATATTGTCGTAGAAGCGTTTTTTCTTTTCAGCCTGTTCTTTCGCTTTCTCAAGCATTTCCTGACGGAGGGCTTCCATTCTCGCCCTTTCTTCGTCGATTTGTCTTTGAGCTTCTTCCTGCCTTCGCGTAGGCTCTTCAAGTTTCTCGCCGGCTGGGCGGATCTCTTTGAGTTCTTTTATTTCCGGCTCTCCGTCCCCGCCACTGCCGGAAACCGCCGCCCCTGTCGCTGCGCCGATGATCGCCGTTCCCACAACTGTGCTCACTACTGCCGCGCCGGTCTCGGAAATGCTGTGTTCGGACCCGCCGTTGGAGGAGCCGGTATCGTTTTCTTGTTCGGGCTCGATCCATTCGAAGGGCTCTTCGGGTTCATCCGGCTGGGAAGGCGGAACCGGTTCTTCGCCCCAGTCGTCCGGTTTCAGTGGTTCTTCTGGTGCAGTGCCGCCGTCCTGCGTCGTCCCGGTTTGACCAGACGGGGGCGTGCCGAGCAGCCCCGCTGTCCCGCCGTTTTCGTCGCGTACTTCGAATTTGAAACGGTAACGGATGGTGACGTACATATCCTCCTGCCTCAACTCATTTTCATAATGAACCTTTTCAAGACAGTCGGCGTAGATAAGCTCGTCCCCTTCCTGAGCTGTGTAGATCCATGCGGATCCTCCGTCATGTCCGGCTATATCCTCCCACACAAAGCTCTCGGCGTCGGTTGCCCACTGCCCGTCCTTCCGGACGGGGCGGACGTTGGAGTAAAGGGCGGATTCTTCCGACGGAGAACGCCGTTGATCGTCATGATAGCTCGGATCGTTCAGAGGAATGCGTTTTGCCGCGTCAGCATCGTATCTTGTGTTTCGGTTGTTGATGCCGCATATAATTATGGTATCTCCGGCATTGATTTTACCAGTGTAAACCACTTCGTGAACGGAACCGTTCGTCGTCTCGGATTGTTTTTCAAGTTCCCAGTTTCCGTCGGACCAAACAAAAACAGATATGACGCTGTTCATGGCGTACTGAGAGTAATTATCAATTTCTTTGTTGTGCTTCGGGTGGTAAATTCTGATACTGACCACTTCTCCCGAATGATAGCTGTTTACAAGCTGCCACATTCTGGTTCTCTCATACTGCGGCGTATTGAGATCGTAACCCCCGATTTCTGTCCAGTATGCGTCATATGGCTGTAAAGCCCAGAAACTGTTGCCCCTTCCGATTTCGCCAATCCATGTGAGTTCTCCGACCTCGTTCGTAAAGCCAAAGGTCTCTGGGTCATCATCAACATTCACCTGCTTGGCGAACGTGGGAACGGACAGCGCGGCTACGATGAACGCTGCGCCGAGAAAGGCAAAGATTCTTTTTGCAGTCACGAATGTTTCGCCCCCTTTCCGATGGCGTTGACGATCAATCCGATCAGGATTAGCAGCAACGGAATTGAATACGGAAGGAATCCTGCCGGAAGATCGAGATCGAAACTACTGTACAGAATATCGCCGAAGCCCTCCCCAAGCTCTTCCGTTTTTTCCGAGACACAGAAGAACATCCAGACAAGGAAGCCTGCCGCCGCGCCGGTCAGAAACCCCTTGTACCGGCCGGGGAGTAGTTCCTTGCCATTCTTACCGACTTTCCGCGCGGAGAAGGAAGCGGCGAGGTTGACGAGAAACCCTTTCCGTATGGACAAGGCTTGGAGCGCCATGAATGCACCTGCGATGCCGACCATGAAACCATCTTTGCCGGCGAATCCTGCGGTGAATTGATAGGTTAGGGCCGCTACGCCGAAACCGAGGATCGCTGCGCCGATATTGAATCCGGGTTCGGAGAAGATATTCCCGATTCCACGGATAGCTTTCAGTATCCCACCGTATAGGATCGAGCACAAGCCCGCGCCCACGATGCCCTTACCGAGAGCTCCACCGATGATCTCGACGACAGATCCTCCCGTCCCACCACGGGCGTATGTGAGTATAGACAGGAATTCCGTTGCCCCTTCGACTTTCCCGGCTAGTCCAAGGTGGTTGATCCAGATCCAAAGTGCGCAGATAGCTGCCGCGAACAAAAGGGCTCGGGCGTGTGCGAAGATTTTGAAGAATCCGGCGACCATGGAGCCAATCTGTCCGAAGAGTACAGAGAAAGTGCCATTGATCCATCCTGTCGGGCCGAAACCGTATGTTGCTGCACCTGAAGCTTGTGACTTCGACGGCAGATTGCTCGTCATCATTCGAGTGCTCTCTTCGAAGGTCGGCGGCATAGATCGGGTAAGCGGCTGAACCGTTTCGGCATGATATGACTTGTTCGGAGGATTTTGCTTCGGAGTGGCTTGTTGCCCGATAGGTGCGCCACACCGGCTGCAGAACCGGGCTCCTTCCAAAAGAGAAGCGCCGCAGACCGTACAATAGTTCGCCATGTCAACCCCCTTATTTTCTGACGACCCTTATAGCTTATTATATCATTATTTTCAAGCGGATGCAAGGCTTTTTTAAAGGTTGGGTGTGCCTCCAGGGGGCTTTCTCACACGGAAAAAAGCCGATCTGATCCGTGAATTGGCTGTTCCAAACCGGAGGATCTATCAATCCCGTCCATCCATATCGCGGGCAGCCAATCGAAACCATCACCAGAGGAGAAAGCAGGAGCAGAGGGCTCGTCGCACCAATCTCAATTAAATTTTGACAGAATAACAACCGATGAGCCGGGCCGTAAACCAGCCCATCAACTGCTGGCCATCACCCCATGAGCATGGCTTCGCGGACCATCACCTGCTTCACGGGGGCAGGATGCTTATCGGCTGGTTGCAGAAAAAGTTTCAAATCGGGTGCAAATCGGGTGCATTCCAGCCTATACCTTTCACCATCGCGATCATCTCCGCCAGCATCCCTTCGCACTCCTCCTTACTTTTTGTGTCAACCCTTCCATACCCGCTCCCACAGCCGGAGTCTGCGGATTTCTGCCCGGAAATCCGCTTTTTTTCGTTCATGCCCTTCCTTTTCCGGAGGTTTTATGATACAATAGGACATACCGGAAATCAGCTGCAATCTGAAAGGAGTATTCCCATGCTCAAAGGCATTTCCCCTGTCATTTCCCCCGAACTGCTGATGATCCTCGACAAGATGGGTCACGGAGACGAAATCGTGTTTTCCGACGGCAATTTCCCCGGAGAAAGCATCGGCCGGATCGTGCTCCGCGCGGATCCGATCGGCGTTCCCGCGCTGCTTGAAGCCGTGCTCCCCCTCTTTCCCCTGGATACCTACGACAACAACGTGTACCTTATGGACAAGACCGAATCCGACCGGGATATGGAGATCCCGATCTGGGACGAATACAGAAAGATCGTCGCGGAGTACACCGACAAAGCGCCGGTGTTCCTCGGGCGGTTCGAGTTCTATGAGAGAGCGAAGAAGGCGTACTGCGTGGTGGTGACCGGCGAGCGCGCCGTATACGCGAACGTAATTCTGAAAAAAGGTGTGGTAAAATAAATGGCCGACAAGAAGGACGAAATCATCTCGATGCAGCTGGACCTGATCCGGCAGATGACGGAGAACAACATCCGGCGCCTGTCCGACGACATCTGGGGTCCCCGCCGGGAAGCGCAGAAAAAAGCGGACGCGGCGAAGAACGGAGAGAAACCGAAGACCGGGGACAGCAAGACTCCCACGGCGCCGGTCTTCCCCGATCTGAACGCGGGCAGCGGCAACGAGGGCAAGAAGGACGACGACGATCTCATCAAGGCCTCCGACGGCGGTGACGGAGCTGCTCCCGCCGAGGAAGAGGAAGACATCCCCGCGGCGGAGTCCATGGACGATCTGAAAGCGGAACTGGACTCCTATATAGGTCTGACCGAGGTCAAGCGCGAGGTGAAGAACCTCATCAACATGGCGACGGTGTACAAGCTGCGCCGCGACCACGATCTTCCCACGGCCGACATGTCGCTGCACATGGTGTTCTCCGGCAATCCCGGTACGGGCAAGACCATGATCGCGCGGTTCATGGCGCGCGTGTACCACTCCCTCGGCCTGCTCTCGAAGGGCAAACTGGTGGAGGTGGACCGCTCCGGACTGGTGGCGGGCTATATCGGTCAGACGGCGATCAAGACGGCGAAGGTCTGCGAATCCGCGATCGGCTCCGTTCTGTTCATCGACGAAGCCTACGCCCTCACCTCCCGTTCGGAAAACGACTTCGGATTTGAGGCGGTGGACACGCTGCTCAAGAACATGGAGGATCACCGGGACGATCTCGTGGTGATCGTGGCGGGCTACACCGAACTGATGGAAGAATTCGTGAACTCCAATCCCGGTCTGCGCTCCCGCTTCAACAAATACGTCAATTTCGCGGACTATACCGGCGAAGAGATGAAGGGCATTTTCAAGCTCAACTGCAAAAAAGCCTGCTATGTGCTCGACGAGGACGCGGAAAAGGAGATCGGCGAATATCTGGACGCGGTCGCGGAGGATCCCTGCGAATTCGGCAACGCGCGCGGCGTGCGGAACACCTTCGAGAAAATCCTGACGGAACAGGCCAACCGCATTGCGGAAATGGACGAGATCACCCGGGAGGAACTCATGCGGATCACCCTGGCGGACGTCAAAACCGCGGTCTACGGTCCCGAAGAGCCTGAAGAGCCCGACGAGCCGGAAGGATCGGAAGAAATCGAAGAAATCGAAGAAATCGAAGAGACTGAAGAAATCGAAGTCTCGGAAGAAACGGAAGAGTCCGAAGAGTCCGACAATTCCGAAGAAGATTGACGGAGCGAATCCGTCTCGAGAAGAAAGGAGAATGCCGTGAGCGACCGGGATCTGATTACCCTCGCCCTGAACGCCATGGGCAGAGCATACGCGCCGTATTCGCATTTTCAAGTCGGAGCAGCCCTTTTGTGCGCCGACGGACGCGTCTATACCGGCTGCAACATTGAAAACGCCGCGTACGGGCCGTCGGTTTGTGCGGAACGGGTGGCGATCTTTTCGGCGGTCCGGGACGGAGAGCGGGATTTGTGCAAAATCGCGGTCGTGGGCGGTCCGGAGGGCGTCATCCGCGGATTTACCTGGCCCTGCGGCGTGTGCCGTCAGGTGATGCGGGAATTCTGCCGGGACGACTTCGAGATCCTCTCCTTCGACGGAGAGGGGATCAGGACCGCGGCTTTGAGCGAACTGCTGCCGGATTCCTTTTCTCCGGCCGATCTCGGAAAGTGAGGCTGCCCCATGAGAATGTACGATCTGATCGGCAAAAAGAAGCGCGGCGGGGAACTGACGGACGAAGAGATCGCTTTCTTCGTGGACGGCTACACGCGCGGAGAGATCCCGGATTATCAGGCGTCGGCCTTCTGCATGGCGGTCTGTTTCCGGGGGATGACGGCGCGGGAATGCGCTGCCCTGACCGAACGGATGATGCTCTCCGGCGACACGGTGGATCTGTCCGCGCTCTCCCATACGGCGGACAAGCACAGCACGGGGGGCGTCGGAGACCTGACCTCGCTCGTGACGGCTCCGATCGCCGCGGCGGGCGGCCTCAGCGTGGCGAAGATGTCCGGGAGAGGGCTCGGCCACACGGGAGGGACCGTTGACAAACTGGAATCCATCCCGGGCTTCCGGACCGCGCTCACGGAGGAGGAATTCCTCTCCCAGGTGAAGCGGGTGGGGCTCGCCGTCGTCGGACAGACCGCCAATCTCGCTCCGGCGGACAAAAAGCTCTACGCTCTGCGCGACGTGACGGACACCGTGGATTCGATCCCGCTGATCGCGTCGTCGATCATGTCGAAAAAGCTTGCTGCAGGAGCGGAGTCCGTCGTGCTCGACGTGAAGTACGGATCCGGCGCGTTCATGAAGACTCCGGAGGACGCGGAAGCGCTCGCCCGGACCATGACGGAGATCGGACGCACGCACGGCAGAAAAATGGCGGCGCTCGTCACCTCCATGGATTTTCCGCTTGCCCCCCGGATCGGCAACACCCTCGAGGTCGAAGAAGCCGTGAAGATCCTCCGCGGAGAGGATCCGGCGGGCTACGGGATCCGGACCGTCGCGGTGCGGCTGGCGGGAGAGATGCTCTCCCTGTCCCTCGGGATCGGACCGCAGGAAGGCACGGCGCGTGCGGAAGAACTGCTCGCGTCGGGGAAGGCGTACGCAAAATTCCTCGAATGGATCGAGGCGCAGGGCGGGGATATTTCATATATCGAAGAAAACCGCTTCGAGCGCGCTCCCCATACGAGGACGGTCGTCTCCCCGCGTTCCGGGTTTATCGTGCGGACCGATACGGAGGCGGTGGGCATGACGGCCTGCCTGCTCGGCGCGGGCCGGATGAAAAAGGAAGACGTTCCCGATCTCACGGCGGGATTGACGTTGGAATTCATTCCCTGCGGATACGCGGAAAAGGGACAGCCCCTCGCCGTGCTGTATACGTCCGATCCCGCGCGGCTGGACGAGGCGGAAAAGGTCTTTTTATCCGCGCTGACCTTCTCGGAAGAAGGAGCGGAGCCCGCGCCCCTCATCCGGAAAGTGCTGCGGTGAATTATCCATCATACGGAGGCAGAAGATGAAACAGTTCTTTCTTCCCGAGAACGGCGGCGCGTTCAAAGCGAACCTGCACTGCCATTCCACCGTGTCCGACGGACGGCTGACGGTGGAGCAGATCAAGGCCCATTATATGAAGCACGGGTATTCGATCGTTGCGTTCACGGACCACGACGTGCTGCTGGACCACCGGGATCTCGACGAGCCGGGGAAGTTCCTCGCGCTGAACGGATACGAGATGGAGGTCAACGAGCAGGGCTTCACGAGTCTGAAGGCGGGAGATCTGACCTTCGGGTCGGGCAAGACCGCGCACATCTGTCTGGTCGCGCTTTCTCCGGACAACCTCACGCAGGTCTGCTACCATAAGGACAAATATATCTGGGGCAGATCGCGGGACTATATCCCGCAGCTGAAATTCGACCGGGACGACTATGAGCGCGTGTACTCCCACGAGGGCGTGAACGACATGATCCGGCAGGGCAGGGAACACGGATTCTTTGTCACGTACAACCATCCGACGTGGTCGATGGAGTCCTATCCGGACTATTCCGGGTATGAGGGGATGCATGCCGTGGAGATCTGGAATACCGGCTGCGAGAGGATCGGATACGACGAATACAACTGCCACTGCTTCGACGATCTGCTCCGGCAGGGGAAGCGGGTGTACGCCCTCGCCACCGACGACAACCACAACGGCCAGCCCCTCGAATCTCCGCTGGACGATTCCTGCGGCGGCTGGGTGGTGATCCGGTGCGAAAAGCTGGAATACGGATGCGTGACCGAGGCGCTGTTAAAGGGCTCCTTCTACGCCTCCACCGGACCGCAGATCCACAGCCTCTGGGCGGAGGACGGGGTCCTGCACGTGAGCAGTTCGCCCGCTCACCGGATCAACTTCATCACGGGCGCGCGCCATACGGGATCCGTGGGAGCGCACAGAAGCGAGACCGTGTCGGAAGGCGCGTTCCGCTTCGATCCCGCGCACGACGGCTATGTCCGCGTGGAGGTGATCGATCCGCACGGCGAAAAGGCCGTTTCCAACCCGATCTGGATGGATACGCTTTCCCGAACGGCTGCGGGCTGAGCGGATTTTCCCTAAAACAAAAATACCGCGCCGCTTCGGAATGAGGCGGCGCGGTATTGCTTTCTGTCGGAAATACCGGATCGATCGGGATTATTTCATGAATCCGGGGAAGCCCAGACCCCAGCGGAGCTTTCTCGGAAGCGTGTCTTCCTCCTCCACGGGGACGATCGGAGGCGTTTCGCCTTCTTCGACCACTTCAACGGAAGCGTAGGTCATTTCCGCTTCTCCCAGATCCGGGGTGATCAGAAGGATCTCGGAGATCGTGAAATCGGCACCGTATGCCTCCGAGATCTCGATCTTGTAGAACGAGTATCTGGGCGCGTTTTTCCAGCCGTCGTCCGGTTCTGCGATGCTGAAGACGCGCCAGCTGTCCACGGCTGCGACGGGAGATCTGAGCATGATGGGGTTCCAGGTCTGTTCCGTATTGTCGTTCGTGCCGGAAACCTTGAAATTCATCTGGTTCCCTTCCTTCGCCGTGCCGATGAGGGCTACTGCGGAGAGAACGGAGGGAAGGCCGGTGGCGGTGCGGATGGTGAGGGTGTACGTTGCGCTGTTCTCGTCGAAGGTCATGGTGACGCCCGTCGTGGCATTGCGGTCGAACAGAACGCCTGTATCTTCGGTATCGTCGGAAACGGACGAGGTGACGGGCAGAACCTTCATGCCGTCCGGAATGACGGTCAGAGGCTTTGCGAGCATGCCGGGAGTCGCAGCGGACGCCGCGGTGGCAAGCAGCAGCGCGGAGAGAATGCCGCACAGAACGCGGAGAGAGGTTTTCATCGGGGTTTGATCCTCCGGAGTATGGATTGGTTTTCCCTATCATACCACAAAAAATCCCGTTTGGCAAGGGATGCGTAAAAATGTAATAATAATGTAAAAAATCCAGGACGCATTCCGGATGCGCTTCGTGGTAAAATACTGTATCCCCTGCGGGAGCGAAAGGAGAAAGACCATGCCGCACGTTCCGAAATCCGACACCGCGAGCATTCCCGTCCTGACGTTTGAGGAAGCGCTCGCACACCGCGAGGATTCGTCCGCATACGACAGGGACCGCTGGCTCTATGTCCCGGATTTCTATTCGGAATACCGGTACATACTGGGGACGCGCGGCTCCCGTCCCCTCATTGCCATCGGGATCAATCCGTCCACGGCTGCGCCGGGAGACTTGGACAACACTCTGAAATCCGTGGAGAGGATCGCTCTCGGAAACGGATACGACAGCTTTTTGATGTTCAACGTCTATGCGCAGCGGGCTACGGATCCGGACGCCATGGAAAAAAACTGCAACCCCGTTCTTCACGCGGAGAACATGAAGGCCTTCCGCTATCTGCTGGATCTGGCCGGAGAGAGTCCGGCGGTCTGGGCAGCGTGGGGCGCCATCATCCGGAAAAGAGCATGGCTGACCGGCTGCGTGCGCGAAATGGTGCGGATCGGACAGGAGCGCGGCGCCCGTTGGTTTACCTGCGGACCGCGTTCGAAAAACGAAGGGCATCCGCATCACCCCCTTTACTTGCGGAAGGACGGTAAGCTCGAGGCGTTCGACGTGGGGACATATCTGGAGTCTTTGAAGTGAAAACAATATAAAATTATCGAAAAACGATAAAAACAGGTTGACAAACGGGATGTTCCGTGCTATACTATCGGTGAAACGACGGATCGTATCCGAAAAGATAAAGGAGATTGACGATTGAAAACAAACGAGACAGCGCCTCTTCCGGGCATGCCGGATCCGGAAGAGAACACAGAAAACGAACAGCTCCCGGAGTCCGACGCGCCGGAGCTTGCGGCACCGAACAGCGGACCGGACAGCGATGCGCCGCAGGAGGGCGGGGAACTGGCGGAGGAGGAATCCGTCCTTTCCGCGTCCGAAAACACGGACGGCGCCGGGCAGGTTCCCGTTCCGCAGAACGCAGAGGAGTCCGTTTCCGGCGATCCGGGTCTTTCCGGTCCGCCGGCGCAGCACCCTCTTCCGCCCGCCGTTTACTGCTACGGGCTGACCAAATCCTTCGGCGCGGTGGAAGCGCTGGGAGATTTGCGCATTTCGCTTCCCGCCGGGAAGGTCATCGGTCTGCTCGGCCCCAACGGAAGCGGCAAGACGACGCTCATCAAGATCCTGGCGGGGCTGCTGAAGCCGACTGCCGGGGAAGCGCTGGTATACGGGGAAAAGCCCGGTGCTTCGTCCAAAGCGTTCGTATCCTACCTCCCGGAAAGAATGTATTTCGATCCCGGGATGAAAGTGTCGGAATGCGTGCGCCTGTTCCGGGATTTCTACGCGGACTTCGACGAGAGGCGCGCGGCATATCTGCTTTCCGCCATGGACGTTCCGCAGGACCGCAGGCTGAAAACGCTTTCGAAAGGAACGAAGGAAAAGGTGCAGCTGATCCTCGTGATGTCCCGCTGCGCGAAGCTGTACCTTCTGGACGAGCCCATCGGCGGAGTGGATCCTGCCGCGCGGGATCTGATCCTGTCCACCATTGTGAGCGAGCACGATCCCGAGGCGACGGTGCTGATCTCCACGCACCTCATCCGCGACGTGGAGCCCGTGCTGGACGGATTCGTCTTCCTGAACGGCGGGAAATGCGTGATGAGCGGCGAGGTGGAAGCGGTGCGGAAGGAAACGGGCAGGACGCTTGACGAGTTGTTCCGGGAGGTGTTCAGATGTTCATAAAGCTCTTCAAATACGATTTCCGGTCGATTTCACGCTGGTTCGTGCCGCTCATGATCGGAATCGGCGGCGCCGCGGTCATCGGCTTTTTCAACACCCTGATCCTCGGACTGGCGGACGGTTCCGACGAGGGACAGACCTACAGCAAAGAGGTGATGACGGCTGCCTCCACGGGAGGCGTCGCAATCATTGCCGTTGTGCTGACAATCGCAGCCACGGCGGCAGCGCTTCTTCTCTTCGTGAAGTTCTATAAAACCATGGTGACGGATGAAGCCTACCTCACTTTCACGCTTCCCGTGACCGCAGGCCAGCTGATCGGAGCGAAGTTCCTCTCCGCCGTCGTCTGGTCCCTGATCGTCGGGTGCGCGCTCTGCGCCGCATGGTGCGTGTTCTTCTCCGGGGTCATGATCACGGCGGGAGAAAGCTTCCGCGAAGGGATCTTCCTCATGGTGAAAGAATTACTTGAAGAGATCGGAGATGACATCGGCAGCTTCCTCTTGCTGATTCTGTACGCGCTGATTCGCGCGGTCCGGGCGTGGTTCCAGATCACATGCGCCATTCTTTTCGGCGCGTCGATCGTGCGCAGGAACAAAGCTCTTGTCGCCGTCCTGATGGTTCTGGCTGTGAATTTCGCCGTGAATACGATCCTCTCCCTCTTCGGTGTGTCCGGTCTGATCCCGGCGTTTTTCGGCATGATGCTCGGTGACGGCCTGTTTGCCGGCGACGCGGCGTATGAATTCAACACCGTGCTGTGGATCCTGATCGCGGTGAACGCGGTCCTGATCGCGGCATTCTGGCTATGGAACTGGTGGATCGCCAAAAAGAGCGTGAATATCGAATGAGGATCCCCTTTCTTTCCGCAGTTTGCCGCGGAGGTTGAATCAAAAGCGGATTTCCGGCCGTACTGCCTGAAATCCGCTTTTTGCACGGTAATTTACCTCCGGGTTTTTCGAGAGGGTATCGGGAAAGGCATATCTGCAGCTGAAATAAAAATTCTTTTGCGTACCCCCTTGCAAACCGGCCCGGATTGTGGTATACTGAACAACACCGAACGGGCAGGGAAGCCCCGCCGGCGGTTTCCCGGCAGATTTCCCGAACAACTGAACAGCGTGTTTTCCCGGGTTTCCCGGGTGCACATAGACGGAGAAGTACTCAAGAGGTCGAAGAGGCGTGACTCGAAATCTCGTAGGGCGTTAACAGCGCCGCGTGGGTTCAAATCCCACCTTCTCCGGCAGGTAAAAGGGTCATGACAACATGGCCCTTTCATCATAATGGGATGTGGTGCAGCGGCAGCACAACAGCCTTTGACACTGTTGATACAGGTTCGACCCCTGTCATCCCAGTTTTAGGTCCTATTTGCACATACCAGTATAATGAGGAAGGTTTAATTATGTGTGAATCCAAGGAATACCTGTTATTTTACAAACAAAGTTGTTTGTTCCTGATCATTACAATTATCGTTATCTTTCTTTCCTCTTGTTCTTCTTCATCGAAAACCGAAGAAACACCCCCTTTCGTCGACCCCGTCCCGAATACGGAAACTCAGACAGTATCTGAAACTCTTCCTGCTTTAGACCTTCCTATGACTCCTGAGCAGATATATGAATATGCTTCTGCAGCCACCGTTGAAATTACGGCCATTGGAGATGGTTTTATATCGACGGGCACAGGCTTCTTCTGTGATTCGGACGCGTATTTAATCACAAACTATCATGTCATTGACGGAGCAAGCGAGGCATACATAACTATATCCGATGGGGGGAGATATGATATAACAGGGTATCTTGGCTACGATGAGTCATTGGATATAGCTCTGTTGGAGACAACGTATTCCCCAAAAACCATCTTAAGCTCATGTTCAGAAACAATCCATACAGGTGAAGCGGTCTATACGATTGGCAGTTCAGAGGGTCTAACTGCTTCTTTTTCTTCCGGGATTGTCTCAATGTCAAACAGGGTATTGGATGGTCAATCCTTCATCCAGATCACAGCACAGATTTCGCATGGGAATAGCGGAGGTCCCGTGCTGAATTCAGCCGGAGAAGTAATTGGCATATCGACAGCTACAATTGAAAGTGGACAAAATCTGAATTTTGCAATCCCTATTTACCAAATCAAAGATGTTTCCATTGACACTCCACAAAGCCTTGCAGATGCTGAAACGGTTAGGCATTTTGATGAAGCATATAAAACGTTGAATGCTCTGTTGATTGATTGTGGTGATTATATTAAGGATGAATCTGGCGCTGTTTTATATGACTACTTTTATGTGGATCCGTTTTTTGAGTACACCATTGAACTCGGAGCTTATTCTGACCATATTTTTGCTTTATGGAAACCATTTGTTATTGGCACAGAAGAGTATGCGTATTTGGCTCTACCCCAATCGGGTGAAATAGGTTTAGTGGTTTCTGTTTCGCTGGATGATACTCTTTACACTGGTGTGAAAAGATGCACCCCATCTGATATATCTATTACAGATCCTCCGTTGTTGTTTGACATAAACACAAGTGTTTCTGAAGGAGATACAGGATCTCTTGATTTTTGGACGAGACGTTCAATCAACAATAGAATGGAACACTATGTGTCGAACTTATTTAGAGGTATGGATGAAGCACTAGAAAACATCGGTTTTCCATACGAATTAACATATTTTGAATTTGAAGAATAGGCAGTTGCGCCAGCGGCTAAGGGAATTATTGGGCTTCGGACACCGTAAAACACATTTGCTACTATGTCGGCCACGAATGGAAGTGAAGTATTATGTTATTGCAACCATGGACTAAGGTTCTTTCACTTGCCGTATCATTGTTTTTTTGTAATTGATCTGCATCCCGCGTCGGCCTGATCACTCCCTCCGCGAGATCTTTTCCAGCATCCGCAGATGCACTTTGCTCTTATTCGCAATCCGCATGCCGTCCGTTGCCATGAATTCAGCGAGCCAATCCTTCGCGATGAGCGTCCGGTTCTGCGCGGTGACGGCGCGGAGCTTTCCCTTTCCGATCCAGTGCCGGATCGTCGCGCCGACGTATCCGGTCATCTCCCGAACATCGGACGGCGTCAGCGCGTCGGGCTTGTTCTCCCAGAGTTCGAGAAACCGGGATTTCATGATCCGCGGATCGGGTCCGGTACGCTGTCGACCGCCTGACCGCCGAAATGTGCGAAAAGCTGATCGACAGAGTTTTCGTGTACAACCGGGCGTATAAGGCGCACTATGCCCGGTATATGAAAAAGAAAATGACGGTCGGGGAGTTCGAGGCGTGGTCAAGACACGCGTCCGAACTCCACGACCGTCTGCGCAACTACGCGCAGGCAGGGGTCTTGATTCCGTTTGAGGAGTATTGCGAGAAGATCAGGAAGTGACGTGCGGGGAGTGGGGGAATGGAGAGCATCCTCCATCGGATCCGTCGTCGGTATTTTGAGCATCATCTGCGTGCTGAGGACGAAGCCTTTGACGAAGAGATGTGCTCCTCGAGATGGACAGCGCGGGAGAGCCGGGGGAAGAAGAGACGATCACTCTCACGTTCGACCGTCCGTTCCTCTTCGCCGTGACCGAAGGCAATCTCCCGGTTTTTGTCGGAATCGTGAATAATCCGGAAGGATGATCTTGCTTACGCATGCACCATGGGATGCATGCGTACAAAGCTCTCAAAGGCAGTTTGATTTATATGTGTAAAACGGTTGTTGATTGCTAATCATAATCAAAGGTCTTCCCATTTCTTCTTCCTGTTAATTCGGAGCGGATACGCGAAAATTCAGTGTAAATCAAGGAAAAAAGAAGGGCTTCAGCACCGGAATGGAAGATGCCGCCTTCGAAAAAACGGTTTGTGTATGCTAATTATTTTTCAGAAAACTCTTGACTACTCCCCGAAAGCGTGCTATACTTATTTCCGCTGAAAAACCAAACCGGAAAGAAGGTTCCCGAAATGACGCTCACAAAACTCGCCGTTTTTGCCGGAGGGATGCTCTTCGGTACAGCCGGACTCAAGATTCTCGGCTCGAAGGACGCGAAGAAGGTCTACGCCCATACTACCGCCGCCGTGCTCCGCGCGAAGGATTCCGTAATGGAGACGGTCACCGTGCTCCGCGAAAACGCGGACGACATTCTCGCACAGGCCCGCGCTATCAACGACGCGCGCGCAAAGGAAGAAGAGATCATCGAAGATTCCGCCTGCCGTCCTGAAACCGAAGGCAGAGCAGAACCGGATGCTTCGTGCTGCCGCGATGCCGCTGAAGAGACTGAGGATGACCTCCCCGCGGATAACAACGTATAATTTCTCAGATAAAATGCCGGGGACTTCCCGGTGTTTTTGTTTGAAAGCAGGATTATCATGAGATGTAGAATACTCCACGAAATCCCTGGACGGATGCGTGTTCGGATGCTGACCGGAAAAACCGCAGTGCCTGGATGCACATCCGCGAAAATGACGCTCGAAGAAGCCGATCTGCTCGAATACGCACTTCGCTCGCTGGACGGCGTTCGTGAGGTTAAAGTGTTCGACCGAACAGGGGACGCAATCATAGGGTATAGCTGCCCGCGCGAGGACGTAATTTCCGCACTGTCCCGTTTTTCCTTCGATACGGCGCGCAAGAAGGGGCTTGTCCCGGATCATACACCCCGTGCGCTGAACCGCGAATATGAAGAAAAGCTCGTCTCCCTCGTCTGCCGGCGTGCGATCCGGAAGCTCTTTTTCCCCGCGCCGGTCAGGAATCTCTGCACGGCAGTCCGCGCGGTCCATTATGTGAAGCTCGGGATCGGGACGCTTCTGAAAGGCAAAATCGAGGTGAGCGTGCTGGATGCAGCGGCGGTGGCAGTCTCCGTTCTGCGCGGCGATTTCACGACCGCATCGTCCGTCATGTTCCTCTTGCATATCGGCGAGCTGCTTGAAGAGTGGACGCACAAGAAATCCGTCGGGGATCTTGCCGCCGCCATGTCCCTCGGGGTGGAAAAGACCTGGATGAAACTGCCGGGCGGGGAAGAAATCCTCGTTCCGGTCGAAAACGTAAAGGCGGGCGACACAGTAGTCGTGCGAACGGGCGGGATGATCCCCCTCGACGGGCATGTAATCGCTGGAGACTGCGACGTGAATCAGGCGTCGATCACGGGAGAAAGTCTGCCAGTACACAAATCCGCCGGCAGTTATGTTTACGCCGGAACGACCGCGGAGGCCGGAGCACTCGTCATTTCCGTGGATAAAGCAATGGGAACGGGTCGATATGACCGCATCGTGAAGATGATCGAGGAATCGGAAAAGCTGAAATCCGCCTCCGAAGCGAAAGCCGCCCATCTCGCGGACGCGCTGGTTCCCTGGTCTCTCGGCGGCACGCTTCTGACATGGGTGATCACGCGGAACGCGGTGAAAGCGCTCTCCATCCTCATGGTGGACTTTTCCTGCGCACTGAAGCTGGCGATGCCGCTCGCAACCCTGTCCGCCATGCGCGAGGCCAGCCTTTATGACATGACGGTCAAGGGAGGAAAGTTCCTCGAAGCGGTCGCGGAGGCGGACACCGTTGTGTTTGATAAGACCGGAACGCTGACGCATGCCTCGCCTCGGGTTGCGGGGATCGTCTCCTTCGGCGGACGCGATCCCGACGAAATGCTCCGTCTCGCCGCCTGTCTCGAAGAGCATTTCCCCCATTCCATCGCCCGGGCAGTTGTGGACGAAGCCTTACGGCGCGGACTGAACCACGAAGAACGCCACTCAACCGTCGAGTATGTAGTTGCCCACGG
>JAEEGF011579587.1_pt1 | contig 20353 bp, 13 predicted proteins | sample 9134171 | NCBI WGS metagenome assembly JAEEGF01 (sample SAMN16246542, study PRJNA631951) | gut metagenome | biome: gut microbiome; feature: rumen; material: AP-attached | host: Bos | place: Iran: Karaj | collected 2018-10
TCTGGCGAACCATCCGAACTTACCCATGAAACTGTTTACTCTTATTGGCATTTATAATTCTCCTTCTTACCACTCATCCGCCGGGTTCTCGTTTCTCTGATACAGATAGTAGGTGTGATCAAAATTGTAGAACTCGCAGCGCTCCTGCATCACGAGATCATAGCGATTTCCGATGCCCTCGGCTTCCTGGTCCACTGTAACCACAAAATCTGCCTCTCCGTTATGGAGATACTCTTTCTGGTAATCCACAACCTCCTGCATGTTCAGGGTCTGGGTCTGGAAATAGTAGCAGATCGGTTCTACGTCCAGAACGGTGTACAGCCCCACATCAAATGAAAACTGAACGATGATGCCGGGATCCTCCACACCTGACTCTACTATGTAGTCCTTAAACTTGTACAGCCACAGGTCCTCTGCCTTGAGATCCATGCTCTTTACATTAACTGACGTGAATATCGTCACCAGAACTGATATGAAGCAGGTGACAATACTCAGCACGAAAGCAAGGCTTGAATCAAGGATTGCCCCGTCGTAGCTACGGCCGTGAGTGTTTCTTTCTATTCTTCCTTTAAGGAACTTTTCTATTATATAACAAAATGGGATAAAACCAAACACCACAAATCCATTAATTGGAAATGAGTAGTAAGGAAGGCTCACGCCGCCGATGAAGATCATTATCATCAGCAGTGCGAACAGTGCTCCCATATTTATTAACTCGATGACAGAGATCGGAACGAAGAAGCGATCTCTTTTAACTAAGGAATGCGTATCCTCGTACATGGCAGTTGATATTGCAGAGGCCACGAAGTACACGATCCCGATGGCAATTAAGAGGTAAACCGGGAAGTTGTTAAATACGTGGTCCTTGATAATGTCATAAAACTTGGCCATGCGCTCGGCAAAGGTGAGCTTCTTGGAGTACTCGAAGACGTTTTTGTAGATGTAGACATACATCCAGTCGCCTATTGCTTTGTTGACTCCAAAGTAAATGATCCAGGGGATCGTTGCCGCCAGCATTCCACCAAGGAATACAAAGCAGCTGACAAAGGCGTTGAGGACCATCCTCTCTCCCAGGATGTCAGCAATAAACACCATGAGCATCCAGGCGATGAAAAATCCCAGGGAGTTGAACTTGATGTTGAATACGCACCCTGCCAAGAGGCCTCCAAAGAGCACGTTTTTGTAGTCCATTGGCTCGGGGTACACGGTCCTGAAGTACTTAAGTGACAGGTACATGCCCCACATGATAAACGGGAAAAGAAATTCTTCTGCGCTTCCACCCCAGTAGAAGTTGAAGGTCGAGTAGATCACCGCGCCGGTTATTGGCGTTAAGATGTACGGGAATGTCCTGGGCTCCAAGAAGAGCTGGTAGATCCTGAGAATCGCCAGCAGCGCGAATGCCGCAGCAATTATCTCCATAAGGAAAACGCCGCGAAATGTTGTGTGTGAAATCAGAGAGGCCAGGCCGTATATGAAATACAGCATGATTCCCTTCTGGTCAAAAAGGTCCCTGTAGGGCACAAAGCCCCTGAAGATGCACTTGCCCACAGTGAAATAGCTGTTGGCGTCATCCCAGAGATTAAAAACATATAGAAGTGATGACCTTGAGCAGACCAGCATTGTCAGGAATGCACACAAAAGACACCACATGGCTGGCTTTATAAATCCGTCCCTGTAGTCTTCTTTAAGGTCATATCTTCCTTTTGATGTGTTCGCAAATAAATCCAAGTAGCACCTTCAATCCGTATGCCGCAAAGGGCAGGTAATAAATATAGTAACGCATTGTATAGCGAGAGGATCCTTCCCAGAATTCGTGGAAGGCAATGCCTCCGAGTATCAGTATCAGGAGGAGCATCTCAGGTACGGATGCTTTTCGCCCCTTTAGTATACCAAACAGGTAAATGATAACACCAATGTAGCAGACAGGCATAAAAATATTCATGATCCAGATCATTATGGTTCTGCCGCTGCCGACGATGAGCCAGTCGCAGATCTTTGGCTGGTTCTCCACGTGCCTGCTGACAAGCTCTAAGTTGTGGGTGGAGATGCACACGCTGTCTGCCCACTGGGTTGTGAATTTTCGTAAAAAGAACTTTACGCAGTGGAGGGGCCTTTTAGCAAAGGTCTGCAACGTCTGCCTGATGTTTTCTTTAGCTGCTACTGCAGTTGCCTCAGTATCGAAGCCGCATTCTTCGAATACATCGTAATTGTAACCATTATACCAGCCATCTTCAAGTTCACTTTCCTGAAGTCCCATGGCGATATGTGCCCAAACCGGGTTGCCGCCGGGGATTTTGTCCAGACCGGAGAGCTTAGCGTAGTGTGCATCGACTGCTGCCTTGGAGGCAAACACCAGGGCCAGCATTATTGCCGCCAGAATCGCGTTCTGTAGCAGAAGCTTTGTCCCGCTGGGAGATTGGGGACGGTTCTCTTTGTCCCACTTTGTCAGGGCGTTTCCGATAAGTATCATCAGAAGAGCAATCAGCGTAACTTCACAGTTGGTTTTAATCAGAATTGCTATTGCTATGAATATGGCGGAGAGGAATCCGTATCTCTTTTGCCCTCTCTTCACATATAGTACCATAGCGTACAGTGCGATAGTCTGGGGCGCCATACTCAGGATGTCGCCGTAAACGTATGTCACGTAGTTGTAGAAAAACAGCGCTCCGCAAGCCAGGATTGCCACAATTCCGCAAACCACCTTATCTTCGAAAAATTCCCAGGTAAGCTTATAGATCAGGAAGATGGTAATAAGGATGCTGACTAATTGCAGCAAATCCCAGGCAATGTAATTGCTCTTTCCAAATATCGTGTACATAATCTGGCCAAAGCCGACGTACCCGAGCTGGAATGGCCACGTGTTAATATATCTACCCGGAATTGTGAGCTCCGAGTAATCACCTTCCATGAATTGATTAATGATCTTATCAAGTGTCATAGAATCGCTTACCGGTATGGGTCTTATTCCAAATATCAGTAGCAGGCAGTAGGCTGTTATAACACCAAGGCCAATGCCTGTCATCAGCTTGTTCTTCTCGAACACTCCACGCTTGTACAGCAGAGTCAGCACCGCGAATACCAGCACCAGGAACACTATAAGTAGTGGAATATTCTCTTTTCCATAATGAGGCCAGTCCTCATTGCTGCCGTAGTCGTAGTAGATCGTCGTAACCGAACTCACCACCAACACTATCGCTGCGCCTACAAACAAGCACACTGCTATTATGTAGTTAAATATGTCTAAAGCTCTTTTCACACAAACATCTCCGGCTCATTCACAGCGCCACAAAATCGCCCTTAGGTCCCTTTCGAACCCAGGTCTTGACCATCTGCTCTTTCAGGAAAGCCACAAATCCGTCAATCTTGTCCGAGTGATCAAAAACCTCAAGCGCCATGAAGTAAGCTTCTTTGTCTTCATCAAATATTATCACGGGCGGAATATCCGACACCATGAGTATATAATTCAAAAGAGTTCGTCCAACCCTGCCATTGCCATCAGCAAAGGGGTGAATCCTCTCGAAACTGCAATGAAACCAGATGGCTGCCTTGAGGGCTTTCTCCGGATCGACCTCTCCGTGGCAAATTCCAACCTCATCAAGTTCATGGCAGATATAATCCATTTCCTCAGAAACATCCTCAGGTGGAACGCCTACAGAAAGGCCAACACCATAGTAGTTTTTCTTATATTCACCGGGCCTCTCGCCCTTTGCCCAGCGGCTCTCATCATAGCAGCCGTGGCAGAGCTTTTCATGGATTTCACGTATCAGGCCGCCTGTGAGCATCTGCTTTTCGGCGATCTTGTCCTTTAAGAATTCAAAGCATTCCTTCTGATTCTGTGTCTCAAAAAGGGCCCTCAGATCTCCGGTATACCCAACCACCTTGCCGTTTTCGAAGATTTCTCTGGTTTGATGAAATGATACACCCGCATTCTCAATTTTGTTAGAATTATATGCAAACAGGATGCGATAATCCGAAAGCGCCACGTCGATATCTGCAACGTTCTTTATCTTCTTTGATTTCCATGCGTTTACCACATCCTCGAATCCTATTTTCGCCATAGTTTTCACCTCTATTAACGCAAGTTTTTAACTGACTGAGTCCGTTCGAGGACGGGGATTGTAAAGAGTCCGTCCCTGTCAGTGTGAAACTCTCACAGTGTCTTTGTCATAGTAGGTTGCCACAACGCCATTCTCCCAAAGAGTGGCATCAGTATAAATATCGCTCTGGAATAAAAGTTCAGGTCTGGTTGAATGTGGCTCGAAGACTACATCGCGGATGGATTCATCTTCGAGGATTTCCAGTCTCTGGAGTTTCTCATCGAGATAAGTACTGGCATCCCCGGACACAATATCTGCAATAGCGGAAGTTACTGAGTAGTAGTGCGGATTCGCATACACGCACAGCAATGAGCCGAACATCAGGAAAAGAGCTATAACCGCAACCAAAGTAGATGACACCATTGAAAAACGCTCCTGGGCCACCTGAGACGGTTCTTTTTGTCCCACTTCACTGTCCCGCACCATCTGCCAGATCCAGCGGGCAAAATACACAATTGTCAGAACCAGCATCACAAGGAACTGCATCCACATAGTGGAGCGGATTCTGGGACCGGAAATGTCACTTACCGCATAGAGCGGCGGAGCAACGCAGCAAGCCATCATGCTGAGGGAAAAGACAGCGAAAACCACCGGATGCTGCACATCAAAAGCCATCTTTGGAACCATCTTCCATGCAATGATTGCAGCTAAAACCAGCAACAAGAGCACTTCCCATCGCATCATGTCATTCACGCAAATATCAAAAACACTGTAGTACGACCTCAGCACCACCTTAATAGGATTCATATCTCCCATCTTGGTACCGCGGATCTGATTGCCCGGCGCCATAGCCGAAACCATAAGTCCAAGCAGATTGCACACAAACGCGATCCACAGGCCAAAAACATTTCCATCACCCTTAAGCTCGAACTTTCCAAGCTTAATCATCAGTACGATAAACAGTCCCAGTACTGAGCAAATCGCCATAACCAGCGCTGTCATATAGTTAGAACCGCCAAGCAAGAATCCCACAAGACACAGCTTTACCAGACTCCACGTCCATTTCACTCTGGAAATCTTGTCCTCTTCCTTATACACAAACCGGAAGATCATTCCGATCCAGACCAGCGCCACACCAAACATAAACGTATAGTTCACAGCGCCGCTCCACCAATAAAACGCCTCCGCCCTGGCAGTACCATTCTCCAGACACTGCACCATCATTATCAAAGTCAACATGGACAGGCCATAAACCATATGCCCCTCCATCTTCCAAACCCTGGTAAACAGCGCATTAAACAGGTACATCACGCCATACGTCAGCATCCCCAGAATAATAATGGGATTGAGCGCACTAAGCCTCTCCCCGAAAATACTGGGGCTAAGGCAGGTCATAAAGCTGGAAAAGAAATATCCAACCCACGTATTGTAAATCACAATCGTCTTACTGAACGCGCTCCCCACCGTCACAAAGAAGTTCCCCGTCAGCACAAACGTCTGATGCGGCTGCAGCGCCATGGAAAAATCATCCACCGACGGCCAGTTATAGAGCCCGATCGCCAGCATGGGAATGATGCTGACCACATAAATGAAAGTCAGCACCACGCTCATATTCTTCGTATTTATCTGCTTTACGAAACTTTTTAGCTTATAACCAAACATCTACTTCACACCCTATAATACTCTTTGTACCACCTGGCAAAAGACCTGAGTCCGTCCCTGAGCGGTGTTCCGGGCTTGAACCCGAAATCTTCCTGAAGCGCTGTAACATCAGCATAAGTCACTTCCACGTCACCCGGCTGCATAGGAACCAGCTCTTTATGCGCCTCAAAATCATAATCCTCCGGAAGTACCCCTGCAGAAACCAGCTCCTGCTGCAGAATATCCACAAAATCCAACAGGTTCACCGGATCGTTATTTCCAATATTATAAACCTTGTATCTTGCTCCGTTCTCGTTTTCAGCCGGTGCAACCTGCATCACGCTAATGACGCCCTCGACAATGTCGTCCACATAGGTGAAATCTCTTTTGCAATTGCCGAAGTTAAAGATCTTAATTGTCTCGCCCTTTATCAGCTTATTCGTAAATCCAAAGTAAGCCATATCCGGTCTTCCTGCCGGGCCGTAAACGGTAAAGAACCTGAGGCCTGTTGCCGGAATTCCATAGAGCTTACTATAGGCATGAGCCAGCAGCTCATTGGACTTCTTAGTGGCAGCATAAAGAGATACCGGATTGTCTACCTTGTCATCGACAGAATATGGAATCTTCTTGTTTGCGCCGTAAACGCTGGAACTGGAGGCATAGACCAGATGCTCAACAGGCCAGTGTCTGCAGGCCTCCAAAATATTGTAGAAGCCAATAAGGTTTGCCTCGATATAGGCGTCAGGATTATCGATTGAATAGCGAACTCCAGCCTGAGCAGCCAGATTCACAACAACCTCCGGCTTAAACTCCTCAAATGCCCTATCCACCAGATCTCTGTCCGCAATACTTCCACGAATCAGTTCAAACTGATCGTCGTCAGCTACAACCTCAGCAATACGATCAAGTCTGTACTCCTTGATCCACGGATCGTAGTAGTCGTTCATATTGTCGATTCCAAGAATCTTGCAGCCTGGGAATCGCTTAGCCAATTCCATCACCAGATTGGCTCCAATAAATCCAGCTGCTCCGGTTACAAGTATTCTCTTGCTGTTTAATTCTACGTTCTTACTAAGCATATTTTCTTTCACTCCTTAATCTAATGCCATTGTCAATGGACTTTTTGTACTTTTCAAAACGTTTTCTGCGATGCTTGCGATTGCATTTCACTCTTTGGTAAAAAACTAATGTCATGTAATGTTGTTGCGGCAATAGGTATAAGGACGACAAAATAAATCAAGCAGTATCTTGGAGCTTGCTCCCAGATGGTTTGGAAAAGAAATCCTCCAACAAAAAACACTGCAAACAAAAGGAAATGAGAATGTTTTCTTTCAGCCAGATGCTTGACTCCGGAAAAAAGCGCAAGCATATAGACCATACAAACAAATATATCAAGGTAGCTTCGCAGAATATAGAACGGCTTCCCTCTAAGGAAGATTAAATAATTTTCCTCCAAGCCATAATCACCAGCATTCGTGGTTTGGGTGAATCTTAAACTATCAAACAGCGAGTTTGTCCATTCATCCTTCCATTTTTCCCAAAAGAAAATCATCGACCGCTCTCCAGAACAATATTCTTTAATCACTCCCATTACTTCTAATGCAATATTCCTGGATAGGTTGGATAAGTCATTTGAATAATGGCCATACATCTCAAGGTGTCCACCGTCGGTTCCACCTGGTCCAGTCAGGCCAGTTCTGGAAGAGATTCCCATATACATCCATGCCAAAGCGGGCATACCATTATCAACAGATTGACCAATAGCCAGACCATAAAGAGATGTCGCTACTTTTCCTGTGAATAGTAATCCGAGGCATAACACTAAGATGGCTATAAGCTGGTTCCTGCTAATCCTGGCTCCCAGAACAAACAACAAATATACAAGAACTGCTAATTCGGCAATCATAGCGCCGGTATATGTGAACGACGCCATAATGAGCGAAAAACACATCAGAATCATATAGGACAATTTATCAGTCTTTATAAAACGTACAGTATTGTAAAATCCAAGTGCTATTAAGAACATGGAAGGAACATTTCCGTACACAAGGAGTACATATATTGGTAGCGGAAGAAACGTTTCAAGCATGATCACAGTAAGAACAGCACTGCTGGCAGAATCGCACAGTTCAAATATTATCAGCCCAATTAGAAGGACTGTCAAGAAGACAAAAATGGCATTTAAATAGTAAATCACCTGTATTGCAGAAGTTGGAAACAGATAATAGATTATAGCAAGAAAAAGTACTATGCCACGCTGATTGGAATATATGTTAAAGTATTCAATACAATCAGTTGTATCTTCGCCAAAAGCAAGGTGTCTGGCCATGCGCAAAAGTTCATCTGAATCCCATTTGGGCTTAACCTGATTACGAGCTATCCACCAAATGCTAAAAATAACCATGGGAATTTCAAGCAAACACAATAAAACAAATAGCTTCTTTCTATTATCTGATATGATTACAGGCAAATACTTCTTTATTAGTTGTCCTGCTAGCGTAAAGATCATAGCCAAAACAACAACCAGAGCAAATTTAACTATCGGAAAGTAGAAAAAAGATAAAGGTGCCGACACATATCTAATCAAGTTAAAACGTGCAGTTTCTCCAGTACACATTATTACGAGTGTAAATAAAACTACTGAAAAAACTATAAGCGCCATTACCGAAACAACGCTATTGAAAACTTTTCTAATTGAATTCATCCAGTAACCTTTCTATATTTGCAAAAGATAAGAAGAATAGTGTCAAATACTGCAAATATAATAAACATTCGTCCTATACAATAAAGAGTAGTTTTCCTTGGATCACTCTGAATATGCGCGTTGTCAACAAGCACATAGCGAGTCTTGTCGTTGATAAACTGCAGTCCATTATCGTCTTCTAGCTGTATAATCATAGTAATATCACATTCATCATATGGAATATATGTTTCAAAATGCACTTTCCCACTTTCATCCAGATACACATAGTCTTCCATTGGGAAAAATATCATATCATTATATCTTCCATCAAGATAAACACTTGCTCCAAAGGATGCATCACTGGGCATGTTTGACTGGTATATTAAGTCTATCTGATAGAAGCCTTTATCTAACTGGAATGTCTCACTCTCAATGTATCTCTCATCCAGATTAAACGAAGACTCTATATAATGTTGCTGTTCACCTGTTAAGGAAGAGTAAAATGAATCAAGAATAAGATTAGTATTATTAGCTCTTGCTTTTATTAGGAAAAATGAGGATAGAACAGTTATCAGCTCTATTGTTATTAATGCAACGGATAATATCAATTTCTTATACATATCTAAAGGAAATGCTCCTTATTCCTCAAATCGTTATCTTTCAGCAGTACCATCAAAACCAGCCCCCTGTAGACTTACTATGACCAGTCACTTTTCATACTTCTTAACCTTATCTACCACAGACCTGTAATCGTCCATATCCTCAAACTCGTAGATAGTCACCTTCTTATCCGCATACTTGAGATGCGAATCATCATAAAACAGCGGCGAATACGCTGGGTAATCCAGCTCAAAAAGCTTACCATATGTCACAACAAAAAAGCTTCCCTTGGGCAGTTCCTGCGCATGCCTCTCATCCTGAAGCCAGTCTGTGATGTAACTAAGATCATCAAGATGCATCAAGTCGTTACTGGAAGTAACCCAGATGTCCTTTTCCCCATTAGTCATCTCAACCAGAACACTTGCCATCCACCTTGGCGCGAACCCTTCTGTGGACTTAAGCTCCTTAAGCGGCTCAATCGCACTTACGAACTCACGACCATCAGTATAGAAGATGATCCTCGGCTCAATCGGGTTCTTTAACGTAATGTGCGATACCAGCACAAACGTACCAAACACATACAGGAAAAAGAGTGGCATGACCTTCTCTACTTTGTCCCTGACTGCAAAACCAGCCATGGCAAACAGCGGATAAACAATGGGCTGAGCCACAACCCAGTGATAGAGCCAGTAGGCCTCACCCTTAACCGTTGAATACACAAAGGCGCTAAACAGTATCGCCACAGTCACATGCAGCACATAAAAGAACTGGCATGAAGACAGCCTTGACCTGTTCTTAATAAGCACGATAAGGCTCACGATCCACAGCGCAATAAACCCAACCGCCATGAAATTAACCGCTCCATATACCCCCATGAAGCCGGCATCATACCAGCACAGGCCAAATATCGACAGATAGTCACTAAAAATATCCAGGAACTTATTTATTGAAATCTGCCCCCAGACAAATGCTGTTGACTGGTTAACAAATCCATATTTATCAGCAAATATCGCAGAATTCAAAAACGTTCCAACCACGTTGGCTACAAATGAAATACATGAGAGCACAAACAGCTTATAGTCAAAGCTCTTTTCCTCATAGTACTTAACAAACATCAAAATGAACGAAGCCAGCACCATTGGAATATAGCAGATCATCGCATGACGGGCACCGCCAAGACCGGCCACAAACGCAAGAGCAAGGAGCAGTGCCATCGCTATGATCCTGACTACCTTCTTTTCACTGTTATGAACAGCCCCAACAAGGCCAATTGCCAAAAGACATACCGAAATCTGCGGCAGATACTGGCAACCGTACAAAACGATATACCCATAGTTTGTTCCAAAAGGAAGCAGTAGCATCCACGCCGTCCACTTACCCTGCTCGAACATCCCAAGGGATTTCATCATGAACAGATAGCTGGCACTATAGATTACAAACATGATGCCATTAGACACCATTCGAACCATCATCCAATTGTCCTTGATAAACATAAAGACAATCTTGTAAACCAGCTGACAATTCAAAAGAGTCAGCTCCGACGAATATCTCCAGTGATCCGACAGAATGCCTCCCTCTTCCGAGAGGATCTTACCCAGCTGCAGCTCCGGCGATGTATCACCGTTTATCAGCACGTAGTAATTGTAGTGTACGAAGTACATCGCATAGCAAAATGCAAACGCCAGCAGTACCCACGGTAAAACCGCCAGCACCGAAGCCGGGATCAGTTTTTTATTGTTACCAGAATCAGCCATTAAATCAGCAAACCTCCAAATCACTTTCCTTTACGGGCATTGGTGCTAAGATCACAACCAGAAGCAGATCCAGCAGCAATAACAACGCTGCCCAGAATATAAATCTATAGGCAATACTCATTCCAACATTCTCATGGATCTTTACGTTCTCAGCCAGGAAATATCCTGCCCTGTCTCCCGGAAGCACAAGCTCGCTTCCACCATCCAGTGCCATCCTGACCTGAACCGCTGTGTTATTGAACGGCACCTCAATACCAAAGCTTGTATGTCCACTCTCTTCCAATGGCTCATACTTGGTTTTCCTATAGAACACAGTCTCTCCGGGACGAGAGTTTAAGTATATCTTCCCGCCATACACTGCATCCGCAGGAAGATCTGACGCATAATCAAAATTGATATAATAAATGCCTTTATTCAGGACAATGTAATCTGAGTGAATCGCCCTGTGCTCATCATCAAATGATGCATCCGCATAGTACATTTGCTCATTGTCATAATCCGAATAGAATTCATCAACCTCAGTATCAAAAGAGCCTGCGAATGCCTGGAATGTCGTAACTAAACCGACAATCAGTGCCTCCCCAAGCAAAACCGCCCAGCGGTGCTTATCCTTTGGATCAAACTTAAACTCCGGCACCATCTCCATTACGCCAACAAGTCCATAAACCGCCAGTGGGAAAAGACATACGAAATAAGGCATACAGTACCTGGCTTTTCCCTCCCAGAAGAACTGGAACACAAAGCCACCGATAAAATAAGTAAACAGCATAAGCTTTGCACTTGAATAATCCTTTTTCCTGATTATGAAAATGCCCCCAACCAGACCAAAGAAATAAACAAACGCCATCAGATACTTAAGAACATATTTACCATATGCATCCGGCACTCCGCCTCGCATAAACGACAAGAACTCCTCCGTCTGCTCATATAGCATCGACATGGAATTACAGGTCATGGTTATTGCACCAAAGTACGGGTCCATCCACTGGTAAATTGTCTTTTCAAAGAAGAACCTTGGGTTGCGCTCACCAGTCAGATACTCTCCCGCAACCTTTATTGAATCTTTGATTGCAACAGAAGTCGCCTCATCTGCATATATCTTAAGGAATCTTACATGCATTCCATTGTAGCTTCCGGGCCCGGCAACGCCATCCTCTGATGTCATTCCCATAAGGACCAGAGCCGCAGTTGAAACACCCTTCACCGACTCCTCGATGCCCGTTTCATTATAATACCAGCGGCGCAGTGCTTTTCCGGATCCAATATATGTTACACCAATCAAAAGAACCAGCATCAAAAATGCCACTCTTTTCTTAGTCAAAGCTTCAAATAAAAGTGCCAGAACAACAGCAATTGTAGCAATCGTCGTTCCGCCATATAACCTGTTTGCCAGCGGCAGAAGAACCACCGTAACAATTCCCCACCTGATATCTCCGGTGTTAAAGCACCTGATCACACCATAAAAAGCCCAAATAGCCAACGCCATTGCGATGGTTGTACCATACACATAAGTCACATAGATAAATACAGGTGCAAAAAGAAATACCATAAGCGCAGAAATGAGCCGAGAGATCTCTTTTCTCTCAGAAACCATTTCCCCGCTGATGCAGATAATACCAAGATCAATAAGCGCCACAAACGGCACATTCAGCGCTCTGTAAACAACCGGCTCAGTGATTCCCGTGATCTCAACCAGCGCCTTCATCAAAAAGAGCATTCCCGCCTGGAAAGGATAATCCGTGAAATACTCAATTCCGATCTCATTCCTGCCCCCGGCAAGCTCAACCGCCTTGCTCCATACAATGTACTGATCACCTGCAGGATACGCATGATTTGCCCTGATCCAGATAATGGAAAGCGCCACATGGATCAGCACAACGGCCGCAATAACAACCCTCAAAACCAGCTTTGTGTTGCGCGCCTTATCAAACACATAGCTCACACCCCAGAGCACACATGTCAAAACCGCAACACCCACAATCATCATTAGCGGATTGTTAGCCAGCAAAAACGGTTCTTCCTTAAATGTCCTGAAATTGGTCTCTGCCACATAGTAAAAAGACAAATAAGCAAGCCAGGAAGCAAAAAGCAGATACACACCAAGTGCCAACCGATTACATCCCCTGATAACCCCCAACATAATTCAGCTCACCCCCAATAATACAGAAAGAAGTTATACCCAAACCTCTCGCACGTTGCTCCCATCTCTTCAAAGAGAGCAATATCATCCTCCTGCGGTCTGTATATCAGATATACATCCGCCGTTCCCCCGCGATTATAGAAATAATCCCGCAGCGTCTCGTAATCCGAATATGTGTAACAAACGTAATTTTCACCCCTGTAGTTGCCTTCCTCATCGATCAGCTCCGGATCCGGCAACACCGAAGCCGCAGCCAGGAAAGGCGGAATATTTGTAGCAATCTCCCTGTCCCTTAGCTCGTCAGAAGCATTTATGTACTCAAATGCCTCCGGACACATAGATGACGTTGTAACGTCAGCATAAACAATCTCCGTATAATACGTGAACAGGAAGAACACGAAATAAACACCGTAAATAACAGCCATGGCATATGCGGCAACTTTCCCCTTTTTTTCAATAAGCCACATAGCGCCAAGAGTAATTCCATACATAACCGCAAACAGTATGCCATTCATACGGTTTACGTTAGGATCGATCATCAGTCCCGCAGCCAGCATCTCGCACAAAAACCAGATGGAGATAAACACCTCCGGATCTGCACTTTCCTCTTTTATCGCCTTAGCTGTCCTCTTTGCCACAAGCACCAGCCCGATGACAAAAAAGATAATGGACATCGGATAAAACGTGAAAAATCTTGGATCCGTATTGTATGGAATATCATCAAACCCAAGGGATACCAAAAGACCTTGAACAATCCCTATAAAGAATCCACTAAGTCCAACATCTCCGCCACCGTAATTGTTGATCCTGATGATAGTTATAACCCCAATCTTAAACTCCTCAAGATCAAACATGTTGATGACCTGAACCAAGATCAGCGGAATAGCCAGTATCGCAAGCGGAATGGTAAATACCACCGCATTCGCCAGACTGATCTTCTTCGTGTAGCACATGTAAATCAGCGAGAACACCAGCATCAGCGGCATAACAATATACGAAATCGAATATGTATAAAGAGTGAGTCCCGCAAATAAACCTGCCACGAAGTAAAGCGGCATCTTCTCCGTCTTGTACCCCACAATAAGCAAATATAAAAACACTGTGGCGATACCAAACATCAGGTTACAATCCAGTGCAAACCTCGACGCCATGATCGTGTAAGGCGCAATGCCATACAGGATCGCAAATACAATCTGGTAATACCTGTTCTTACCTGTAGTCTCCCCTACAACCAGCGTTCCAAATATCCCCGCCAGCGCACTCACAAACAGTGCCGGAAGCCTTAATGCCACCTTGCCATAGCCAAATATCTTAAATGATATAAGGCTAAGGTAAGTCATCAGTGCACTCTGACCATGCACACCATAGTTATTAAAGTACACCGGCCAGCTCTTACCGTATCTATCAGTACCAAAATGTATCAAAGCCCAGGCATCATAGGCTGTTCCCATCTCATCCGACTGCGTCGCATCCATGAGGATGCCGAACTTGTAGCACCTAACCAAAATGCCAACCGCCAGCACCGCAAAGATAATCAGCTTCAGCGCCTGATCCTTATTTTCTTTCAAATCCAAAAACCGTTTCATAACTCTCCCAAATAGCCTTTTTTAAAACCGAATAAGCAACTCCTCATTCTTCTCAGGATCAAACACTGTCGTCGCTTTTATAGGCCTACTGATCACACCATGCCTAAACAGCGCATCCCCAATAAGATCTGCCGCATAAGAAGGATACGGCCAGTTGTCCCCAGCCTTCTCATTATAGAGGACATGCAGCTCAAACTCATCCAGCATCTGCTCATCCGCTGCCTTATACTGCTCCATAAGATCAGTTGCAACCCTCAGCTCCTCCTCATAGGAGAACCCATTCATGTTGTAATCCTTAAATGGCTTGCAGTAATTGAGTGACTGCGCAGCCAGAATAAACAGCAGAATCGGAAGTGCCAGCTGCAGCCTGCCCCCCTTAGAATTCGCAATCGCCCAACCAAACATCATCACGATTGCCAAAACAATAAAGAAAAACAGCCCAACCTTAACATCATTTCTCGCCAGATACTCAGGGCTTGCAACACCGCACAGTATCAACAGATAAACTGATGAGATCACAAAGCTGAGAATAATCTCAACCAATAACGCACTCACCGGTGCCTTAACCTTCTTATCAGCCTTACCACCAAACCAAACAACCAGAAACGCCGCAAACATGATAACCATGATCAGTGCTGCCATCTTATTAACCGAAGTAAAGCTGTTCACATAGGCCTTGATCGCCCCAGAAAAACTACTGGTCGCACCCTGTGACCTTGCGATATCATTCCTGGGATCCTGAGTCTGGAACACAACCGCAACCACCCACATCACAACAGTCGCAACAAACAGCCACTTCCTCTGTAGCCACAGCTTAACTCTCTCACCAAACGCTGTGCCTTTATCAAACCCAACAATAAACGCAATCAGCGCATGAATCCCGGCAAATGCAGCCAGCACAATATTATTGAACATGTTAGAGAAGATCGCCAGATAAACTAACAGCAGCACAACTCCCGACTGCAGATACCCATACTCACCGCTCCATATCTTAGCCGATACATCTTCGCCCTCTACAATCTCTTTTCTCAAAAAGAACATCACCAGACACGCACTCATCAGCGAAGAAAACGTATAATGGAAAAGACACGTCACATCATGCGCCCACAGCAAATGCACATTCCCCGTAAACTCATTCTTGTACATCAGGAAATGAAACAGCAAAAAGCACACAGCCATAAGATCCGAAACAATTCCCGAATCCTGAGTGAGTGCTTTAATAAGCCTTGAAGCCAAGGCAGTATATACAGTTATAAAAAGCGCAGCCACAACACCGTAAACCAGCGCCAGCGACATCAGGTAGTCATGCCTGAAAGGCATAACCAGATTGGCTGCAACAAGAGAGCAGAATGGCAAAAGAGTCTCAGGCAGAACCTTGATCCCGCCGAACTCTCCCCACACAGGAAGGGGCCTTCTCCAGTGACTGGAATTGTACCAGTCATCCGTGTCCGCAAGTATCAGCGGATGCGCCACACAAAAGAACGCCAAAAGCCCTATAAAAACTCCTGAGATAATTATCCAGTGTATTACCTTAGCTCTCTTCTTAGAATCCATCTAACAAAACTCTCCCACAAAATCACTTTGCTCCTCTTCCAAAGAGCACAACCCCCACGGTCATCACCAGAATCTTGAAATCCTCCGTCAGACTCCAGTTATCAATATATTTAAGGTCAAGCCTAACGACCTCATCAAAGTCCTCGATATCGCTTCTTCCGCTGATCTGCCAAAGGCCCGTAAGTCCCGGAGTCATGGAAAGTCTTCTTCTGTAGTGCTCGTTGTACTGCTCAAACTCAGCTTCTGTCGGCGGTCTTGTCCCCACAAGACTCATATCGCCTTTGAGCACGTTCAGGAACTGCGGGAACTCATCAAGACTGGTCTTTCTGATAAACGCCCCAACTTTGGTAACTCTTGGATCGTTCTCCATCTTAAACATCAGACCCTTCATCTCGTTCTGGGCCTCAAGCTCCTTCTTGCGCTCCTCAGCGTCAATGTACATAGACCTGAATTTGTAGATCTTAAATCTTCTGCCGTTCTTGCCGACCCTGACCTGGGAAAAGAAAACCGGGCCTTCGGAGTCCAGCTTGATGGCCGGAGCAAGGAATATCGTAATTATGCCGGTCAGTATCAGTCCTACGATACCGCCGATGATGTCGATAACTCTTTTGATAAAGAGCTTCTTGTAGCTGCTTCTGTTCATGCTGTAGGTAAGAACAGAGTAGTCCATGTAGTCTCCAACCTCAGTTACAGCCCTGCCAACGTTTGGTAGCTCTAAGCAGTAATGAGTGGTAATACCCATCTCCTCAAAGCCAAGGATAATGTCCTGCATCCTGCTCTGGGGAATGTTGGGAGTGTTGATAAACACCTCGTCAAAAGGATCTGTCAAAAGTCTCTGGGTCAGATCGTGAATACCATAGTGAACATGCACATCTCCGATCATCCACTTCTCATTAAGATCACAGTTAGTGCCGTCACAATCCGCGCAATATGCTCTGATAACCTTGTAGCCGATCCTTGTGCCTGCATTGGTCAGCCTGTTAAGAGTGCTGTCCATCAGCTCTTTTTCCGCGATGACAACCACTCTGGTGATGTTCTTGTCGTTACTGATGTGCTTCCTCAAAAAGCCCTTGAACACACACCTTAAAACATACGCCAGCAGAATATCCAGCCAAACAAAGTTACCCACAACAAATCGCGACAAAATGTTGGTCCACTGCAGGAAGAAGATAACAACCAGCGATCCCACAACGATAAAGGCAACTGCTTTTAGTACGGAAAAGAACTCCTGGATGTATCCACGGATCAAAAAGTCCCTGTTCCAGTCCGCCAGGAAGGAGTAAATTACGCAAAACAGCAGGAAAACAACGCATACCATGTAGTGCAGCGTCTTGTCTCCATAGTCTCTTCTATCATTATATCGCAGGAACGTGACAATAAGATATGACACCAGAATACATGTCATATCTATTATCCAGATTGAGTATCTTTGCAGAGTTTTGTACTTTTCATTCATACGAAGGTAATCCCCCAATTAATTATTCGAGCGCTCAACGGCCTTTCCTGTATTCACAAAACGTCCCCATATACAGGAGCGGCACCAGTGACATCGCCATAGGATAAATATATCTGAAGCAGGTTCCATCAAGTGGTCCTGCAAGGCAGACTGCGTATTGCATAAACAGCTGAACCGAGATAATAAGTGCACTCCACCTCTTATTCCTTATGAAGTAGAACGCAAACACAAAAAGGCTCCAGAAGTATGTCGCAGAAATCGACAACAGCAGCACCGGTGGAATTCTGGCAATCAGCTCGAAGGCCTTCTCGTAAAACCATCTGTACCACTTAAGTGCCTCAGGATGATGGAAGTCAGCGCCAATCTCCGCGCACTTGTTGTTGGTGTGCTGCATCAGCCATGTGCTGTCCTGATACGGAACCCTGTACAGGAATCCGGCTGAAGGATAAAAGTATCCATAGGTCTGGTACAAAGTTGCCTCAAGGTAGGTCTGTGGATGCTTAAAGAACATCTTGATCCACACCTTGTAGTAATCCATAAGCTCCGCATCAGAGCAATACTCGTTAAACTTGGACTTTGGCAGGTCCGCTCTCTTTGGGGTGTATGCCTCAAGCATTTCCTCGTAGTTGAAGACCTTGCCGATGATCTCTTTTTCCTCGTCTGTAACCTCGTCCGCGTGGCGAAGAAGGTAAAGAGCTGTCTGCTCCGATGGCAGGCACATCCTCTCTCTGCGGCTTCCCGGAGATACGTTAAACGCCGGGTAGATAACGCCGTTTATGAAGAACAGGATAGCAAAAAGAGCTATCGCAATCCCTGCAATATATCTGCGCTTTCCGCGGGTAAAGATAAACGCCAGTATCATCACGGCGCCGGCCACGTACTCACCTTCATTTCTAAACAGGAATACGCCAAGTCCGGCAACAGCAGTTGTCAGAACCCGGCTCATCTTAACCTTGTCGCCCTCTGTGATAAGAATGTCAAAGAACGACACCATAAAAAGCATGGTAAAACCACCATATATTATATCCTTGGTTACAAGGAACATATGGTTCTGAATTCTGGGTGAGAGCATGTAGTAAACCAGCATTACCATTATGAGGAGCTTTGGTACCTGCTTCTCATAAAAATAATGGGCGATGTAAGCTATCACCAGCGTTATAAACGAAAACTGCAAAAATGCGTACAGAAAAATTCCAAAGTTGTAAGAGCCAAATACGTTCTTACCAAGGGCAACGCAGGCGTGGATCAGCAGCGTGTGTGGAACCGGGTGATGCTGGTTCAGGTAAACGCCCTCGTTAAGGAGCTTGAGGTAAGAAGCAGTCTCGTCCTTTAAGTTATAGCCCTGCATGATCTGCGCCGGAGCATCTCCCCAGAACATGGCCGGGTAAGTAGCTATCATGTATGGCAGATCAACGATCAGGAACATTAAATACACACTTAAATAGGGGTGCTTCTTATACATCCCTTCGATGGCTTCAATATGTGGCACTCTGTTGTGCAGCCTTCTGAGCTTGTCCGAAGCCTGTCCCTTATCAAACACGCCGTAAAGCCAGTTGATGATCCAGTACGCCACAGGAATGGTCACAAAGAACACTCCCCATACTGTAGCTGTCTGACTGTTAATGCTAAAGAACGGGTTAAGGCTCGCCGTTAAGTCCAGCGAAACTCCCAGTGCAACAAATAATGCTATGATCAACGAAGGGATAAGTACCGTTCCCTTCAATCCGGTTCTAATTTGCTTCTTCATACTTCATCTATTGTAACATAAATCCTAATTATTTCCTGCTGTTTTTAACCAGTATGTTGGTTATGGCTGCAGAGGCCAGAACGCCCCAGAAAAAGAGGCTTAAGCTGAATCTGAACTTCTCCATGCCGGCAGCTGCGGGGGCATAGTGGCCTCCTGCTACGGCGTCAGCCTCGTCGGCATAGTAGGTATACATCAGCTCGTTCTCATCAGTGTAATTGAGGACATAGTTGCCCTCATCCTTTATTTCTTTAATCTCCTGCTCAGAATAGGTCTGTCCGACCATTCCTTCGATTGGGATGTGCTCAACAGAGTCGTTGTCGGAGAGCACCAGCTCGGGAGTTCCAGCCATTGCATAGACGATGATTGCAGCTACAGCTGCGGCGCAAGCGAGGCCTGCAAACAAGATATTCTGGCGATTTGGCAGGGGCTTCTTAGCCTGCCCTGACTTTCCGGCCAGCGTGGTTGCGGCAACAGCGCCATTAAGTGCACTGCCCTTCACAAATCCCGGCAGCTCCAGCTCCTTATCACCAACCTTAAGGATCTGGATCTTCTTTCCAAAAATCTCCGGCAACTTATCAACAGCTTTGTCCAGGTACTTATAAAGTATGATTCCCATGAACACAAATGCAATATTTTTAAATCCGATATTGTATAGGAACGGATCCGTAACGCCCATCAGCAAAAGACACAGCGTAACCACCAGCTCATCAATCCTGTTTTCTTTGCACTCGTCCCTAAGAAGCAGGATCCACATGATGCTCACAACAACAAATGCCACCAGGCCCAGCTGAAGAAATAAATAAAACTGCGACATGTCTATTCCGTTTGTGATCTTATCCGGGTTATTGAGCCTTATTCCAAACAGCGAGAGCCTGTTATTATCAAAATAATTCCTGTTAATGACCCATCTGCTAAAGAATGCCACATCCTTTGACTCCAGGTCCTTTAAAAGGCTCTCAGGAAGCACAAGGGATGCCACAACAGAAATAGTCCAGATCCCTACATAAACGGCGCCAACCACAACCTTGTCAAAAAAGTTGACCCTTGACTTGAAGGACGCCAACACCATAGCTGCCATACATAGGAAAGTGATCATAACGCCCGTGCGGCTTCCGGAAAACATAAACAGATAGATAGCGATCAGTCCAAGAACCG
>JAEEGF010747422.1_pt1 | contig 20349 bp, 16 predicted proteins | sample 9134171 | NCBI WGS metagenome assembly JAEEGF01 (sample SAMN16246542, study PRJNA631951) | gut metagenome | biome: gut microbiome; feature: rumen; material: AP-attached | host: Bos | place: Iran: Karaj | collected 2018-10
TTGGAGATTCAGGATCTGACGATGACTTTACTGATACAGATGATGATGTTACCAAAAATGATGATACAGAATATGTAGAGGATAGTTTTGGTGCACTTACTTACGAAGTTCCTGAAGATTGGGAAGGAACTGAGATGGATTTTGACGGATATTCAGGCTATGTCTATGTTCCGGATGCTGATGAGACGACAATTCTTCTTGTCATGTATCAGGATATAGATATGTCAAGCTTGTCAGACTCTCAGAAGAAGGCTGCTATACATGAATCTGTTCTTACACTTTGCGATTCATATGATCTTTCATCAGATGATATCAAAAAAGGAACCGTAAACGGAGGATATGCTGAGAACGTCAGAGGTACTATAACAGAAAGCGGTATATCTCTTGATATGGATGTTATGGTATTTGAGACCGGTGGTACAGGACTTGGAGTAGTAATATATGCATCAGAAGATATTGAAAACTCTCAATATCTTGCACAGTATTACCATCTTCTTGAATCGCTGGAATTCTAAGCTTTTATGATGTAAGAACCAGGGGATGAGGATCGTATAAGTGTTCAAAGATACTTTAGCCTCATATAACCATGCAAAATGTTAATAATAAAAAGCGCTTTTGTCATTTAAAATGTGGCAAGAGCGCTTTTTTATATCAGCATATTCGAAATATCTGTTAATGCAAGGGCATATGCAAATTCTGACTTTAACTATTGGTATTATAAAATGGAAAAAGATCCGGCCTGCAGCATAAGAAATCATGCAAGTTCTTAGTATAACACTGTTGACTTTTATAGTTTAAAGTGATAATGTAATGCAAGACAATAACTTAGCCGGTGAATGTTGAAAATATAACGGTAATACGTTAACATTAATTTTGTAATGCAAAAGTCATTAAATTCTTCATGTTGACGCGTTAAAATTGCACGGATATAATTGACCTAAATTGATATTTGGGGATTCAAAATTTTCCGGATTTGAACTAAAAATTTTACACTTTAAAGAGGTAAAGGAATATGGCAGATACTGAAGTTAAGACATATAAAAAGGTGTTCCAACTTCTTGTTGATAACACATCAGGAACCCTTAGCAGGATATCCGGTCTCTTCTCAAGAAGAGGATATAACATTGAGAGTATCACAGCCGGTACTACAGCAGATCCTCGTTTTACAAGGATTACAATCGTAGCATCAGGTGATGATGATATTCTGGAGCAGATTGAGAAGCAGGTAGCTAAGCTGGTAGATGTAAGAGATATACATGAACTTAAACCGGGAGACTCTGTATACAGAGAACTTGCTCTTGTCAAAGTTAAGGCTGACGCTCTTCAAAGACAGCAGATCATTACGATGGCCAATGTATTTCGTGGAAATATAGTAGATGTATCTAATGACAGCCTTATCATCGAGATAACAGGTGGCCAGGACAAGATCGAAGCATTCTTAAGACTTCTGGACGGATATACGATCCTTGAGCTTGCACGTACCGGTATAGCAGGTCTTGGCAGAGGCATCGATAGCGTTGTATATCTGGACGAGTGATCTTTATGTTCTATAAATAAGTAAATCATTGATAAGGGTATTTCATATTGATGGAATAATCCTAAGTTCAGTTAGTATCAAAAGTTTTCAGATACATATATGAAGATATTAAAGTCAAATGATCAGCATTTGAAGCGGATTATCTGATTTTAAATATAGCAATGAAATTGTTAACTATATCGATTGTTTAAAAATGATCGATTCAATAAAAAGATGGAGGATTTAATTATGTCAGAAGCAAGAATTTTTTATCAGGAAGATTGTAACCTTTCTTTACTTGAGGGTAAGAAGATTGCTGTTATCGGTTATGGTTCACAGGGTCATGCTCATGCACTTAACCTTAAGGAATCAGGATGCGAAGTAAGAATCGGTCTCTACGAAGGTTCTAAGTCCAAGGCTAAGGCTGAGTCCCAGGGTCTTACAGTTATGAATACAGCTGATGTTGCAAAGTGGGCTGATATAATCATGATCCTCATCAACGATGAGAAGCAGGCTGATATGTACAAGAAGGATATCGAGCCAAACCTTGAAGCAGGCAACATGCTTATGTTCGCACACGGCTTCAACATCAACTACAAGCTCATCCAGCCACCAAAGGATGTAGACGTTACAATGATCGCTCCTAAGGCTCCAGGACATACAGTTCGTTCTGAGTATCAGGCAGGTAAGGGAACACCTTGTCTTGTGGCTGTAGAGCAGGATGCTACAGGTAAGGCTCTTGATCTTGCACTTGCATATGGCGCTGGTATCGGCGGAGCAAGAGCTGGTATCCTTGAGACAACATTCAAGACAGAGACAGAGACTGACCTCTTTGGTGAGCAGGCTGTTCTGTGCGGCGGTGTATGCGCACTTATGCAGACAGGTTTTGAGACACTTGTAGAGGCTGGATATGATCCAAGAAATGCATACTTTGAGTGTATCCATGAGATGAAGCTCATCGTAGATCTTATCTATCAGTCAGGTTTTGCAGGAATGAGATATTCTATCTCTAATACAGCTGAGTACGGCGACTATGTAACAGGTCCTAAGATCATCACACCTGAGACCAAGAAAGCTATGAAGAAGGTCCTTTCTGATATTCAGGATGGAACATTTGCTTCAGAATTTATTCAGGATATGAAGAACGGACAGATCCACTTCCAGGCTATGAAGAAGAAAGCTGCAGCTCATCCTTCAGAAGTTGTTGGAACAGAGATCAGAAAGCTTTACAGCTGGAACAACGAAAGCGACAAGCTTGTTAACAACTAATAAAAGGCTTACATTGTAAAAGTCTAAGGATTACGATAAACTAAAGAGGTGGCACCTTGATGGTGACACCTCTTTAATAAAAAGCAGAGATATATACTTTTTGTATGAAAAAGCTTTTTGAATATCTAATATGTAATCTAAGGGGAGACTGAATACAATTGGACAAGCAGGATATTATTTCCAAAAATAATAATGTTGTAAGAAACGAAGTAGAAGACAACAAAGCAGAAGTAAAAGCGCATAGTAAGGAATTTGGCAAAGTGAAGATGTGGTTTTGCATGTTTTTCCTTGGCGTTTTCATGTATGTGCTTGCTGCATTATATGTCATTATTAAACATAAGGGACTCTTTTTCTATTACGGCGATTATAATGTTCAACAGGTGCCTTTCTATATTCTGGCTCACAGAGCTATAAGGAATGGACAGCTGTTCTGGAACTGGAATCTGGATCTTGGTGGAGATCTTACTGCGGATCTTGCTTTCTATCTTATGGGGAGTCCATTCTTCTGGATCACAATTCCTTTTCCTGAAAGTTTTCTTCCATACATGATGCCTTATCTTATGGCGCTTAAGTATGGCGTAGCATCCGCCAATGCATTCCTTTATATGAGAAGATATACAAGGACCAATCGCGCAGCACAGATTGGAGCGTTACTTTTTGCTTTTTGCGGTTTCAATGCTACTAACATAGTATTCAACCACTTTACAGATGCTGTAGCTTTTTTCCCGCTTTTAATGATTGCCTTTGAGAACTTATGTGCATTTGATAACGGACAAAAAGGCTTTAAGATCAGCAGGTCCAGATGGATATTCTTTGCTGTGATGACCTGTGTCTGCAGCGTTGTTAATTATTACTTCTTCTTTGGTCAGGTTATCTTTTTGGGACTTTATTTTATCTTAAGATATGTTCCCGGAAGGAAGATGTCAGATACCGGCAAGAATCTTATAAGACTTATAACTGCAGGTATCACCGGTATTATGGTAGCAGGACTGTTTTTGGTACTTGCTTTTAACGGCGTTGCCGGAAACAGCAGACTTGATAATATACTCCTTGGATACGACATTGTAGTGTATTCAAGCGGTTATATGTACTGGGATATCATTAAAAGTATGATAATGCTTCCTGATATCATCGGAAGAGGTACACTGTTTTTTACAACTACTGTCAAGAATGCTTCTCTTGCTGTGTACCTTCCTATGTTTGGACTTGCAGGAGTTATCGCTTACTTTAGAGCTTTTAAGGGGCAGCCTTCCTGGAAGAAGAGGATGCTTATAGCATCTTTGATCATAGCTTTTATACCTGTTTTCAATTCGGCCTTTTCACTTTTTAACTCACAGTATTATGCAAGATGGTTCTATATGCCCATACTTATCATGAGTTTTGTGACCTGTGAGATGGTAGAAAGGGATAGAGGTGAGAATCTTCGAACCGGAACTCTTGCTACGATCATCATGTTCCTTCTGCTTATAATTATTGCTATACTTCCTTCAAGAGATGATGATGGCAATATTGTCTATATGCAGATGGTCTCAAACAGTGATATCTTCTGGAGAGACGTTCTTGGAACAGCTGTTTTTTGCTCGATACTAATACTGATTGTATTCTTATCAAGGAAAATAAAAACAAGAGTGAACTTATCCTTTGCAGGAACTGTATTTGCAGGTTGTATCGGTACTATGATCATACTTATCAATGGAAGTTCACTTATAAGTGATTTTGGTATGGAGCAGTGGAAGCTTCAGATGATAGATACAAGACCTACTATAGACGAAAGCTCTTTTTCCAGAATAGAGACAGATTCCACATCTACCAATTATGAGATGAGATGGGGGATACCGACTATACACTGCTTTTTGTCTACAGTTCCGTCACAGATATTTGATTTCTATGAAGGCGCTGCAGGTATAACAAGGTCTGTAGAATCTGACTCACCGCTGACAAGAGCAGGACTCAGGGCACTTTTGTCAGCAAGATATTATGTTGAGAATTCAAGGATCAATGACGATGATGAGTTCTTGAACAATGAAGGTACCCTTGACTATGAGCAGGTCAGCTCATTAGAAGAGATGAACGGATTTACCTTATTTGAAAATACCAATTATATTCCGATGGGATTTACCTTTGACTACTATACATCAGAATCAGACTGGACCGCGGCAGATGCTTCAGATCATGACCTATCTCTTGTCAAAGTTCTGATTCTTCCTGATGAGATAGCCAATACCTATCATGGCAACATGATAAGACTTAGTGCATCAGACATTGCCAATGATGAGATTGATATATATCAGTTCAGATCTTTGTGCAATCAAAGAAGAGCATCTGCATGTACTGCTTTTACTACAACCCAAAATGGATTTGAAGCAGTCACCAAGAATTTTAAAGAGTACGAGCTTGTCTTTTTCTCAGTCCCTAATGTTGAGGGGATGACTGCTACTGTCGATGGCAAAAAAGTTGATATCATAACAGCAGATTACGGACTTATGGCTATACCGGTGAGCAAGGGAAGTCATACTATAACTGTAAAATATCTGCCAAAAGGTATATACCTTGGTCTTGGCATATCAGTGATCGGAATATTAATACTTATTTCATACATTAGCTTTAGTTATCTTAATAAGAATCAGGAGATTACACAATGAGTGGAATGACTATGAGCCAGAAGATCCTGGCAAAACATGCAGGACTTGACCATGTTGTAGCTGGTCAGCTTATTGAAGCAGATCTGGATCTTGTTCTTGGCAACGATATTACAAGCCCTGTTGCTATAGGCGAGATGAAGAAGTTTAATACAGATGGAGTTTTTGATAAGGACAAGATAGCGCTTGTTCCTGACCATTTCGTCCCTAACAAGGACATTAAGTCAGCTGAAAACTGTAAGTGTGTTCGCGAGTTTGCCAAAAAGAACAAGATCACTAATTATTTTGAAGTTGGCAAAATGGGTATCGAGCATGCCCTTCTTCCTGAAAGCGGACTGACTGTTCCGGGTGATCTGATAATCGGTGCAGATTCTCATACTTGTACTTATGGAGCACTGGGAGCATTTTCAACTGGCGTGGGTTCTACTGATATGGCTGCCGGTATGGCTACCGGTAAGGCCTGGTTTAAGGTTCCTTCAGCGATAAAATTTGAACTCAAAGGATCTTTTTCCAAATATGTATCAGGTAAGGATCTCATACTTCACATAATCGGAATGATCGGAGTAGATGGAGCACTCTATCAGTCCATGGAATTCACAGGAGAGGGTGTTAAGAGCCTTTCTATGGATGACAGATTCACTATTGCCAACATGGCTATTGAAGCAGGCGGCAAGAACGGAATCTTCCCTGTTGATGAAAAAACTATCGAATACTTAAAAGAGCATGCACCTGGCAAGGAATATGAAGTCTTTGAAGCTGATCCTGATGCAGAGTATGTAAAGACTATAGAGATTGACCTTTCTAAACTTACACCTACAGTTTCATTCCCTCATCTTCCGGAAAATGCCAAGACTTTTGACCAGATAGGTGATATAGAGATAGATCAGGTTGTTATCGGTTCATGTACAAACGGACGTATATCTGACCTTCGCATGGCTGCAGCTATTCTCAAAGACAGACATGTTGCAGATAATGTCAGATGCATAGTCATTCCTGCTACACAGAAGATATATATGCAGGCTCTTAAAGAGGGTCTTCTTGAGATATTCATAAATGCAGGTGCCGTAATATCTACACCAACCTGTGGTCCTTGTCTTGGAGGTTATATGGGCGTTTTGGCAAGCAAGGAAAAATGCGTATCTACAACTAATCGTAACTTTGTCGGACGTATGGGAGCTATTGATTCAGAGATATATCTTGCGTCACCTGAAGTTGCAGCGGCAAGTGCTGTAACAGGCAAGATTTCACAGCCATCTGAACTTTGAATATCAAAGTACCAGCGATATCAAAAATATCGCTTTGATATCAAAAAAATAGCTTTGATATAGCCTTTTTGGAGGATAGTTAAAATGGAAAATGCAAACGGTAGAGTTTTTAAATACGGAGATAACGTAGATACTGACGTTATCATACCTGCACGATATCTTAACAATACAGATCCAAAGGACCTTGCAGCTCACTGCATGGAAGATATCGACAAGGATTTTGTCAGCAAGGTAAATGAAGGGGATATTATTGTTGCTAATAAGAATTTTGGCTGCGGATCATCTCGTGAACACGCACCTATAGCTATTAAGGCTGCAGGCGTATCCTGTGTTATAGCAGAAACCTTCGCCAGGATATTCTACAGGAATGCTATCAATATAGGACTTCCTATAATTGAATGCCCTGAAGCTGCCAGAGAAATTAATTCCGGCGATGTAGTGAATATTGACTTTGATAGTGGTATCATAACTGATGAGACCACCGGCAAGAAATATCAGGGGCAGGCATTCCCTGAATTCATGCAGAAGATAATAGACCTCGGAGGCCTCGTAAATTATATTAATACAAAATAATTTTGGAGGTTTGCATGGCAGACGAAGAATTAAGAAAAAAATTTGCGGCTAAAAAGCCTGTGAATTTTAAAGTGGATCCGGCTGAAGGAACACATGTTAAGAAAGTTATAGGCGTAGTATCAGGTAAAGGCGGTGTTGGTAAAAGCTTTGTAACAGCTATGTCAGCCTGTGCTATGAACCGTGAAGGTTTTAAGACAGCTATCATGGATGCTGATATCACAGGACCTTCTATACCTAAGATGTTCGGAGTATCAAGCGTCAAGCAGGTCAATGAGAAGGGACTTATAATCCCTGCTTCTTCATCTAAGGGAATAGATATTATGTCTATAAATCTTCTGATGCAGAATGAGACAGATCCTGTTATCTGGAGAGGTCCGGTTATCGCAGGCGTTGTTAAGCAGTTCTGGTCAGAGGTTTGCTGGGGTGATGTAGACTACATGTTTGTAGATATGCCTCCGGGAACAGGTGACGTTCCGCTTACAGTGTTCCAGTCACTTCCTGTTGACGGTATCATTGTAGTAGCTACTCCTCAGGATCTGGTTGCTATGATCGTAGATAAGGCAGTTAACATGGCCAAGATGATGAACATACCTGTCATCGGACTTGTTGAGAATATGAGTTATATGAAGTGTCCTCATTGCGGCGAGATGATATCTATCTTTGGCGAAAGCGGTCTTGATTCATATGCAGCTTCCAAGGGAATTGATATACTCGGTCGCCTTCCACTTGATTCTTCATTTGCAGGACTTTGCGATAAGGGACAGGTTGAGGATATAGTGTCAGAAGATCTTGATCAGCTCGTATACAGACTTAAGGCTCTCTCAGAATAAGATATGGGGGGATACTGATTTGAAATTCAGACCTGATAAGGACCAGATCACATGGAGTATCACCGGTATAATCACTGCACTTGTTGTAATGCTGCTTTATTACGTTATATTCAAGGGCGGGCATATTATATCCGGAATTCATTCTGTAGTTAATGGTATGGAAGGAATTGTTACTGGCCTTGTACTAGGATATATCCTTTCACCAATCCTTAATTTTATAGAGCAGAAGATCTTAGAGAAAATATGGGAGAAAGCCGGAGCAAAGCGTGATGAGAATGGTGAGTTTCGTCATAAACAGCTTATAAGAAATATCGCCATTGTCATAACCATGACTCTGGTAGTCTTTGTAGTATGGGCTTTTCTATACTATATCATCCCTCAGATCTATCAGAGTATAAGGGATATTATTCGTAATATCCCTATGTACTATAGGAATATCGACCGCTCGATCAACAGATTTATGGAATCATCTGATCCTGCAACTATAAATACGGTTAATACAGTAGCAGATCAGATATATATCAGAGTTAACAATTTTATACAAGAGAAAGTCCTTCCCAATATATCAGAGATCATCTCTATGGTATCTGTTCAGGCACTTAATGTTATAAATGTTTTCTTCAACCTGATAGTTGGATTTATTGTAGCTATATATGTGCTTAATGCAAAAGAAGGCTTTTGTGGTAAGGGCAAGAAGATGGCATATGCCTTTTTTAGAGAGGATATTGCCAATGAGGTTATCTCGTCTTCAAGACTTGTTCATACGACTTTTACTGGATTTATCACTGGCAAGATAGTGGATTCTACAATCGTTGGAATACTGTGTTATATTGCCTGTATGGTACTCGACATCCCATATCCTTTGCTTATAGCAGTGATTGTCGGAGTTACTAATATAATTCCTTTCTTTGGACCATATATAGGCGGTTTTCTGGGAGGACTTATACTTATACTCATAAATCCGTTGTCAGCACTTGAATTTATTATATTTGTCATAATACTTCAGCAGGTAGACGGCAATATAATAGGACCTAAGATACTTGGAAACTCTACAGGTCTTTCAAGCTTCTGGGTTATTTTTGCTATCATGCTGTTTGGAAGCGTATGGGGATTTGCAGGATGGATACTGGGTGTTCCGATATTTGCCGTTATCTATGCGCTTATTTCAAGGCTTACAGATTATTATCTTGGCAGGAACAATCTTCCTACAGACGAGGATACTTATATAGATACCGCCTATATAGAGGATGGTAAGTTTCACTATCTGGGAGACCCCAACAGCACTAAATACAGAGCCCAGAGAACAGGATCTTCCTGGAGCAGGATCTTTAGATCCAAACATAAGGATGAACATAAACGCTCTCACAAGGATAGTAACGTAACAGGTACCAAGTTGCCTATTGAACATAGTCATGTTACGGAAGATAAGGCTTTGTCTAAAGACAAAACTGAGAATAAAAATGCTGAGGGTGTAGATGTTAAAAAAGATCAAGAATAATTTTGTAAAAAGAGCAAAAGATTGTATTCTTGACAGCTTCTGATTTGGACTTATAATAAATTTAATCAATTTAACATGTTAAATTTGTACAGGTCAAAAGCTTTTATAAATGCTTTTAGGCATGCAATTATGACCTTGTGTCATAATGCGGGAGGCAAATAATAAGAAAAGAGGATTAGGAAATGGCTAAGAAAGAACTTGACTGGAGCAACATCGGCTTTAGTTACATAACTACTGATTACAGATATGTATCTAATTTTAAAGATGGAAAATGGGATGATGGTGAGATAACAACAGATTCTAAGGTTGTCTTAAGCGAGGACTCAGGTGTTCTTCACTATGCTCAGGAATGTTTTGAAGGACTTAAAGCATATGAGACAAAGGATGGCAAAATAGTCACTTTCCGTCCTGATCTTAACGCTTCTCGTATGAAGGATTCTGCTGCAAGACTTGAGATGCCTCAGTTCCCAGAAGAAAGATTCTTAAAGGCTGTAGAGGAAGTTGTAGCTGCCAATAAGGACTGGGTTCCACCTTACGGAAGCGGTGCTACACTTTATATCCGTCCTGTTATGTTTGCTACAGGCAATGTAATCGGTGTTAAACCTGCTGATGAATATCAGTTCAGAATCTTCTGTACACCTGTTGGCCCTTACTTCAAGGGTGGTGCTAAGCCGATCGTAGTTAAGATCTCTGACTTCGACAGAGCAGCACCACACGGAACAGGTAATATCAAGGCAGGACTTAACTATGCAATGAGTCTTCATGCAATCGTAACAGCTCATGAAGAAGGCTTTGCTGAGAATGTATATCTTGATGCTGAGTCAAGAACTTACATTGAGGAGACTGGCGGAGCTAATATCATCTTCGTTACTAAGGATGGTGGACTTGTAGTTCCTAAGTCACATACAGATTCTATCCTTCCTTCTATCACTAGAAGATCTATTGTAACTGTAGCAAGAGATATCCTTGGTCTTAACGTAGAAGAAAGACCTGTTAAGCTTTCAGAAGTAGAGAACTTCACTGAGATGGGTCTGTGCGGAACAGCTGCTGTTATAAGCCCTGTTGGCAAGATCAACGATCATGGCAAGGAGATCTGCTTTGCATCCGGTATGGATGAAATGGGACCTGTTATCAAGAAGCTCTATGATACACTTACCGGTATCCAGATGGGTAGCGTAGAAGCTCCCGAAGGCTGGATCCACGAGATTCCAGTAGAGTAAGGTAGGGGAGACTTTCCACTTTCGTAGTGGGAGATCCACCCCTTGTAGATATGCAATCATGGATGGTTTAAAAAGTCTTTTCATGTCTTGAAGTTGTTATAATTCAAGGCATGATAGATGAACTTTTATATTCTAGGGTCTGAAACTCGCTTCGCTCAGACAGTCAGACCCTAAGAAGAATATAAAACTTCATCTATCAAGCTCTTGAATTTTATAACACCTTCAAAAGACATGAAAATCCTTTTTAAACTATCCATGATCGCATATCTACAAGGGGTGGATCTTTTTACGTAATTGGAAAGTTTGAAAATGCTCTCGTAGGCAGATTGGCCTAGGAGAGCATTTTTCGTATAGCGCAACTTGCAGCGCATGTTTATGTTTTTTCTTAGCTTTAATACTGTATCAGTAGATATTACGAATATCTATTTTAATGATCCTTGTTAGAAGCAACAATAGAAGAGTTCTGGTTAGCATTAGTGGTTCTCATAAGCTTTATGGCTTCTACTGCGGTTTCGTATATCAGGTACATTTCGTTGCCTTCAGAGGTGCTTCTGTCGCAGCGCTTTAAATTAGCTTCAAAGAACTCACTGGCTTTCTCGACTATGCTTGGGCTTATGATATGGCCGTTGCAGTAAAATGTTCCTGTTCCTTTATCATATCTGTTAGTTCCTTCATAAGTTGTAGCTGCAAATGTTCCTGCTCCCATGGCTGCAGCCAGACCGTTAATAAGATCACGTCTGTTCGATGTCATGATGTTCCTCTTTCATAATCTTAAAAATCATAAATAATTACTTCATTGCATTTCAAACCGAAGATTATGATAATCCATCAAGAAACGAAAATCAATCAACAGTTTTCCACAAAAAAATCATTCAAAATTTTTAAAAATACATCAACTTGTCTAAGTCATTATATAGTACAAAACAACACGCAATAACGCACACCCAACGGGATACATGCCCAATAATACCATTTATATAGTTTATAAATATAAGATGCAGGCTTGTTATAAGGAAGCCTTGTTTTATGCGGTTTTTAGGGCCGACTATAACGGGCTATAAAGAGCGCATATTAGACGACTTGTTTGTATGACACATATAATAACCGACAACAAAGGCATGTATACTGACATGTTCTGGTAAAGGCAGTATGAACATATCAGTACACCCAAACAGAAATATTTTAAAAGGAGATCATAAAATGCAGCCTATAGAAAGACCAAGATATTCGTGCATGCTTGGAGGTGCACTGGCTACTATAAGTTCGCTTCCCGGCGTTGTTCCAATCATACATGGAGCACAGGGATGCGGCGGAGGATTGTCCAATGCTTACTATCTGGGAGGACATCTGGGATCAGGATATTGCGGCGGTGTCAGCATCCCAAGTTCCAACATAGGAGAGAAAGAAGTTATATTCGGAGCAGCCAAGCGCCTTGAAACACAGATTAATTCTACACTTGAAGTGATGAAAGGAGACCTGTTTCTGGTTTTGTCAGCATGTATGACGGACATAATCGGTGAAGATATCGAAAGTGTTATCAGAAATATCAAGAATCCTGATAATGTCCCCGTCAGATATATAGATACAGGAGGTTTTCAGGGCAAGGCTTATGACGGATATGATGAAGTATTTTCATCGCTTTTTGAAGATTATATCCCTAAGGCTAAAAAAGATGAAAAGCTTGTGAATATCCTTGGACAGGTTCCCGGGTACGATCCTTACTTTAGAGGGAATCTTGAAGAGATTGCGAGGCTTCTTAGAGAACTTGGACTTAAGGTTAATACTTTCCTTACCCCCGATCAAAGCCATGAGAACATCTTAAGCGCAGGAGGCGCAGTTCTTAACATAGTCGTAAGCCCATTGTACGGAATAAAAGCAGCAAGGACTGCCAAGAGAGTACATGACATAGATTATCTTGTAACAGATCTCCCTATAGGCGCGGAAGCAACCAAAGAGTTTCTATATAGCATAGGATCAGCTCTGTCTCTTTCTATAGGGGATATAAAAAAGCTTGTGGATAAAGAGAAGAAAAGCTATTACGGCTACCTTGACCGCATAGCAGATTATGTTGCAGATACTGATACACAGAGCTATGCAATAGTTATCGCCAACAGTACAGATGCATTTGCTTATGCCAATTATCTTGAAAATGAGATCGGTTATATTCCAAGGTACATTTTTATCACTGATCATCTAACTCAGGAAAAAGAAGAGCTCCTGACTTCAAAGCTTGACGAATACGATTTTGGTCAAAAGCCTGAACTTATCTTCGAGCAGGATACAACAGCAATCAGAAGATTTATAGAACAGCGTCACCCATACGAGGAATCAGAGGATTATGTAGACCGTCTTTCACCGCTTCTGGTTCTTGGAAGTTCCATAGATTATAAGCTTGCTCAGGAATATAACGGAGTGCTTCTTCCTGTAAGCTATCCCGTTTTTAACATCATATTAAATAAAGGATTTGCAGGCTTTAAAGGCGCAGGAGCGCTGTTTGAGAGCATCCTGAATACACAGCTAACAAGGGAGGTCAAGAAAGTTGTCTGATACAAAAACAAATATAATCCATGTAAATAAATTCCTGCATGATTTCGATAACAGAGAGCCCAAAAGCAGAGAATATACAAGAAATACAACAAATGCCTATGGCGGCAATCTTGATGATATGCTATCAGGAGCCTGCAGCGGGTGCCTTAAGAAATGCAACAGAGATTTTACACAGGCTATCTATTGCCAGAACACAGTATCAACGCTTCTGTCTATGTCCATCAAGGGCTCAGTTATCATTATGCATGGCCCTATAGGGTGTGGATCTCAAAATCACAGTCAGGAGAGTAAGCTTAAGCTTGCACTTAAGCAAAGAGGCCTTGATCCTGAGGAAGCTATCTGGCTTAGCAGTAACATGTCTGAGGATGATGTAGTACTTGGCGGCGAGAAACCTCTTAAGGCAGCAATCAAAAAGGCCGACACTCTTTACAATCCCACCTGTATATTCATTCTGAATTCATGTGCTCCCGGAGTAATAGGTGATGACATAGAAGGAATCATAGATTCTGTCAGAGATGAGACCAAGGCTATTCTGGTTCCTCTTCATTGCCCCGGATTCATGGCCAAGGTATTTACTTCAGCATATGACGTGGTATATCACGGAGTCCTTAGGAATTTCAAGTTCACTCATGACGATGGCGAGTTTGGACTTGATCATAACAGCCCTGATTACCTTGCTCAGAAAAAAGAACTTGAAGAGCGCAAGAAAAAGACTGTAAACATCTACGTTGCATCCTCAATTTCAGCATTTGATGAAAAAGAGATGATACGTCTTTTGAATAAGCTAGGGCTCTATGTAAGGACTGTTATCGAATATAACTCTCCGGAAGAGCTTAAAGATGTAACGAATGCAGCCCTTAACGTGTGCCTGTGCCATGTGCATGATATATATTTCGTGGAATTCCTTAAGGAAAAATACGGTATGCCCTACGTAACACCTTCTATACCCATCGGCATAAGCTCAACCAATAGCTTTATAAGAGATATAGCTGCATTCTTCGGCCTTGAAAAAGAGGCAGAAGAATTAATTGAAGAAGAAAGTAGGAAGGTATTAAAGGCAGTAGAGCCAATAAAGAATAGACTTCAAGGTAAAACAGCCGTTGTAAGCGGAGGATACTTAAGGATAGGTTCAACAGCCCTTCTTCTAAATGATATAGGAATTCAGGTTCTTGGCTTCAGGCATTTTAACTATGACGAATTCGGGAATGAGCTTTTCAAGGAAGTAAGAGAACGTATAGGCAATGTTACTAACAGCGTATCAACACAGGCATCAGAGCTTGTGAACCTTCTTAAAAGGTTAAAACCAGACCTGTGCATAACCCATACAGGAGCCGGCGTCTGGGTAGAAAAAAGTGGAATACCAACCTTGACTTTATTTTCTGAAAACTTTTCATACTTTGGGTATAACGGTGTATTTGAGGTTGCAAGAAGAGTTGAAAGAACCCTTGCAAACGGCAAGTTCTCAAGAAATCTCAAAGATAACGTAGAACTTCCCTTTAGAAAAGAGTGGTATCTCAAGGATCCTTATCACTATATAACAGACTTCAAGCAGAATAATACAGGTAAGTCATATTCGGAAGTATATGCCAAGGAGGAGAATCCTGCTTAAGGGTCTTATAAAGGTCTGGGAAAAGAAATAATAAAAAACAGTCAAAAGAGGAGATATTATGAAAAAAGGTTTCAGATTTTTAAAAAGTATACTTGTTACCATACTTGCAGCATCACTTCTTCTAAGTGGATGCGGAAAAGGAGGCGAAGAAAAAGCATCGGCACAAGGCGAAGTTTTAAACGTAGCTTATTTTCCCACATCATTTAAGAGTAGCCTTAGCACGATAGCATATGTTAAGGGATTCTTTGAAGAGGAAGGAGTCAATGTCAACCTTGTGAATCTTCAAAGCTCGGCAGATTCACTTGTAGCCCTTCAGGAAGGCAAGATCGATGTTAATCCCCTTGGCATCACCAACACGATTCAGGCCATAGAAGACGGTGAAGGAGGAGTTGTGATCATAGGAGGATCTGCTCAGGCCGGAGGTATCATAATCACTACGCCTGAAAATGCAGACAAATTCAAGGATCTAAATAACTGGAAAGGAGCAACCTGGGCAACCGGAAGAAGCTATACAGGTGACTTCGTTGTAAGACACTATCTGTCAGAGATCGGAATAGATTCCAATGTGGATGTATCATCTGTCGATCTTGGAGATAACCTCTCTATCATACAGTCGGTATCCAAGGGTGAAGCGGATGTTGGATATATAACTGCAGACGGTGCCAGAACAGCTCTTGACTATGGCCTGGAACTCATAACAGACGTTGATGATATAGAGCATGCATACCCCTGCTGCCGCATAAGTTCAACACAAAATGCCGTAGATACCAAAGGTGACCAGCTTGTAGCATATCTTAGAGCTGTTATAAGAGCGTATGATTTCATCCTGGCCAATCCTGACGAAACAATAAAGATCTTCACAGACCTTACATCACAGGACGAGGATTATGTTAGAGACGTCCTGTACGGCGACTTTGCATCAGCATATGTTCCTGATCCCGCAAGACAGAAGGTTCTTAACTTCTCGCAGTATCTACTGGAAGCTCAGGCTCTTTCAAGCACAGACGGGATCAAAGAAGCTATCAATGTTGACCTTTACAAGAAGGCTCTTGATCAGATACTGACCAAGTACCCTGATAATGAGAACTACAAGACTCTTCTTGAGATCTATAATGAGTTCGATTCTTAAGGAAAAAGATCATATATACCTGATAATATAACAACTTGAAAATAGAACGGCTTGTAAATAAAACGATCTGACAATAAAAAGACTTGATAACAGAAATACCAGATAACAGAAATACCAGATAACAGAAATGCCAGATAACAGAAATACCAGATAAAAGACAGACCAGATAAAAGAAATATCAGATAAAAGAAATATCAGATAAAAGAAATACCAGATAAAAGAAAGGAGATTGCACTATGGGTAAGATAAGATTTCAGAATGTATCTCTTAATTACAGTAATGGAAATTCTGTCAAAAACGTACTTGAAAATATAGACCTTGAGATTAATAAAGGGGAATTCGTCTGCGTCATAGGCCCTTCCGGATGTGGAAAAAGTACTCTTTTGTCACTTCTATCAGGGCTTAACAAACCCACAAATGGAACCGTGACTATAGACGGGCAGAAGATCAAAGGTCCCGGGACAGACAGAGGAGTTGTGTTCCAGCATTATTCTCTTTTCCCATGGCTTACTGCCAGAAAAAATATAATCTTTGGCATAAAACAAGCCGGTAAGGAAAAAAATAAGGCAAGGATTCTCAAAAGAGCACAGTACTTCCTTGACAGAGTTGAGCTTTCTGACAGCGGTGACAAGTATCCTTTTGAATTATCAGGCGGTATGCAGCAAAGGGTTGCTCTTGCAAGGACTCTTGCAATGGATACGGATATCCTTCTTATGGATGAACCTTTTGGAGCTATTGACCCAAAGGTTAGATATGAGCTTCAGGATCTTACGCTTGAGCTTTGCAAGGATGGAGATGCAAAAAAGACTGCGGTGTTCGTAACTCACGATATAGACGAAGCAATCTTCCTTGCAGACAGGATCATCTTCATGAGCCCCGGAGGTGCATACAAGGATATCAAGATCCCTGCTTCTATAAGGAATTTAAGAGACAGGTCTTTACTATTTGTAAATAAAGACTACAAAAAGTTACATGATGAGCTTGTAGGTCTTTTCTACAACGATGCAGATGAAGGCAAGGGTCGTTCTGGAGCCTCCTACATAGAAGAACATGAAATAGAGGTGGCTGTGTGAATAGAATTGTGAAAATATTATTATCTGTACCGACAGTACTTTTTCTGGCTAACTTACTTATCACGATTCTGGTGGAAGGCAAAAGAGAGGTTGAATCCAATACCGTATATATCGCAGTTCTGGTAGGAATCTGGCTTTTATACATTGGCAGGAATCTATATACCAAAAATATAGTCAAAAAAAGCTTTAATGACATAATCACGGTTATCTACATTGTATTTCTTGCTATCGAGCTTAGTACCAGAGTCTTTGACAGTCTCAACAAGACCCTTTTCCCGGCAATGGAGGATGTTGCCTTTATATTTGCAAAAGACTATCAGATGATGCTTTTGAATATATTAAGCTCACTTGAAATCCTTGTGATTGGCTATGGGATCGCACTTGTTCTGGGCAATTTCCTAGGACTTATAATCGGCTATAATGACAGGCTGCGGGAGCTCTTTTTCCCAATAGCCAAGGTGGTGAGCCCTATACCGCCTATGGTGTACACGCCGTATCTTATTGCGATCCTTCCCAATTTCAACATGGCGTCTATCTCGGTTATTGCCTTTGGACTGTTCTGGCCAATATTCATGAATATGATAATACGTATAGAGGGTATGGAAAAAAGGATACTGGATTCTGCCAGGACTCTCAACGTAGATACGCCTACAATGCTGTTTAAGATAATCCTGCCGTATTCACTTCCGGGGATTATCAAGAGTATCAGGGTTCAGTTCTCGGTTACTTTCATGATCTTGGTGATGGCTGAGATGATAGGAGCTAAGTCAGGTCTTGGGTTCTATGTTAAGAAGTTCTCCGATTATATCGACTTTACAAGGGTGTTTGCAGGTATCATCCTTATAGGCTTTGTGATTGCGGTAGCGAATTCTTTCCTTCAAAAACTTGAAAACAGACTCATCAAGTGGAAGCCCGTGTAATGGAACGTGATTCCCCGCCAGATTGGCATGCGCCGATCTGGCTTTTTTTAATTGATGAAAGTACGGCTTGATAATATAATGATGTAAGCACAAAAACATTTAGGAGGGATTGGTTTGAGACTGATTTTTATAAGGCATGCACAGCCTGATTATTCTATAGATGGGCTTACTGAAAAGGGTAAAGTGGAAGCGCAGCTTCTTGCAAAAAGGACAGCGAACTGGGATGTAGACAGGTTCTTTTGTTCACCTCTTGGCAGAGCGAAAGATACAGCAGAGCCTACGCTTAAAGCTCTTAACAGGGAGGCTACTATCTGTGACTGGCTTCAGGAGTTTCATTACAGGGTAGAAGATCCCTATACCAAGGATTTGAGAGTTCCGTGGGATTATTTCCCGGAGTTTTTCACAACTCAGCATTTAATGCTGGATCCAGACAAGTGGTATGACTGTGATCTGTACAAGACCAATCCGGAGATTAAGTCTAAGTGGTTTGAAGTTTGTAATGGCCTTGATGATATCCTTAAGTCATACGGATATACCAGAAATGGCAAGTACTATGATTATAAGAATCCTGATGGACCGAATCTTCCTGCAGAGATAGGTGATATTCAGACAAGGGGCATCATGGAGTATCAGGTAAGGGATGAAGATGACAATAAGACTATAGTTTTCTTCTGTCATCTTGGAGTTGAATGTGTGATGCTTGCGCATCTTCTGTCTATATCACCGGTAACTTTGTGGCATGGAACTTTCCTGGCTCCATCATCTGTTACAGTTGTTAATGCAGAGAAGAGATATCACAATCAGGCTTTCTTCAGAATTCAGGCACTTGGTGACACATCTCACCTTTATGCAACAGGAGAGCCTGTTTCCGGTTTTGGAGCATTTTCAACTGTATTTAGTAAATGATTAGAAATAAGTCAATAATAAGATATCTAAGGATAAAATGGATCGTATAATGAAACAAAATGATAGAATTTACACGTTTACCCATACACTGATGCTTCTTGTTGCATCTTTTTTCTGGGGGACGACTTTTGTAGCGCAAAGTCTTGGAGCGGAATACGTGGGTGCCGGTACATATCTTGCGCTTAGAACTTATATCGGAATCGCATTCCTTCTTCCTTTTGTGATATACAGAGATAGGGAGGAATATAAGGTCTATAAAAAGGGTTCTTTGGGAAGGGATAATTTAATAGAATCCGCAGATGTAGATTTGAAATCTTCATCTGTAGATAGAACCTCATCATTACTTAAAGATAAGAGAAAAAAGGAGATAGAAGCCTTTATAAAAGGCGGCCTTCTTGCAGGACTTTTCATATTCCTTGCAAGCTTTGCTCAGCAATACGGCATCGCTTATACATCTGTTGCCAAGGCTGGATTTCTTACTGCTTTATATGTAGTATTTGTGCCTATTATCTCAGTTTTCTTTGGACGAAAGTTTAATAATAATCTATGGATCTGCATTGCGCTTTCTGTTGTGGGACTATACCTTTTGTGTATGAAGGGGAGTTTTTATCTGGAGATGGGTGATGCCTTGATGGTTGTGTCTGCACTGGGATTTTCAGTTCAGATCCTTGCAGTATCAAGGTATTCTAAGAGAATTGATCCTGTTAAGCTTACGCTTTCTCAGTTTATAGTCGAGGCAGTCCTTGCAACAATAGTTATGTTTGTTTTGGAAAGGCCTGACATGGCATCTATCTATAATGCGCTTCCTGCAATTCTTTATGCAGGTATTTTTAGCAGCGGTATAGCTTATACCCTTCAAGCACTTGGACAAAAGAATCTTAATCCTGCAATTGCTTCAATTGCAATGTGTCTTGAAAGCGTATTTGGAACACTGTCCGGCTGGATAGTGCTAGGCCAGAGCCTGTCATTTCGCGAAGCAGCAGGCTGTGTTTTGATGTTTGGTGCAATCGTACTTTCACAGTTTCTTGGAAGCAGTGATTCTAAAGAGCCTTCTAAAAAGAGTGTAATTTCTGATTAAAATATCTTTTGATCCTATGCAGGTGGCAAGGAATAATATATGGGAAATGACAAAAAGAAAACTAAAGCGGAATTGATACTTGTTACTGGACTTGTTATAGTCGCTGGATGTATCTACCTATATTTGCATTTTGTTGGAGCAGTTAAAGGTGCTAAAGTGCAGATTCTGGTAGATGGTGTAGTTACTCAGGAATATGACCTGTACAGTAACCAGACAGTTGCCATCGAGACTGAAAATGGCGGACAGAATATACTGGTTATTGATAATGGTGAGTGTT
>JAEEGF011487504.1_pt1 | contig 20348 bp, 12 predicted proteins | sample 9134171 | NCBI WGS metagenome assembly JAEEGF01 (sample SAMN16246542, study PRJNA631951) | gut metagenome | biome: gut microbiome; feature: rumen; material: AP-attached | host: Bos | place: Iran: Karaj | collected 2018-10
CGACCTCCTGTTCTACGTGCTGGACGTCGAGATCCCCGAGACCCTGGTGTTCACCGCCGTCCCCAACGACGATGATTTCGAAGCGAACAAGTACTTCGAGTTCGTCAAGTGGAATGTCAGCGAAGACGGCCTCACCTACACCGCAGAGTTCACAGAGGACATCATCACCTCGAAGGACCTGGACAGGATCCAGACCTTCTTCGACTACACCAAGACCGAGGGAGGAGACGTCGTCTTCACCCTGAAGTCCAAGGACGGACTCGCGATCCCCAAGGGAACCATGACCGTCTGGTACTACGAGATCGCGTACCTCGAGGACATCGAGGACTGGGTCCAGATCGAGAGGTCCTGCGACGCAATCGCGATGGACTGGGACGAGGAGACCTATGGTGACAACCTCATCTCCATGACCATCGAGTACGCAGACCTCACGCAGGACGGAGAGGCATTCGACATAACCAGCAAGACGATCAGCACCATGTGGCTTGTCTTCGATGGAGTAAACGGAGCGCACTGCGAGTCGAACAAGGCTACGCCCGGACAGTGATATCAATGAACGCAACGAACAGAGTACTGATGGCAATCCTCGCAGTAGTGTTGCTGCTCGGGGCCTACCTCGTCGTCGCAGACGTCGAGGAGGCCGAGGCGGCGGACTACGGCATCAAGGATGTCGGTCTGAAGGATGCCGACCAGTACGAAATTCTGATCGTCACATTCGACATCGCCTATCCGACGAACCTGTCCTTCACCATCACGCATGACGAGGACGGCAAGTCTGTCCAGGACTACAGCGGAACGTTCACACAGACGGGGCAGAAGGAGCAGAGGCTCGTGCGCGCATCCTACGGTCTGTCCGAGGATGTGGAGTACACCCTCACGGTCTATGCACCCGGTGCGGAGCTGACCAGGCAGTTCTCCCTGCCCGAGGCATACGTCGCCCAGGTCATCTACTTCGTGGATGACGTCAAGTACGGATCCGAATTCGTGCATGTCGGCGATCTTGTTACAGAGCCCGCGGACCCCGAGGTCCCCGGAGAGACCTTCGTCGGCTGGTTCACAGCCGACGGAGAGGAGTTCGACTTCGACATGCCCCTGCTCGCCGACGTGAGGCTCTACGCCGCGTTCGGCGAGGGAGAGGAGTACGCCATCGAGATCGATGATTCCATCATCGGCGGAACGGTCATCGTTCCCTCGACGTCCTACTTCGGAGTCCCCGTGGCCATCGTCGCGGAGCCCGACCTCGGTTACGAGCTCGTATCCTACTACGTGTTCGAGACCGATGGAACAGAGGTTCCCGTGACCGAGGCGGGAATCTTCGTGATGCCCGCATCCGACGTCACCGTCGGTGCGGTCTTCGCGGAGGTGCCTGTGGAGGTCTTCACCGTCGCATTCTACGACGGAGAGGACCTCATCGGAGAGGTCGAGGTCGAGTCCGGCAAGACAGTGACTTCCGCGCCCGAGGCACCCGTCAAGGAAGGTTACACCTTCGTCGCATGGGTCACCGAGGACGGAGAGGAGTTCGACTTCGCCACCGAGATCTACGCCGACCTCGATCTCTACGCAGACTACGAGGAGATCACCTTCACCGTCGCATTCTACGACGGAGAGGACCTCATCGGAGAGGTCGACGTGGCATACGGCGAGACCGTAACATCCATACCCGAGGCACCTGTCAAGGAAGGATACACCTTCAAGGCATGGGTCACCCTCGACGGAGAGGAGTTCGACTTCGCCACCGAGATCTACGAGGACCTCGACCTGTACGCATACTACGAGCTCAAGTCCTACGCAATCAGCATCGACGAGGGCATCGTCGGCGGAACCGTGCAGGTCCCCGAGGACGCATTCTTCGGAGCACCCGTCTGCATCGCAGCAGACGCGGACGAGGGCTACGTCCTCAAGTCCTACTACGCCTACGCAGGCGAGACCTCCATCGAGGTGTCCGAGACAGGAATCTTCGTGATGCCCGCATCCGACGTCACCGTCGGTGCGGTCTTCGAGGAGATCCCCGCAGGAGAGTACTCCGTCAAGGTGTACTACGGAGCCGTGCTCATCGTCTCCGAGACGGCGGCAGAGGGCAAGGAGATGTCGATAGACGTCTCCAGGTACATCGAGGCGGCGGAGGTCGAAGTGGCCGGACCCGAGGGACTGGAATTCCAGTTCGACGACGGTGTCCTCACATTCGTCATGCCCGGCTACGATGTCGAGTTCGCCATCGTCGATGTCATGTACGATGTGACGTTCTACGTCGGCGAAGAGGAGTACGATTCCCAGGTCGTCGTGTCCGGAGAGTGCGCCTACGCGCCCGAGGACCCTGTCCTCGCCGGAGCGGTCTTCATGGGATGGTACCTCACCGGAGCCGACGAGCCCTTCGACTTCGACACCCCGATCACTCAGGATCTCGACCTGTACGCCCTCATGGAGCCCTTCGTGCAGACCTTCGACGTCGAGTTCTACGTCAACGGCGGAGTCTACAGGACGATCACCGTCGACTACGGCGACACCGTCGAGGAGATCGACGCGCCCGAGATCCCCGGAAAGACGTTCAAGGGATGGTTCCTCCAGGGAGCCGCAGAGCCCTTCGACTTCGACACCCCGATCACTCAGGATCTCGACCTGTACGCCAAGTACGAGGATGCACCCGTCGGAGAGGAGCACACCGTGACGTTCTACGTGGGAGACGAAGTGTTCGACATCCAGACCGTCAAGGACGGAGAGCTCGCAAAGGAGCTCTATCCCCCCTACTACCCCGGACAGCAGTTCGAGGGATGGTACGAGATGGGATCCGAGGTCCCCTTCGACTTCAAGACACCCATCACTCACGACTACGAGCTCTACGCCTTCTACGAGGACGTCGGATTCACCGTGACGTTCTATGTTGATGGAGCAGAGTACGACAAGCAGACCGTAGAGGCCGGCGGCTACGCCGTCGAGCCCGCGGACCCCGTGAAGGCCGGAGCGGTCTTCATGGGCTGGTTCGAGCCCGGAGCGATCGCACCCTTCGACTTCGAGACCCCCATCACGCAGGATGTGGCGCTGAACGCCCTCTTCGAGCCCTTCGTCGAGGAGTTCACCGTGACCTTCTACGTTGATGTGAACGTCTACGATGAGCAGACCGTGCCCTTCGGAGGATTCGCCATCGAGCCCGAGGACCCCGTCCTCGCAGGGGCCACCTTCATCGGATGGTTCCTCGAAGGAGCCGGAGAGCCCTTCGACTTCGAGACCCCGATCACCCAGGACCTCGATCTGCACGCGCTCTTCGAGCCCTTCGTGCAGGAGTTCACCGTGACCTTCTACGTCGGAGAGGAGATCTACGCAGAGCAGGCAGTCCCCATGGGCGGATTCGCAATCGAGCCCGAGGACCCCGTCCTTCTGGGAGCGGAGTTCGTCGGATGGTACACCGTCGAGGGAGAGCTGTTCGACTTCGAGACCCCCATCACAGAGGATCTCGTCCTCATCGCTGAGTTCGAGCCCTTCGTGGAGAAGTACACGGTCACCGTGCTGCCTTCCGAGAACGGAACGGCATCCGCCGATGTAACAGAGGCGGAGGAGGGAGACCTCATCACCATCACGGCGACACCTGACGACGGCTACCAGACGGTGGCCATCTACGTGGATGGCCAGCCGCTGCTGGAGGGAGAGAACACATTCCTCATGCCCGCCAAGAACGTCGAGGTATCTGCGGTGTTCGCGGAGATCCCCGTCGGAGGAAGCACCGTCACCTACGTCGATGAGAACGGAGTGATCGAGACCGTGTCCTACGAGGTAGGACAGGAGGTCGTGTACCACGTGTCCGTGCCCGAGGGAAAGAGGCTCGCCTACGTCGACTTCGAGCCCTATATGGTCTTCTACATCGATCAGGAGAAGGGAATCATCGAGTTCGTCGCTGTGGAAGGCAACTACACCGCGATGATCAGCTACGACTCGCTCTACACCCTCACCGTCCTGGACCAGGACGGCAAGGAGCTCGGATTGTTCGAATGCTTCGCAGATGACCTGGTGGAGATAAGCTTCGGCGACATCGTCGGAATCGAGCTGGTCTCGGCCACCGCCGAGCCCATGCCCGAGGACTTCGCTGTGGACACCGAATCGAGGATGATCACGTTCACGATGCCTGCTTCCGACATCACCGTCACGGTGACCCTGAAGCCCGTCGTGGTCGAGACATACGATGTGACGTTCTACGTCGGCGAGGAGGTCTACGAGACCCAGACCGTTCCTGTAGGAGGATTCGCAATCGAGCCCGAGGACCCCGTCCTTCTGGGAGCGGAGTTCGTCGGATGGTACACCGTTGAGGGAGAGCTGTTCGACTTCGCAACCCCGATCACCGAGGATCTCGTCCTCATCGCTGAGTTCGAGCCCTTAGTGGAGACCTTCGAAGTGACGTTCTACGTCGATGACGAGGTCTACGACTATCAGACCGTAGCTGTCGGAGACGTCGCGGACGAGCCTGAGGACCCCGTCATCGCAGGAGCAGCCTTCCTGGGCTGGTTCCTCGAGGGAGCCATCGAGCCCTTCGACTTCGAGACCCCGATCACCCAGGACCTCGACCTGCACGCTCTCTTCGAGCCCGTCGTGGAGGAGTTCACCGTCACGTTCTACGTGAACGGTGAGGTGTACGATGTGCAGACCGTTGCCTACAACGGCCTGGCCGTGGAGCCCGATGCGCCCTCAATCGAGGGAAGCGAGTTCCTCGGATGGTTCCTCGTCGGAGCGATCGTGCCCTTCGACTTCGAGACCCCGATCACCCAGGACCTCGACCTCTACGCAGAGTTCGTCGCATACTCCGAGACCGTCACCGTGTCCCTCAACCAGATCGGCTCCGTGATCTACATCACGGTCACCGCCGAGGATGACGGCGCAGTCGTCAAGTCCGGAGAGATGGAGATCCAGTACACGTACCTCGTATCGAAGATGTCCTTCGGAAAGGAGAGGCTCATAGTCATGACCTCACCCGTTATCAAGGTCGACATCGAGGGCGGCGAGACCATCGCCGCCGTCGAGTACGACCTCGGTTCGGAGGAGTACCTAAGCACCATAAGCACAGTGTGGGCGACCTACACGGCCGACGGAATCGACTCTGAGAAGTCCGCCCCCATAATATTCGAATCCGTGGACAACGCCGCTTTCCTGGCGGCAAAGGAGTGAGTAGATGACCCCGAACAGAGGATGGATGACCTTCGGAGCGCTGCTCCTTGCAGCGTCCGCTGTGGCTTTTGCAGCCGTACCAGCGGACGCTTCCGAGGATGTGGCGTTCGATGCCGACTTCATCGAGGTGTCCGGGGACTACTATCTCGCCATAGGACTGCAGCAGGAATTCGAATTCTCCTTGGAGGTCACGGCGACGGCCGGCGACCAGGTCATCGAGGGGGAGATCCCCCCGATGACTGCATTCGCCCTCATCAAGGCGGATGCCCTCGAGGCATCCGTCTACGATGTGACCGTGACCGTCGGCGGCATCAGCGGAAGCTGTACCGCCGACCCATCCCTGGCGGATTCGAACCGCTTGGTCAGGTTCATGGATAGGGATGGCACCGTCCTGAGGACATGTGTCGTCGCTGACGGGGAGACCCTCGAGGCGCCCTCCGGAGACTTCTCCGGATGGGACCCCGCCCTGGGCCCCGTCACCGAGGACACCGATTTCACCGCCGTGTACGACGAGAAGGAGAACGCATACTCCGTCTCGGTCGGAGCGGTGAAGAAGTCCACAGCGGTACGCGTCACCGTCCAGCTGCTGGACGGCGACGCCGTCGAGGACGGACAGATTACTATCAACTACACTTACACAGAGGAGAAGATGTCCTTCGGCAAGATCAGAGTGGTCACATACACCGCTTCAATGGATGCCGCAGATATCCCGGGAGCCCCCAAGTACGCGAGCATGAAGCTCGATCTCGGAGCTCTCGATAATTACTCCCAAATTAAGACCGTCTGGGCCGTGTACACCCCCACTGGGGGCGAAGACACCAGGTCCAGTGCGATCGTTTACCAGCCTTTGACCCTTCTTAACGAAGGAAAAACAGGTGAGGATACAATATGAGTAAAGCAATGAAAATGACAATGGCCGCAGCAGTGCTCGCACTGGCACTCGCGGTCGCGATAGTCCCCGCATCGCAGAGCGATGCGGAGGGCGGGTTCGAGATAACGTCTCTCGAATATGATTTCGCCGAAGGCGGGATCCTCGTTACCTTGAACCAGGACGTCACGGTCCCGATGTTCGAAGCCAAGCTGACAACAGGAACCGAGACAGTCCTCGAGTCCTCCATCGACTCCAAGGTCGTGGAGGACAAGCAGTTCGTCATCGGCCTCACAGAAGCCCTGGCCGATGGCGTGTATACGGTCACAGTTACACTGACGAGCACGATGTACGACTCCGCGGAGTTCACAGTCGGCGAGCCCGTCGTGAACTACACCCTTAACATCGTCAACCAGGACGGCGAAGCCATGATGGAGCCCCAGCAGTTCCCCGCAGGAGCACCCGTCACCTTCAGCATCGAGACCGGCGTCGGAGTCGAAGTCGATTCCCTCGCCTTCAGCCCCGCGGTCGAGTACACCTACGACTACGAGACCAACACCGGCAGCTTCGTCATGCCCGCTTCCGATGTGACCATCACGGCCACCCTGAAGCCCGTCGTCCCCGTCACCGAAGAGTACGACGTGTACTTCACCCTCGGTGACAGCATGGCTGTCACCGTCGACGGAAAGGAGTACACCGAGAGCTTCGCCATCGAGAACGTCGCAGCAGGATCCGACGTCGTGTTCGGCATCGACTACACCGGATCCCAGCCGATCTCCGTCAAGGACATCGACCTGATCATCGACGGAAAGAAGACCGCAGCCGACCTCGACAAGGACTACACCGTGACAGTCAACGATGACGTCTACGTCTCCGTCGGCCTCATCGACTACAGGGACACCGAGGTCACCGGAGAGTACTCCTCGAAGAACATCTTCGACTACTCCCAGATCGTCACAGTCAAGGACTACTGGACCCTGACCAACGGCGCATACGTCGAGGTCTTCGGAAAGCTCGTCGTTCCCACCGGAACCACCCTGGCCGTCGATTCCGACGCAACCCTGATCATCTACGGCGACGCAGAGATCGCAGGAACCGTCATCGTCGATGACACCACCCTCTTCGGAGGATACCTCCAGTTCGGCGGAGAGTACGACGGCATCACCTACTCCGGAGATGCCACCGTAGCCGGCACCCTCGACATCGAGGGTACCGTCGTCGTCTACGGCGACCTGACGATGGAGGCGGATTCCGCAGCCATCATCCAGGAGGCAGGACGTCTCGTCACCCACGAGGGATCCGAGATGACCGTCGAGAAGGGGGCCACCGTCACAGTCTACGGACAGCTCCTCTCCGAGGCCATCACCAACGAGGGAGTCATCGTCTTCGACTCCGAAGTGCCCATCAACCTCCTCGACGACACCTACAGCGCCATCACCCTGAAGGACGCCGGAGTCGTCGACGTCAGGAAGATGACCGTCAACGGCAACTACAACGTCAAGTACGCCGGCGGAACCGGAGCCCTCTTCGTGAAGATCGATGACACCAACGGTGTCATCGTCGGCCTCCAGACCACCGCCATCACGCCTTCCGGCGAGGACGAGAACGCTCACGTTGAAGCGGTCCTCACAGGCGTCAGGCTCGCAGCCGTCACCGTGGACAAGGTCGCCATGATCCAGATCTCCGGCAACATGGAGGTCTCTGCGGCATACGTGTCCGAGTCCACCGAGGACCAGCCCGAGTTCTCCGTCAGCGGAGGATTGGGAGTCGTCGGGAACGCCATCGTAGACGACAGCCTCGTCATCGGAGAGAACACCTCCGTCTACGCTGCAGGAAAGTTCCTTGTAACAGGTTCAATCGACGCAACCGACGGAAAGTTCTCCAACATCGGCGAGGTCTACGTCACCGGCGAGGGTATCATCAAGACCTCCGCCAGGATCGACTCCGAGACCGGCGTCAACGCCACCAGGTACGCGGACGGAAGCACATACAACTACGTCGACATCGACGCAGCCATCGCACAGGCTACTGACAAGTCCGTCCTGTTCGTCCTTGGAACCCAGACCGTCAAGGCGGAGGACTCCGCCATGCCCGCAGGATCCAAGCTCGATCTCGCAGGTGCAGTCCAGCTCATCATCGGCGACGAGCAGGGAGACACCCTGACCATCGCCGAGGGAGCTACAATCACCGGAATCCCCTCCATCGAGGGAGACAAGATCAACGTTGTCGGTACACTCCTGATCGAGAACCAGCTCAACGTCCCCTCCAACGTCAAGAACGTTATTGCGGCGGATGTCGTCATCTACGAGACCGACTCCGAGGGCAAGCTCGTCCGCGACGGATGGGTCAAGTACACCAACGTGTACACCGCACTCGAAGAGGCAGAGGCCGGCGACACCGTCAACCTCATGAGGGACATCGTCGTCGACGGCGAGGACCTCGTCATCCCCGAGGAGGTAACACTCGACACCAACGCCTACGACGTCACCGTCAAGGCACCCTGGAAGATCATCGACAACGGTATCTTCGACGTCGACTCCAAGTCGACCGTCACCGTCGGCGCCAAGACCGACAAGAAGGCCGCGGCCGAGGTCATCGTCAACGGAGTCGCCAAGAGCGATGCGCCCTTCGCCTTCGTCACCGACGCAGGCGACGCATACCTTTCCGCAGGTGCTTACTACTCCATAACCACAAAGAAGACCGTATGGTACATCGAGCCCGTCGCCAACGCGGTGGACGACATCCTGACCTACGATCCCGTCAGCACATACGATGCCGGCGAGATCCCCGGATTCTTCATCCGCTCCAACAACGGAATCGAGATCGGCGACATCACCGTCGCCGGAGACGACGAGTCCTACGCGGGAATCGTCGTGCAGACTCCTCTGACATCCGGTACCATCACCCTCGACCAGGCAGCGATCTTCATCGAGCCCGAAAACGAGTTCGACATCGCCGTCACCGACGGAGTCGGAACCGTCGACGTCAACGGAACCTCCATGCTGACCGGAATCCTGTTCGGCAACATGGTCGTCGATGATGTCGATGCGCTGTTCATCTCCGGAGCCATGGAGGGAGACATCGTTGCCTCCGGACATGTGGAGATCCTCGATCTGATCGCCAGCACCATGACCGTGGACGGCGAGGTCGTCATCTTCGATGACGACGAGGCCGGAGCTCTCATCGAGAACGTCGTCGTCAACGGAACCCTCGCCGTCGGCGAGGATGCCGCCCTTGTTGTCGGTGAGGTCCTCAACGTCCTCGGAACCGTCGACGCACAGGGAACCGTCTACGCTGACATCATGCTCGTCGGAGTCGACAAGAACGGAAAGTCCACCATCGCGGCGACACCCGTCGTCACCGGTGACTTCGATGTCATCGACTACGCCCTGTTCAACCCCAACGTCGTCATCCCCGAGTCCGTCTCCAAGGATGCGGACCTCGACAGCACGGTCTTCTACGGAGAGAACGATGTCAAGGTCGTCACAGCCTACGCTTCCGACTTCACCACCGGAATCAACAAGAACATCAAGATCGTCGTCGAGAACGCATACCTGTCCGGATGGGTTGACGAGGACGGCAACAATGTCGATGACGTTGCATACGGCGTCTGCGACGCCGTCTACGCAGACATCGACTACGACATCTACCACCTCACCATCGTGGCCGATTACGGAGTACAGAACATCGCAGTGGACGGAATCATCCTGTCCCACGGCAACATCGCCGACAACACCTACTACAAGACCCTCAGGGCCGGTACCCACGAGATCACCGTGACCCTCGCATCCGGATACACCGGTACAGCGAAGCTCTACCTGATCCAGGACGGAAAGCCCGTCGAGCAGGCCGGCGGAAAGGTCACCACGACCGGAACCCCCGAGACCGCGGCAGGATTCCAGTACCATCTGCAGGTGGCCGGAGCGGAGGCCAACACCGGTGACATCACCATCCACGTCGACCCCTCCGACCCCACCGTCGTCATCCAGAAGGAGTCCAACGACTGGACCGTCTCCACGATCCTCATGCTCGTCCTGGTCATCCTGATCGCTCTGATGGCGGTCATCCTCTTCCTCAGGCTCAACAGGAGCTGAAGGCCAAGGATGAATCGAAGGTCGAAAGGTAACCAAAAACCTGCAAAACACCTTACCCCTCCCCATTCGGGGAGGGGTGTTCATAATGAATTATAGCAATCTTCACAGGAATCCATCTGTAACGATACAGAGCACTACCTGAAATCTGTTTGCTGATGCGTTCACGTTCATACGATTCGGGTCTTGAGAATTCCAGATATCATATCGATATCGATCATTCCTCATCAAGAAGCCATTCCAAAAGGTTGATGTGGTGCATACCGTCAGGGAGATCTGTCGCGAAGGTGTTCAAGGACAGGACGGTCTTTGCATAGTTGTCGCGGATCAGACGGGACGGGGCTATCTCGTGTCCTTATGTATCTTCCCCCAGCATCGACATAGTTGCCTGGATGTACTGAATCTCATCGGCCCCGCGAGCGGTGAAATCCACCTCCTTGTGGCCGTATTTGCTCACGGCAACCTCATATCCTCTCCTGAGAAGCTCCAGATAGACTATTTTCTCAATCTGTCTGCTGATGTCCTCTCTGGAGGATATCCCGACGACCGTATTACTCATACCCGTGTCGGAGACGTAGTACTTCTCCAGCGTGTCAAGCAACATAGAAATGATCCTCAGAAAGGTTACACGTCAGCATTGGATGATTCTCGGCAACATCTTTCGGACAGGTTTATATAATTCAATTGTATTCAATTGAATTGAACTCAATCAATGTGAATACCAATGTCGAACAAAGAACAGCTCATCCAGGGAATGCAGGCAATCGTAACCGGTCTCTCACAGCAGGCCGACGGACACATGATCCAGTCCAGGATCTTCGCGGCACAGGGCTACACCAAGCTCGCCGACAAGTACGCGGAGCACGCAGAGGAGGAGAGGGGATACGTCACCAAGCTCATCGACAGGATCCTCGACCTCGGCGGATGCGTCAAGAACGAGGCCAAGCAGGAGATGCCCGTCTGCTACGACCCCGTCGACTGGGTCAAGGCCGACCTCAAGATCTCGGTGGACGGTCTCACCTCCATCAAGCCCCTCGTCGAGATGTCCAGGGGGGACTACATCACCTTCGACATCCTCAAGGACTACTACGCGGACGAGGAGGAGGACATGTACTGGGGAGAGGCCCAGCTCGAGCTCATCGAGAAGATAGGCGTCCAGAACTGGCTCGTCCAGCAGCTTTGAACCTCACGGGGCTCATTCCCCCGTCACTCCTTCAAACCAGGCCTCACGGCCTCCCTTTCCTCTTCTCCCGGTCTCATCAGGAATATCCTCCTCTTGCTCCCTGATCCCATCGTGAATATCATTCCGCATTCTTCGAGGGTCCCGAGGGCCTTCCTGACGCTGTAAGAGGACATCATCGTCCCGGCGGATATCTCGGCAGCCGTCGCACCTCCGTGCCCTCTCAGATAGGACATTACCGCATCCTTGGTGTCCGTTGTCCCCTTCTTGAGATCCAGCGACGGCAGGCGGACTATGAAGCGGTCATCGCCCTTCAGGAAGCAGGGGATTATCCCGGATGTGTGGTAGCAGCTCTCGATGATGCCGAACCCCTTCCCCTTCAGGCGTACCAGCCCCTTGCTCATGAGCACTTCGGCAAGCATCATGTTGCGGGCGCCGGTCATGGTTATGTCCTTCCAGGTCCGGGGGATGTATATCCCTCCAGGGGAGGAGATTGTGACGATGTCCGGCATAAGTTCTACGATTATGTAGTCGCCGGCCTCTGGATCGAAATGGATCACGGCGTTCACGATGGCCTCCTGAACTGCCTTCATCGGTATGCGGCGGAACATGCATACCCTGTTGGAGACCTGGACCATAGGGATAGCCTGGCGGACCTTTTCCAGGCATTCATTGAGTTGCAAAGGAAGGCCGCCTTCGAAAGCGGCCTCCTGTGCTTCGAATCTCAGCCTTATGCTCCAAGGGCACTGATCCGAGATCATAAGTGCATGGTTGGTGAACAGACCGTCCGATTTCAGCCGCTCCGGGGCTAGGAAGATATGCAAACAGGAAGTATCAAGGAAACCTGACATCCCTTCGAACGTCAGGGCCTGCATATCCGACGTGCGTTCCTCGAACGGTCTATTCATCGCATCGTTATCACTTGTTATCGTTTATCAACTTTCATTGGCAATTTACAGATTAATGAGCCTATGTCCGAAGAAATAGAGCAGTTGCACGTATGGAGAAGAATTCCCCCGGGTGTAACCGGCACGATTGTTGCATCGTAATTAAGGCCCAGATAAGCGGGTAAAGAGTACATGCAATTAGTGTCCATCATATACGCGTCCATCGACATCTCGGAACTCAAGGAGATGACTGCTTGCCGGGTTCTGTGAGACGCAGTATCGAATCGCCTAAAACAGGGGATGAATGGCGTCTAACTCATTAATTTGGGAACTTTGTGCCATTTTAACGAGTTAATGCGGCATCTTTTGTCATTTAAGCAAGAACGAGCAGACTCTAGTCTCAAGAAGCGTCCAAAGATTATCCGCAGAGCCAGGAATCAGACTATTACGAAGGTTCCGAAGAGTGTACCAAAAATGGGATATATTGTCCCTTTGCATACTGTCCAACAAGGTGATAATCAATGGTAAGTGTACCTGCAGAAATCATTGACCTCTTGAATGCGAAGGAGACCACGAAGCTCCTTGTAACTGCATCCAAGGACGGACAGCCCCACGCTATCGTGTGCGGAAGCATCTTCGCAACAGCCGACGGAAAGGCCGGCGTAGGCGAGATCCTGATGAAGAGGGCGGCCCAGAACCTCAAGGACACCGGAAAGGCGGCGCTTTCGATCTCCGCCGGTCCCAAGGCATACGAGCTTGTCCTCAAGAACCCCGCACGTGCTGACAGCGGCCCCGTCTTCGAGGATATGAAGGCCAAGATGGCAGCTGCAAATCTCCCCTGCTTCGCAGTATGGACATTCGATGTCTGTGCGGTCTGGGACGAGAGCGCCGGACCCAGCGCAGGGACTAAGATCTGCTGAAACCCCAAGCCCCCTCAGGGGGCATTTTATATCGTTGGAACGGCCATTGACCGTTCATGGTACTTGAACAATATCTGCCCGAATGGGTGACGGGATACCTCTCGCCCATCGTGCTCCTTCTGGGTGGGATCGTCGCTCTGTTGATAGTCGCCACGTACCTCAAGGACAAGGATTCCATGAAGTACAAGGTCATGGTCGGCGTGGGGGCCGTGCTGGGTGTCCTGATAGTCATCCTGGCGGTCATCGAAGGATACCCCGTGCGCAACCATACCCTTATACTGATAGCCCTGGCGGCGTTCACATTGATCATCAGGCCTTTCCGCGACATCAACATCGCCGTGATCATAGGTCTTCTGGTGATGGTCCTGGTGTACATCATGCTCGGTAATCTGGCAGGACAGACGGCCGGGAGCATAGACCTCACGGTCATCGCTCAGGGTTGGCCTAGGATAATCATAGCCTTCATCGCCGGAGGTTTCGTGTTCGGCATGCTCAGGTTCGCCGAGGAGCTCATGCACCTGTTCGGAAAGATCCTGAACTTCTGGCCCGTGATGCTGATCCTCGGAGTGATATGCATAGCCGAGGCGTGCTGCATATTCCTGGGATACGGTTCGATATTTGACTACATCAACCAGATCAAATGGAGCGAGATCGTTCCGAAGACCGGAGGGCTGCTGTTCTGAGAATTGGTCGAAAACGGCGGCTACAATAAACTGACAATAAACATTTATACGAGTCTGCTCGGCGAAGGCCGAGCGGACCCGCAACTCTCAAAAGAATTGGTCCTCCCATCACAGTTGGTGACACTCTTTGGCTTATACAACCAAATCAATCCTTTATTGATGGCAACCTACGATTATTCTTTCCTAGAGAACTCCTGGGTCGACACTAACATTATTCCCATGTTCAGAGACATCAACCGTATTCAGGAAAGGATCAATCTTTGGAAGATCATGTATCCAGACGTTTTTCCTTTATTGGAAAAGAAGACTATAAAGGATGCTGTATTTTGCAGCAATGAAATCGAACACATCTGTGTCCCTCGCGACCGTGTGGGCGACGTTATCGCCGGTGATGAACCCAACGGTCTAAGCGAGATCAAGATCGCCGGTTACTACGATGCATTGAATTGTATTTGGGATTCAAATACCCCACTTAGTGCAGACTTAATTAAAGATGTCCACACCAAACTGATGGGAAGATATTGCCCAGATGCCGGTAAGCTCAGAGGTGACGATTCGCCCCATGTTGGTTATGGGACTATGTCTGCTGTCCGTAAACCTGTGTGCTCTTCTGAAATACAATCAAGTCTTGATAGCTTCTGTGATGCTGTTAACGAGATTCTCTCTAACGATGGTGTGGATGTGTTGATAGCTCTACCATGCATAATCATGGATTTTATTGGACTTAGCCCCTTCCGTAACGGAAACGGTCGTATGTACCGTATTTTGATTGAATATGTGCTTTTAAACCATGGTTATTCTTTAGCTAGATACTCTTCCGTAGATGCCGCCATCCTATCAGATGTGAAACAGCACACACACAGCATCTACCAATCCTCGCATAGATGGGAAGGGGATGAAGTATCCTATGCCCCGTTCATGTACAATCTGATCTATTCAGTGTGGGTAGCAGCAAAGAATCTGGAATCCCGTCTCCCCAGTATAGAAGGTGGTCGGTGTAAGAAACATGAGAGAGTACGCATTAGTATTGCCTCAGTTGAGGACGGATTTACAAAATCAGACATTGCAGATATGCTCCCTGACATCTCACCCATTACAATTCAAAAGGAGATTTCAGCAATGGTGTCAGAAGGGTTACTCATCCGCGAAGGTACAACGAAGAGCAGCAGATACTATCACTGCATTGTCAAATAATCTAATATTTTTTCTATAAATTTATTGAATAAACAACTAAATTTTGGTATTATTTTTTCAATGTTTGGATAATCTTAAATATAAAAATCCAACATACCGTGTTGGATTAATAATCCAACGTGATACAGATGGACAACAAGATTCTGGCGATTATAGTCGTCGCCATCATAGTGGTAGCGGGTTGTTCAGTGGCTCTTTTGACCATGAATAACAATGCTCCAGCCAAGGATGACACGGTCACTGCGACTGTCGAGATCTACGGTAATGCGAACAATGATGCATACATTGACGATAAGGATGTAAGCCTGCTGAACGACATCATCAAGACAGGAAACTGGGATACAAGCAAGTACCCCTTTGCAGACGCAGATCTTGACGGTTTCATCACTTCTAAGGATGTGGACATAGTCAACAAGATTATCAAGGAGCAGTCTTGCAAAGTCTACTACAAGAATTACTACGGCCAATCACAGGCTCTCGATTTCCCTCTAAAAGGTAAGAACATTGGAGTCACCTATTGGCAGCAGGCCGAAATGATGGCCGCCCTCGGGCTTTGGGATCTGGTTAAGTGTGGACCTACCAATCTGAAATCGTGGTACAGTAACTTGTACGATCTCTCTGACGTAACCATCTACACATCTAAGAACAATCATAATAGCGGTGTTACCGACAGCGCCATCGAGAATTTCAAGCTCAGGGGTGTCGAGGTCATCATCGCCACTCCCACAGTGGCTAATCAGGCCGCTCTCGCCACTCTCATAGATGAGGGAGTGAATGTGATCTATCTCTGGTACACTGGTGATTGGGCCATTCCCACCATGATGACTCTCGGTATCCTTCTGGGTGCCAAGGAGAAGGCTCAGGCATACTATGATTATGCGCACAAGGTCATGGATAACATCAATGATCGTCTATCCAAGACTACACGTGCCACAGCCATAGTCGCTGGTGCATCAACATCTCTGGCTTCCGACGGTGTCACTACGACAGTGTCACTGCACACCAACCCTCACGAGGGTAACTACTACTTCACCAACCTTGTTACGAACACCTATACCAACTCATCGGGACTCTCAGAGTTCGGTGCCACATCCAGATCAATAGAATGGCTCATGGCCCATGATTCCGAATTCGATCACATCGCCATCTGGCTTAACCAGACCGGATTCGCATCCGGTACCGCCACCGATGTAGGCGGCGATGGGTCGATCATCTCTCAGAAGCAGTTCAACGATAAGTTTGAGGCTGCAGTGAAGAACTATTCGCAGATGTCCGCATACAAGAACGGTAACATCTTCGGTATGCCCTACGACATGCTGGGGGGCATTTCTGGATACGGTCTGGTTACCACACTCGCATACATGGTCTACCCTGACCTCTTCACAAAGGAAGAAGCACAGGATTTGCTACAGGAGTGGTTCGACAACTTTACTGTTGCCAAGATCGATGTGAAGACGCAGGGCGCATACATCTACGACGGTACCGCCTATAAGACCAATTACAACAACTGAAACTTTTGAGGGGCCCAGCCCCTCACCTTAGGATGTATCTGTATGCCGACCAGTAGCCCCATAATAAAAAGAGCAGTAGATGCCTGGGTCAATAAAGACATCAGTTTCAGCGAAGAGATGGAGACATATCGTCGTCGCACTCTGTTGAAAATACTATTCATTGCAGTATGTATTATCGGAGTTCTGCTGGTCGCTGGATACACTTTAACAATTGGGGATTACCCAATCGGTTTCTGGCATAGCTATGAGGTGCTATGGAATCATATTATCGGTAACCCCATTGATGCCAACGAGGATTTCATCATTTGGAGGGTGAGGTTGCCCCGTATCTTCACAGGTATATTGGCAGGTATCGGCCTTGCGATATGCGGTGCGGTGATGCAAAGCATACTCAAGAACCCTCTGGCCGATTCATATACCACAGGAGTTTCATCGGGTGCATCATTCGGTGCCACACTGGCAATAGCCTGCGGATTCTCCGTCGTCGATGCTGGCGGTTATGCCATAGTGGCCAACGCGTTCGTATTCTCTTTGATTCCGGTCATGGTAATACTGTCTGTAGCCAAGATGAGGGGAGCTTCCCCGGTGACCATGATCATGGCAGGAATCGCGATTATGTATGTGTTCAATGCGACCACAACCCTGATCAAACTGTCTGTCAGCGATGCCACTTTGTCATCCATATTCGATTGGTCTGTCGGTTCGCTGGACAATAGCAGCTGGCAACAAGTGTATATCATGGGCGTGTTCGTCATCGCTGGCTCGATAGTGATGCAGCTATCTGCTAGAAAGCTAAATGTCCTATCTACTGGTGACGAGAGTGCAAAATCCATAGGTATCAACAGCAACCGTCTGAGGATGCTGTGCATGTTCGTCGTCTCGCTGATTGCTGCCAGCATCGTCAGCTTTACCGGGATGATCGGTTTCATCGGTCTCGTGTGTCCTCACATCGTGAGATTGATACTCGGATCAGATAACAGATATCTCATTCCCGCATCCGCCGCATTCGGGGCTGTTCTATTGACCGCCGCGGATCTTGTAGGACGCACGGTGATCGCACCAGATATGATTCCTGTAGGAGTGATAACATCATTCATCGGCGGACCGCTGTTCCTTTGGCTCATCATCAAGAAAAAGAAGGAGGTGTGGTGATGTCGATCGTCCGTCTGGACAAGATGTGCTGTGGCTATGGTTCACGCACCATACTTCATGACATATCATTCTCTATCGATAAGCCGGAATACATCTGCGTGGTCGGGCCGAACGGTGTCGGGAAATCCACCTTGATCCGCACACTGAATGGGCTCATCAAGCCGTCCTCCGGTACTGTAGAACTGAATGGTCGCCCTCTGTCCGATTACAGTCAGAAGGAGGTGGCCAAAATAGTCGGTTATGTGCCTGTACTCAATTCGGATTTCAATGTGATGACCGTACTCGAGACGGTCCTTATAGGAAGATACGCTCATCAGAGATGGAAGACAACTCAGGCGGACCTGGACATCTCCTATAAGGCCCTGCAGGCCATGGAGATCGAGGATCTTGCGAATCATAGATTTAATGAACTATCCGCCGGTCAGAAGCAGAAAGTCTCGATTGCCCGCGGTCTTGTGCAGGAGCCTTCAGTCCTAATGTTAGATGAACCGACAGCGAATCTTGATATCAGGCATCAGGTCTACGTGTCAGCGTTTCTGAAGGAGTTGTCCGAACGCACAAACATAACCGTGTTCACCGTGAGCCATGATCTCAATCTTGCATCCAAATATGCTGACAGAATCATCCTGATGGAGCATCCCGGCAGGATCTTCGGAATAGGAAGGCCTTCCGACATCATAACTGAAGAGAATATCAGGCATGTGTACGGGGTTGACTGCACCATTACGGATGATTGCGGTACGCCGCATGTGATTCTTCAAGATGTTTTGGAAGTCTCGCTGGATCGCCGTTGATTGGACTGGGTTTTGCTCTCCGCAACAGTATGCTGCTCATTTGTAGGGTCCAGGCACTGTCTGTGTCGGTGAATCAGTACGTGGTACAAGTTGGAAAGAGACAATTCGAGGTAAATTTTATACATGATTATGTGCCCTATCCGGATGAAGAAAACTGAGATTAACGTCAATCCGGTTGGATTTAGCATATGATTGTCTAGTCATGTGCGAGGATGACCTGGATTTGGCGATTATCGGAGGATTCCAACACGCCTTCGGGTTCAACAAACCTTTAAATGGTAGTAGCCGATGGTGGGAAAGAGTGGGCTCGTGGCTTAGCCAGGATATAGCGCTGGCCTTCTAAGCCAGACGCCTCGGGTTCGAATCCCGACGGGCCCGCCTGGATGCATCACCATAAAGATGACAAATCCAAGGGAGAATCAAGATGAAGAGAGGCTCACGCGCCTGGAAGAAACGCGGTAACCAGCGTTGGAAATGGCGCAAGAAGAAAATGAGAAGAAGAAAGAAAGAAGCGAAGATGCGTAAGCAGTGATCCTAATCACTCTCCAGGGGGTATAGGCTAACCTGGCAGACTGGCGGGCTCCAGTTATTGAGCGTGATTGTAAATGGGTTTGCTGACAGTTGATGATTAACTGGAGCGATGACTCATTGATTCCGCGGGAGGTAGCTCCTCCCGTAGTGGAAACCCGCTGACGGGGGTTCAAATCCCTCTGCCCCCACTCACGCATCTTCGATGCTTCTTCTTTGGCACCTGCGGGTGCCGATTAACCTTCTTCCCGATTATCGGTTTTTGAATTGTTTGTGTTCTGAAGGCTTCGCTTTTGGTTCTATGGTCCATACCTATACCCCCTAAGGGTATAATTTTATACTACCACGGTAATGTTGTATCACACAAGAGAGTGGTATCCATGATAGGTGAAGCATTAGGTCTGTTGGGAGTGATGACTGCAGCGGTCTTCGTCCTCCCGATACAAGTCGCAGTCCTGATCTATAGGCGCTATCATAGCAGGAGAGATCAGAGTCCGATCGGAGGAAATGAAGCTGTTCTATGCAGCAGATGTCAAGCTGAGAAGAGGATTCATTGACTTAGTCCAGCAACTGAAACTATTAGCACATAATAGTTAAGAGTGGGATTAAATAGGATAAATCTTTTAGGAATACTTAAACCCGCCATCCAATGGGTTTGGCCTTCTCAAAAGGAAGGCAGAAAATCTTTAGGGGGCGGCCGGGTGAATGACCTGTAAACATGCGCCCCGATAAGCCGCCCCTGTTTGTATTCTCAATTCTTGAAACTGTGTATCGGTGCAGGGATCCTTCCGCCGCGGTTCACGAAGTCTTCGCATCCGAATTTGTTGACGGGCATGATCTTCGCCTCTCCGAGAAGTCCTCCGAACTGTGCGAAGTCGCCGACATCCTTTCCGATGACGGGGATGAGCCTCACGGCGGTGGTCTTCTGATTGACCATTCCGATGGCCATCTCATCGGCTATGATTCCTGCTATGGTCGTAGCACTGGTGTTCCCGGGTATGGCGATCATATCGAGACCTACCGAGCAGACGCATGTCATGGCCTCCAGTTTCTCGAGGGTAAGGGCACCGACCTCCGCGGCCTCTGCCATTGCTTTATCCTCGGTCACAGGGATGAATGCACCTGAGAGTCCTCCGACATAGGATGATGCCATGACTCCTCCTTTCTTGACCTGATCGTTGAGTATGGCAAGCGCTGCGGTTGTGCCGGGTGCTCCTGCGCGTTCCAGGCCCATCTCGTGCATGATGTCAGCGATACTGTCGCCGACCGCAGGCGTGGGTGCTAGGGAAAGATCGACGATGCCGAAGGGCACGCCGAGTCTCTTGGAAGCTTCCTTGGCGAAAAGCTGTCCGACCCTTGTGACCTTGAACGCAGTCTTCTTGATGGTCTCGC
>JAEEGF012223921.1_pt1 | contig 20344 bp, 17 predicted proteins | sample 9134171 | NCBI WGS metagenome assembly JAEEGF01 (sample SAMN16246542, study PRJNA631951) | gut metagenome | biome: gut microbiome; feature: rumen; material: AP-attached | host: Bos | place: Iran: Karaj | collected 2018-10
CCTGAAGATCTCGATGGACCACGTCATCAAGAACCTCGGTCCCCATATGCTGCCGCTCATCGGTCGTGCCGACTGGAACGACTGCCTGAACCTGAACTGCTTCTCCTGGGACCCCAACGAATCGTTCCAGACCACGGAGAACGTCTCTGAGGGCACGAAGGCCGAATCGCTGATGATCGCAGGCCTCTTCGTCGTCACGGGCAAGGACTATGTCGCCCTTTGCAAGAAGATCGGCAAGACCGACGAGGCCGCCCGCATGCAGCAGGCCGTCGACGCGATGATCGAGGCCGTGAAGAAGCACGGCTGGGACGGCGAGTGGTACCTCCGCGCCTACGACTTCTACGGCCGCAAGATCGGCTCCAACGAGTGCGACGAGGCCAAGATCTTCATCGAGTCGCAGGGTTGGTGTACGATGGCCGAGATCGGCGCTGAAGACGGTCTGGTGGCCAAGTCGCTCGACTCCTGCAAGAAGTATCTGGAGTGCGAACACGGTATGGTTCTCAACAATCCCGCCTTCTCGAAATACATTTATGAATATGGTGAAATCAGCTCATATCCAGAAGGTTATAAGGAGAACGCCGGTATCTTCTGCCACAATAATCCCTGGGTAATCATCGGCGAATGTCTCGCAGGCCGCGGCAACGACGCCTGGAGCCACTACGCCAAGATTCTGCCTTCGTACGTCGAGGAGAAATACCAGACGCTGCACAAGGTGGAGCCCTACGTGAACTGTCAGATGGTGGCTGGTAAGGACGCCTTCCGTCCGGGCGAGGGAAAGAACTCATGGCTCACGGGAACCGCCGCCTGGATGTGGTACACCGTCTCGGAGTTCATCCTCGGCATCAAACCCGACTACGACGGCATCCGCATCGATCCGTGTCTGCCCGAGACCGCCAAGGACTACACCGTCCAGCGCAAGTTCCGCGACGCAGAGTACGAGATCACCATCCGTCCTAACGGCGCCCAGAAGGGTGTGAAGCAGGTCATCCTCGACGGCAAGCCCATCGACGGCACCGTCATCCCCTACTCTCCCGGCAAGCACGTCGTCGAAGCCACGATGTAATTGGATTCGGTAATAAATCGTAAATCGTCAATTTGTAAATCGTAAATCAGATGGTGATGACCAATAAAAGCAGATGGTCGAAGATGTGGATTGGAGTAATCTCCTTCCTCCTTCCTCTTTCCTCGTTCCTCGTCACTTCCTGCGGCTCTTCGCCCAGCGAGGAAGAGATGGCGAAGGCCGAGCAGCTCATCGAGGCCGCCCACAAGGCGAAGGACTACCAGCAGCTGATGAAGCTGGCAGACGACCTCGAGGCCAAAGGCAGCCTGACGCCCGCCAAGGCATACTACTGGCGCGGCTATGCCAGCGACAGGACCAACCGCCGGCGGATGGCCGAGTTCTACTACAACACCGCCCTCAAGGCCGCAGCTGACGAAGACCTCGACATCTACGCCAAGGCCGCCAGCCACCTGGCCAACCTGATGGCCCTCAGGGGCGACTACGAGAACGGTCTCAAGCTCGCCACGCCCGTCGTGCAGAAGCTGGAGGAACAGCAATGCGACACCACCAGCGACTACGTGAACCTGCTCATCTACATCGGCTGCTGTCAGGCTGGTCTCGGCACCACCGGCGATGCCGTGGGCGACGGCTTCGACAAGGCTTACGAGAAGCACCTCGACAACGTGAAGAAGAACCGTACCGACGAGGCCTACAAGAGCGCCTTCGCAGGACTCATCAACATCGCCTACGCCTGTAACTACACGGGCCAGTACCGCGATGCCCTGAAGTGGAACGGTCACCTGAGCGAGATGCTCAGCGAGTACGAACAGCGGCCGGGCATCAATCCCGACTATGTCGATAAGCAGCAGGCCCGCTACAACCTCTATCAGGCACAGGCCCTCGAAGGACTGGGCAAGACCGAGGAGGCCGCCAAGGCCTTCGACGCCTTCCTCGCCACGGACTACGCCAAGACGCCTGAGGGACGCATTATGGCCAACGACTACCTCATCGTCGCCAAGCGCTGGGGAGAGGCTGCCGACAACTACCAGAGCCTCACCGCCCTGTTGGGTGACAACGACGACGGCTACTCGCTCGACAACATCGAGTCGCTCGTGCTGAAGAAGTATCAGGCCAACCTCCTCGCAGGCCGCCGTGACAGCGCCATCGCCGTCAGCATGCAGCTCTGCGACTCCCTCGCCGGAGCCTTCAAGCGCGCCAAGGAGATCGACGCAGCCGAACAGGCCGTCATCGTCAGCAAGGTAGAGGAACTCGGCGACCAGCAGGTGGCAGCCGAGCGCCGCAACCAGCTGCAGAGGATCGGAATCTTCGGACTGCTGTTCCTCATCTTCCTGGGCTACCTGCTCTACCGCCGCCACAACCATCACCAGCTGAAGAAGGCGCACGAAGAGCTGCAGGAAGACCTCGGGACCATCGAGACCGTCGCCACGGAACGCTCGCGCACAGAGACCGAGCAGCGCTTTGCCGCAGCCATCCAGCAGCGGCTCACGCACGCTCCCCTGCCCCAGCGCAAAGACCTCGAAGTCTATGTCTCGCAGACGCCAGGCACGATGCCCGGAGGCAGCTTCTACGACACCCTGCTCTGCGACGACACCCTGCTCTTCTGCATCGGCAGCGCCGCCGCTCAGGGCATCGACGCCGCCACAGCCGCAGCAATGGCATGGGCACAGTTCCGCACGGCAGCCGCCTTCGGACAGGCACCCGAACAGATCGTCAACGCCGTCAGCGACGCCATCGCCGACGGACAGAACATCCCCGTGCGCCTCTTCGTCGGACAGCTCGACCTCACCACAGGACAGCTGCGCTACTGCAACGCGGGCAACAACACGCCGCTGCTCACCGACGAGGAGATCAGCCTGCTGCCCATCGACGACACCGCTCCTGCCGGCTCTCAGCCGGGCACGGTCTATACCGCCCAGGAGACCACCATCGCGCCGGGCAAACTGCTCTTCATCTACACCGACGGCATCGCCGAGGCCACAGATGCCGACGGCAAGCCGCTCGGCGACAAGCAGCTCCGTGGCATCGCCCTCCAGACGGCGAAGATCAACGCCAAGGCCAAGCCGTTCTACGACGGCATCGTTCAGGCTATCGGCGACTATACCGGCGGCCGTCCGCAGACTGACGACCTCACCCTGATGGTCATCGCCCGCAACTGACCACAATCAGCATTCGACAACAAGGCGCAGAGGTTCAAGTCCCCTGCGCCTTTTTTCGTTAGAACAGCTGCCCGACGATCCCGGCAGCGCTGCCCTCAAACAGAAGCACCTCGGTCACAGGCTCATAACTCATACTGATAAACTGGAAGAGCTGCACCGCCAGGAACGCTCCGTCGTGCGACTGGCACACTTCGGCCATGTAGTTGCCGTTGACGGTCGCTTTCGGACAGAAGTCGCCCATGCGCTCCGACAATTGCTCTGCCGGAGACTCCAGCAGCCGCTTCAGCCGTTCGCCGTCAGCTGGTGAGTATTCAAAGGACTTCGCGTCGATAACGCTGTTTGTAGGGTTATAAATCGCTGTGGTGCGCATGCCAAACAACGACTTTCTGATGCCTATACGATCATCAGAGCAGATGGTATTCCACATCTGGAAATTCTTGATATTTGCCATTTTCTTGTTTCTTTGTTAATGATGAAAAAAACCTCCTTTCATTCCGGGAGCATCACATCGCTAACAAAGAAGCCGTCTCAGCGCGATGACATAATACCGTCGCGGAGACGAAACCACCGTGCAGAGCCCAGAGCGGCAGATGCACAGAAGCTTTACAGAGCCATTTGTGAGGTTTGACAACTGGTCCTTGGCCCAGCGTCCTGAATATTTGCTGGGTTTGCCGCCATGAGTGGGCAGCCATCGGACAGAACGACTGGAGGCTACGCGGTGTGATGACGTGGGGCGCAGGAGCGATACTGGCGCACGCTCCGGCTCCTCAGCCACATGATGTACCCAGCCGTCGTGCTGTTTCAGCTGTTGCTGGTCATGCAGACAACCTTCCACGCCCCCCTGCCCCTTGGTGCTTGAACCAAGGAGGATGCTGCATAAAAGCGAGCCAACCAGGCAGAGACGTATAAGATACCTTTTCACGTAACCTTCTTCAAATCGGCTGCAAAGATACGATTAAGTAAGTAGAAAACCAAACAAGTTGGGATATTTTTTACGCATTGTCTTGTGATAATGACAATTCAAGGCAGACACTTTACTGGCACTAAAATGGGAGTTTAGTTAGGGTAAAGTCCGAGTTTAGTCTATCTAAACCCTTGGTTGATAGGGTGAATCCTTCCAAATGATGTTAGGATACTGTTTTTTTTTGCAACGCTGATTGTGCGCCAAGAACGGGGAAAAACATCGGAACCATGGGGTCTTGCATGTTTTCTGATACCTGCGAGAGCAGGATTTTGATGCATTCTGTCCCTGTACCGAGGTTGGACATCTTAGGGGCAGAGGGCTTTGAAATGTTGTATCTCATTGATTATCTGCTTTTTAGACGAATTACAAATGACATATTATTCCAGATATTCCAATTCCAGTTTATTTTTTAGATACCCCCATTCCTCTTATTATATATATAACTATCTATATATCAATTAGTTATATAATAAATATAGAGGAGTGGGGTACGCATTTTTCTAATTGGAATTGGAATAATTGGAATTTTACTTCTCTACAAGGCCCTCCAGCGCCCACACCGAGGGCATAGAGCACCGTGCTCTCTTTTATTGTTAAATAATAATTATTCTGTGGATATTTCAATAAATTGTCGTATCTTTGTAGGCTAAAAGGGCACTAATGGTTATCGCCCAAAACAATTTGATATGAATAAAAGACTTTCGCACAAGACTTTACTGGCGGTTGCTGTAGCCATTGCCGTCATACTGGCTGCGTTGCTCTGGCGCTACCATGTCACGTTAAAAGAAGAGACCATGAGGCGTACCGAGCACATGCTGGAGAACACGGCCATGCGCACCACGAACTACCTGACCGAGGTGGAGACGGTGACGCGTAATATGAAATGGCTGGTGATGAGCAACATGACGCCCGACTCGCTGCTGGCATATACCCACCGTATCGTTGAGATGAACCCTAACTTCAACGGTTGCTCTATCACGACGGAGCCCGACTATTTCCCCCAACTGGGCCACAACTTCTCGGCCTACACCGTCAGACAAGGCGACTCCATCGTGACGGAAATAGAAGGTGCTTACGACTACTACAGCAAGAACTGGTACAAGAATCCCCGTGAGGCCGGCAAGGCCGTGTGGGTGGATCCATACGACGACTTCAACGAGGCCGGCACGCTATCCTCCACGGAAAAAATCGCCTCCTACTCCATGCCGCTCTACGATAAAGACAACACCTTCGTCGGCGTCATCTCCACCGACCTCTCGTTGCCCATGCTGTCGAAATCCATCACCGACGAGCTGCCCTGCGAGGGAGCCTATTACATGATGACCGGCAAGAGCGGCAACTATCTGGTGTATCCGGATAAGGAAAAGCTTGTTTACCATACGATCTTCGACGGCGTCAACTCTCGCATGCAGAGCGACATTGTAGAACTGGGAAACGAGATGGTAAACGGCCACAAAGGCAATATGTCGGTGAACTTCAACGGCGAGCAATGCCTCGTGTTCTATCAGCCCATCACGCTGACGGGTTGGAGCATTGCGCTGGTATGCCCGGAACGAAATTTCTAATCAGCAGAAGCTAAAAGCCGAAGACGAAACGCAGAGACGCGTAGAGTTGGATGGCGAAGAGGTAGACGATGAAGAGGGGGGCACCGGAGGCAATGCCGGTGCTAAGGGCTCCGAGGATATCAGCGAGGCTGTGCAGACGCCCTGACACAAGACCGAAGGTGATGGAAAAGAGGCACACTCCGAAGGCGATGGCAGGAACGAGGCAACGGCTGAAGGCCGACGGGAAAAGATGCCCTGTGGCCGAGAGCAGGATGGCATGAGGCGTCAAAGTGAGAAGTGCCAGGATGACAAGATAGATCGCCAGAAAAACAAGAGAAACACGAAAGGCCAGTTTATCTCTGAAGGTGAACGTGGAATGTGGAATGTGGAATGTGGAATGTGGAAAGAGGAATGTGAAGAGCGTCTTCTGCAGGCAGCCCCAAGCGACAAGCAGCAACAGGAGCCACACGAGCAACGGCGAGGCAACGATCGACAGTCAGGAGCCGAAGAACCACCGGATGCCCTCGCTGGAGAGCAGCGAGCGCACACCCTCCATCCGCGTGGCAGAAAGGAGCCAGGAGAGGATGACGAGCAGCGCCTCGGAAATCAGGAGGGTAAAGACAACCACCCCTAACCTCTCCTTATTAAGGAGGGGAATTCTTCTGGGGGAATCCTCCTTTACTTTATTCTTCATCGGGATGCAGATTGTCGATGTCGAGGATGCGAAGCTCGATGGCACGAACGACAAGGCGGGTGGCGTTGATGCCGCCGGCGCCCTCTGGGAAGAGCTTCTGGATGAGTTCGTTCTGACGCTTCTCAAGGCTCTTCACGCCGAAAGGCATGCCCCGCAGGTTGGTGATCTGTTCCTTGGTGTAGCCCAGGGCGAGGTGACGGAGGAAACGTTCGTCGTACTCGTCGATCTCGTAATTCACCAGCGCCTCCTGCTTGACGATCTTCCCGCTGACAGAGGCCTTGAAGCGCTCGACTATCTTCTCGAGGATGGGCTCGTTGAAGACCAGCTGCTTGCCGTCCATCACGGCCGAGACATCACGGCGCGTCAACAGCTCACCGGTCTTGAGGATGATGCCGTCGGCGCCGGCGTCAAGCACATCCACCCACAGCTTTTCGTTGAGTATCTCACCCGTGAAGATGAGTACTTTTACCTGAGGATGCAATTCCTTCGTGTGACGACAGATCTCCACGCCGACGGTTGTCGAGCCACCAAGACCGAGGTCAAGGAGCACGAGGTCGGGAATCTGCTGCTTGAGCAGTCGCCAGTAGGCGGGCTCTGTATCTGCCGTGCCAATCACTTCCGCCTCAGGAATGTCGGAACGGACGATTCCGAGGGTGCCTTTGAGTTCGAGGGGCACATCCTCAACGATAATGACTTTGAAGTTATCCATATCTATACTGATTATTTTAACTTTTTTACCTTTTTACCTTTTTACTTTTTTACCTTTTTACTTTTTTTACCCTTTCGCCTTTGGCAATGTGATGACGATCGTGGTGACACCATCGACAAGTTCTGCGAAGATACCACAACCACGACGGTTGGTCGCCTCACCATGGTCTCTGACGATCTGACGGCAGAGCAGGAATGGGATGTGCGCCTTGGAGGGCGTGAAGAGGTCGGCTGCCTGCTCGGGCGTGAGCTGGAGCTGCGGCATGGGGATGCGCACTTCGACGTATTGGTCGTCGCGCGGTGTGAACTGTTTGTCGATCCGAGGCTGGCCAGACTGTCGGCGCAGAATCTCGTAGAGGTAGCGGATCAGCGTCTCGTCGCCCAGCACACCGCCTTCAAGCGCCTTAAGATGAAGCGTGGCGCGCTCTACCTGGCGCATGGCCTGACGACTGAGCACACCATAGAGCTCGCGGTAGTAGCGGGTGACCTCGCCCAGGGCTTCCACCTCGTGGGCATCGAGCAACTGCCGGATACGGGAGGGGTAATACATCGTCTCGTGCTTCAGGGCTGAGAGGCAGTTGTCGAGCACGGAGTTGGAGATGTGCAGGTTGCCATCTTCGAGTTCGGCCTTGCGGATATCGTCGTCGAGCATCTCGAGACTGTTCTGCCGTTGCTGTTCACGCAGGAAACGGTCGTAGAGTCGATAGCGGTAATAGAGCAGATAATAGGCTGGCACGATGGCGAGCAACAGGAGCACGAGCAGGATGACGGCGATAGTCTTGTTGGTCTGCGACTGTTGCATCGTGCGGCAGTAATCGCCCAAGGTGTTATCAGCCGACATCTCCTTGAACAGCTGGGTGTAGATGCGGTTGTTGTAGCTATAAAGCTGCCACTGGTGGAGCGAGAGGGCTGCCACGGCACTCTCGTTGCGAATGTCGAGGATGACCTGGTAGTCGGTCTTAAGACTGTCGTGGAACCACTTGATCTCCGGCGCCATCAGCGAGGGATTACCCATCTGTCGCATGAGGTAACGACCGCCGGGGCGCAGCTGACGATAGTGGGCGTTGAGATAAAAACGGCAGGAGTCGGCAAAGTGGAGGGTGCGCTCGTAAGTGCCGTTGATGTTGGAGTAATAAGCCGAGTCGGCGTAAGCGCTGGCCTTGGAGAGATAAGAGGCTTGCGGTGAAGTGGATGTCTGGGCGACCGATAATGAATGCAGTCCGCAAATCGTAAAGAGTAAGACCATCAGCCGGAGGATGCCCTTGGGAAGGGTAAAGCTGATGCGACTGCCGCGACCTAACGTGCTGGTGGCGCCCATGGAACAAACGGAGAAGATCTGGCTGACCTTGCGGTACTTCTCGATGATGCCCTTACAGTTGAGCAGTCCGAAGCCATGGCCGCCCTCGATTTTGTGGTCGAAGAGGTGGTCGAGCTGTTCTTCGGTCATGCCCTGACCTGTATCCTCGACGGCAATCTCCACACGGTCATCGAGCTCTTGGGCTGACACGATGACGCGGCCTTCGCGGGGAGTGAATTTCCTGGCGTTGTCGGCCAGCGTGTTGAGCATGAAGAGGGTGAGCACTTTGTCGGCCTTGACAACAGCCTCGGTGGGCTCCACCTCGAGGTCGACACCCTTCATCTGGAACGAGGTACGGCCACGGGCCAACAGGTCGAAGAGCGACTGCAACGGGAAACTCTCGATATGGAGGCTGAGCTCTCCCTGACGAAGCTGAATCCAATAGGTGAGCACTTCGTTGTAGTCGTTGATCTGGTCGATGAGTTCGCGGATATAGTCCAGTTTCTCCTCATTGGGTTCTCCCGACGACAGGTTCTTGTCGGTCGTCTCGTGGATGATGCGGTCGATAAAGGGCGTGATGCTGTTGACGAGTGAGATCTTCGCCCGCTGTTCCAGGCTGAGACGTTCGCCGTTCTCCACACGCAACAGTTGGACTGCCAACTGTTCGCGTTTCTGTTCAAAGAGGTCGTCGGGGATATCCTCGCGCCGTTTGCGGCGGTTCATGTGGTTGAAGAGCCAGAGCAGGAACAAGAGCAGACAGATGGCGATGACAACGGCTCCCAGCATAATGTTCAGCTGGACGGAAGTCTTCTCATACTGACTGGCACGGGCTTCGAGCTGACGGTCCTGGCGAGTGGTCTCCTGCAGGTCGAGGTAGAGGTTACGGTTGTAGTCGCTCCGCGGTTTGTCGTCGATGGCGGCATAGGCCACGCTGAGCTGTTCGCGGATAGAGGCTACAAGGTCGGGGGCCTGATAAATGAGAGAGTCCGACAGCGCCTGCTCAAGGTTATAGAGTGCCGACTCGTAGTCGCCGATCTGTCGGAAACAGGAAGCAAGTGTTCGGTAGGCACCGGCAATCTGGTAGATGTCGCCATACTGTTCGAAGATACTGAGCGCGTTTTCTGCAAGCCATCCTGAAAGCATATCCTCGTCGACGTCCTCGGGATTGATGAATTTCAATGCGGGGAGGTTATCTGCGAGCAGCTGACGACGATAGTCGGGGTTCATCAGGTGCTCGGAGAGAGCCTCAAGGGAATTGGCGGCGAAGAAGGGACAGTCAGCCTGGCGAGCCATCAGGAAGCACCGCATGAGGTGGTCGAACTCCTGCTGGTTGATTTCCTGCTGCGTGCCCTGGGTGATAATACCGCCAGCGCCGATGTTGTACAAGAAGTTGAGCATCTGGGCGGTATCGCGCTCCACTTCGTTGGGATTGATGGCGCGCAGGGCCTCGATAGACTGTTTCTCGAGTCCTACATAATAATAATAGGTAGAGTTGACGATGGCGTATTCACTCTCGGCATAACGGAGCCGACGCTGCAGACGGGGCGGGAGCTGGTCACGCTCCTCGTTGATGCGATTCAAGGCCTCGTCAGCGAGCTGGCGGTACTCATGGAACTCACGGTTACGGGAACGGCGCTGGCAGAGGCGCATCTGCTGGACGAAGGCCACCATGCGCTCCACCTGGTTGTCGCTCGTCTCCAACACCTCGTTCAGCCATTGCTCTGCCTCGTCATACTCCATGCGGACGATACAGACAAATGCCTGGTTGTTGCAGGCCTCCGCCCTACCCTGGCTATAGCCGTCACTCAGGTCATAAGCCCTGACAGCATAGGCCTGGGCCGAGTCGATGTTGCGGTAATGATAAGCATAAGACTGGGAATTCAACTTGTCCACAGCATTCCTATCCGGACGTGAACAGGCTGATACGAGAATGGTTGATATGATGAATAGCCAGAATTTCATGAGCAATGAATAGAATCCCCCCTGCCCTTAAGGGCAGAGGGGATATAGATTATGCACGGGCCTTAGCCACGTAACCGAGCGCCTCGCGGCACTTATCGGTCACATACTGCCAGTCGCCGGCCTTCACCTTATCAGAGGGGAACAGCTTAGAACCCATACCGACACAGAAGACGCCGGCCTTGAACCACTTCTGCAGGTTCTCCTCCTCGGGAGCCACGCCACCGGTCACCATGATCTTCGACCAGGGCATCGGAGCTTTCAAGCCTTTTACCATGTTCGGACCTACCACATCGCCGGGGAACACCTTCGTCAGGTCACAACCCAACTCCTGAGCCTTGCCGATCTCGCTGACGGTCATACATCCCGGGCAATAAGGAATGAGACGACGGTTGCAGACTGGTGCAATGTCGGGGTTAAGCAGCGGACCAACCACGAAGCAGGCACCCAGCTGGATATACATGGCTGCGGTAGGAGCATCGACAATAGAGCCGATACCTAATGCCAGTTCGGGGCACTCTTTGTCAGCCCACTTCACCAGCTCACCGAAAATCTCCTGGGCGAAGTCACCACGGTTCGTGAACTCGAAGGCGCGAACGCCACCTTCGTAGCAGGCCTTCACCACATTCTTACAAGTCTCAAGGTCCTTATGATAGAACACGGGTACCATGCCGGTATCACCGATCTTCTTCAGGACTGCAATCTTATCAAACTTTGCCATTAATCTCTTAATTCTTAAATCTAAAATCTTAATTATCTCTGCACGCGGCCGCTGGCATTACCACCGGCAAGACTCTCCACTTCGTCAACACTAACCAGGTTGAAGTCACCGTTGATCGTGTGCTTCAGGGCTGAAGCAGCCACGGCGAACTCAAGAGCCTCACCCTGCGTCGGCTTCGTCAGCAGACCGTGGATCAGACCACCGGAGAACGAGTCACCACCACCCACGCGGTCGATGATCGGGTTGATCTCGTAACGCTTCGACTGATAGAACTCCTTACCATCATAGATGAGGGCCTTCCAACCATTGAATGTAGCGCTATAAGACTCACGGAGCGTAGAGACGACATATTTGAAACCGAACTCGGCCTTCATCTGCTTGAAGATGCCCTCATAACCGCTGGCATCGGTCTTACCACCCTCAACGTCGGCATCGGGCTTGAAACCAAGACAAAGCTCTGCATCCTCCTCATTACCGATGCAGACATCAACATATTGCATCAACGGGCGCATAATGCTAATAGCCTTCTCGCTGGTCCACAGCTTCTTGCGGAAGTTCAGGTCGACAGAAACCGTCACACCATGACGCTTGGCAGCCTCACAAGCCAACTTCGTCAGTTCTGCAGCCTTGTCGCTGATGGCAGGCGTGATGCCACTCCAATGGAACCAGGCAGCACCCTCCATGATCTTGTCGAAATCGAAGTCTGAAGGATCGGCCTCGGCAATGGCACTATGTGCACGGTCGTAGATCACCTTCGAAGGACGCATCGAAGCACCAGTCTCGGCATAGTACAGACCCACGCGGTCACCACCGCGAGCGATAAACTCCGTGTTGACACCATAGCGACGCATTGCGTTGACGGCAATCTGGCCAATCTCATGCTTCGGCAATTTAGATACGAAATAAGCCTCGTGGCCGTAGTTTGCCACCGAGATAGCCACGTTAGCCTCACCACCACCGGGGATGATGCGGAATGATTCACTCTGGATGAAACGGTCGTTTCCTTGCGGAGACAGGCGGAGCATAATCTCGCCCAATGTTACAATTTTAGCCATTTTCTTTTTCCTTTTTTAATATGTAAGTAAACTAATTTCCTGTTTGCGACCACAAAGTTAGCAACTATTTCTGACTTAAACAAATATTTTAAGGGATTTAAAGGAAAAAACTACGGAAACGATTTCGCCACATTTTTACTTTTACCCTTGTGAATTTCAGAAATTCTTTGTACCTTTGCCGAAAATTACATCAAGAGGAAGATCATTATGGCAAAAGAGAACATCACCATCAAGGACATCGCTGCCCGCGCAGGTGTCTCTACGGGTACTGTAGACCGTGTGTTACACAAGCGTCCGAACGTGAGCAAGACCGCACTCGACAAAGTGAACAAGGCCCTGGAAGAGCTGGATTATCGGCCGAACATGTATGCCTCCGCACTTGCCTACAACAAGACCTACAATTTCTATGTTGTGCTACCCAAGCATGAGCAGGAAGCCTACTGGGACGAGATTGAGGAGGGTGCCCAGGCTTGTACTGATTTCCGCAGGGATTTCGGCATTAATCTGAAGTTCGTGTACTACGAGCGCTTTAACAACTCTGCCTTCACTCGGATGGTGCGCGAGTTCTTCTCGGCCAAGATCGACGGTGTGGTCATCGTGCCCACAACACTTGAACAGACCGCACGCTTCACAGAGAAACTGACAGAGCGCCAGATTCCTTATGTGTTGCTCGACTCTTATATGCCCGACCTGAAGCCGTTAAGCTTCTTTGGACAAGACTCTTTCGCCAGCGGATATTTCGCAGCAAAGATGCTCATGCTCATAGGCAACAAGGAGAAAGAGATTGCCTTGATGAAACAGACCCGTAATGGACTCGTGGGTTCCAAACAGCAAGCCAACCGTGAAACAGGGTTCCGCCACTATATGGTAGACCATTTTCCGGATATTAAGATCACGGAGGTAGACCTGCCTCTCGACGAGGAGAAGAAAGACTACGATGATATCCTTGAAACTTTCTTCAAAGAGCATCCTCAGGTACACCATTGCATCACCTTCAACTCGAAGGCGCACCTCGTAGGAACGTTCCTACAAAAGACCAACCGTCGGAATATCCAGATCATGGGTTATGACATGGTGCCGAAGAATGTGGAATGCATCCACAGCGGCAGCATCTCGTTCCTCATCGCCCAGCACGCCTATCAACAGGGTTATGCCAGCATCGACACCCTCTTCAACGCCATCGTGATGAAGCGCCAGGTAACCCCTGTAAACTATATGCCCATCGAAATTCTGACGAGGGAGAACGTGGACTTCTATAGAAGAACCGCCATTTGATTGACGATTGATTACTAAAACAAAATAAAGGAAAAATGGAATTAGCAACTTACTTAAAGATTAACGCGGCAGATAGCGTTGTGGTCTGCCTGCAAGCAAAAAAGAAAGGAGAAATTATTGAAGTTGACGGGCAACAGATAACTATCTGTCAGGACACGCCCGCAGGACACAAAGTGCTGATCAAGGACGCGCCCAAGGGAACGGACATTATTAAATACGGTTACCCCATCGGTCATGCCATGGTCGACTTAAAGGCTGGTGAATGGGTAAACGAGAACAACCTGAAGACCAACCTCTCTGGCACGCTTGAATACACATACAATCCTGTGAACGAAGAGCTTAGCATCGAGAAGGAGAACCGAACCTTTAATGGTTATGTGCGTAAAAACGGTGATGTTGGCGTCAGGAATGAAATATGGGTAGTGCCCACCGTCGGCTGTGTCAATGGCATTGCAGAGCGTTTAGTGAAAGAGCTGAAACGCGAGACCCACGAAGAAGGAGTCGATGCCATCTATGCCTGGCATCATAACTATGGCTGTTCGCAGCTCTCTGGCGACCATGAGAATACCCGTAAAGTGCTGCGTGACATTTGTCTACACCCCAATGCCGGTGCTGTACTCGTGCTGAGTCTCGGCTGTGAGAACAACCAGTCTGACGATTTCATGAAGATGTTGGGCGACTACGACAAAGACCGTATCAAACTGCTCATCACCCAGAAGGTGGACGATGAGATGGAGACAGGTATGGCCATCCTTCGAGAACTCTACGAGACTGCCCGTCAGGACAAGCGTGAGAAAGTGCCCGTGAGCAAACTTCGTGTAGGTCTGAAGTGTGGTGGCTCTGACGGTTTCTCAGGCATCACCGCCAACCCGCTTGTAGGAGAGTTCTCCGACTGGCTGATAGCGCAGGGCGGCACATCGGTCCTCACAGAGGTGCCAGAGATGTTTGGTGCGGAAACTATCTTGATGAACCGTTGCCGGACGGAAACACTCTTTAACCAGACTGTTTCGATGATCAATAATTTCAAAGAGTATTTCCTTTCACATGGTGAGCCTGTAGGCGAGAATCCCAGTCCAGGCAACAAGGCCGGTGGTATCTCTACCCTCGAGGATAAGGCTCTTGGCTGTACACAGAAATGCGGTAAGGCGCCCGTCAGCGGTGTGATGGAATATGGCGACCGTCTGCAGAATAGCGGGCTGAATCTGCTCTCTGCCCCAGGCAACGACTTGGTAGCAGCGACAGCTCTGGCCTCTTGCGGTTGTCATATCGTACTTTTCACCACTGGTCGTGGTACTCCCTTCGGCACCTTCGTCCCCACAATGAAGATTGCTACGAACCCCGACCTTGCCCGCCGCAAGCAAAACTGGATCGACTTCTCGGCAGGTCAACTCATCGAGGGTCGCACCATGCAGGAGCTTGTACCAGAGTTCATCGACAAGGTGCTGGCTGTCGCTAGTGGCGAAAAAGCCAAGAACGAGGCTAACGACTATCGCGAGATTTCAATCTTCAAAAATGGCGTTACGCTTTAAGGGGAAAAGAGTAAAAAGATAAAAAGGGTGAAGAAAGGACTGTTCGCATTATCACCGTTGATGGTGTTCATCGCCTTCTACTTAGTCACCAGCATCATTGCTGGTGACTTCTACAAGATACCCATCACCGTGGCGTTCATGGTGTCGAGCATCTATGCGATAGCCATATTCCGTGGCAAACCCTTGAAACACCGTATCGACCTTTTTAGTCGTGGTGCTGCCACCGAGCAAATGATGCTCATGATCTGGATCTTCGTGTTGGCTGGTGCCTTTGCCCACTCCGCCAAGTCAATGGGCTGCATCGACGCTACCGTAAACCTGACACTGGCACTATTACCACCACAGATGATCTTGGCTGGCATGTTTCTCGCCGCCTGTTTCGTGTCTATCTCCATCGGCACCAGCGTAGGCACTATCGCAGCCCTCGTGCCCATCGCCGCAGGAGTGGCCAGCGAGACGCATACCGATATCGCCCTGATGACCGCCATTATCGTGGGCGGTTCCTTCTTTGGAGATAACCTCTCGTTTATCTCAGACACAACCATCATGGCAACACAAACACAAGGGTGTCGTCTGAGTGACAAGTTCCGAGTGAACAGTTTCATAGTTTTCCCTGCTGCCCTATCGGTACTGTTATTCTATCTGTTCATGGGCAACCAGGTAGAAGCACCCCAGCAAGTGGCTCAAGTAGAATGGGTAAAGGTTATCCCCTACCTTGTCGTGTTGTTCACGGCTATTTTCGGCATGAACGTCATGGCCGTGCTCACTTTGGGCATCCTGCTGACAGGTCTCATTGGCATGATGACGGGGTCGATAGACATTTTCGGCTGGTTTGGCAGCATGGGTGAAGGTATCCTCTCGATGGGCGAACTAATCATTGTAACGATGATGGCTGGCGGCATGCTTGAACTCATTCGTCAGCAAGGCGGTATCGACTTTATCATCCGCCAGCTCACCCGACATGTCAGCAACAAACGGGGCGCAGAACTGAGCATCGCCGTACTTGTTTCGCTTGTCAATGTGTGTACAGCCAACAACACGGTAGCGATTCTGACCGTTGGCGACATCTCTAAACAGATAGGTGATCGGTTTGGAGTGGATAACAGGAAGTGTGCTTCCATCCTCGACACCTTCTCCTGCACCATCCAAGGCATGCTCCCATATGGTGCACAGTTGCTCATTGCGGCAGGACTGGCCTCACTAAGCCCGGTGAGTATTATCCCCTACCTTTACTATCCGTTCATTTTAGGCATCGTAGCCTTGCTGTCAATTCTACTACGATACCCCAGAAGATACTCTTGACCATGGATATTATTCAGCGCAACTTGTTTCTGCTCTTGAGGAGCGGTGCCTTCCAGACAACGGAAGACTTAGAACCCATGTCGGCCTTCAAGTGGGGACGCCTATACCAGTTGGCCGTCATGCATGACATCATCCCTTTTGTCTACGACGGTATCATCCGAAACAAGAATCAGTTCTTCCTGCACCTCACGGAGAAGCAGAAGAAAGACTGGGAGAAAGCCATTAATGACTATCGGACTCAGAAAAGGGAGCAGAACGATTTGGAAGAAGATGAGTTCCTGCGTCCTGACCGTTTGACAAATCCGTTGCTCAACAAAAGGTTACAGGAGATTCTCGACGACGAGCATTCCGACATAACCACCCGTCAGTTGCTGCTGATACTCATCCGCGTGGTGCGCCATCTATTCAATGAGGGCATGCCCATCCGACAACTGACAGAACTCGGAATCTTTCTTCGTCAGAACAATCAGAAGATAGATTATCAGTCCATCGGGCAATGGGTGGAACGCCTCCATCTCACGCAGATGACACAACTCACGGGCGAGTTCCTTATTCTGTTATTCGGATTTACAGAAGACGAGATTCCCTTTTTGAAAAAGCGGAAGGAAAAACGGATAGACAAAATCGCACAAGAGTTGATCGAGTTTACCGATACCCGTTCGCAAGACTGGTATTTCTCCCAGCAGGATGGCGGCATCTTTGTGCACAATACGAACTCATCGGCCACATTCAGCCATGTCAGGCGCTCAGCCCGCTATTTCCGATACTATCCCTCAGAGAGTGTCACAAACTTCTTCTCGTCATTTATCCACTCCCTTTCACATATCGAAGAGTAGTGTGATCGACATTAATGTCGAAAACGTATTTCTCGGAGGCCATGACGTCCCATGAAACGGCTCTTATCCACATAGCCGCTAATGCCGACGATACGCCCTTTGCTCGTGTATTGCCACATGGTAATATCCCTTCCGTCGGCCAATACAGGCTCTTCCTCGGTATACATGGCAATCATCAGCTTATAGTCGTCGATCTGCCCAAGAAGATGTTTGTTGTAGAAGTTACGGAAGGTATAGAGCAAAGGCTGTTGACGATAAGTGCGCTCCACCATTCCCAGGAAACGGAAGAGTGAATCTCGGAACTCATAGTCTGACAATCCGCCTGTCGTTTCAATATCAATCATCGGAATCAGATCCTGCTCGCCAGGCAGGCATTGTGTCTTGAAGTTCTCCAATTGTTGAACCAACGGCGTCTTCGGACGGAAGAAGTGATAGCTTCCCACCTTCAGACCATAGCGATGCGCCAGCTCGATGTTACGCTCATAACGCTCATCAATACGGTCACCACCCTCCGTGGCCTTCAGATAGACATAAGCCATTTTCGTATTCTCGCCCACCGTCTCCCAGAACACCTGGCCCTGATAGTGCGACAGGTCTATGCCGTGCACATGACCACAGGTATCCTCACACATAATATTCGGATCGTAGTCAGGATCTTTCAGTCGCGGGTCTACCGGTTGGATGACAACCGTGCGCTTGCGGATAGCCTTCTTTTGTTTTTTATTAGGATGTTTTCTGACTACCTTATGCGTCTTAACATGACGGCGCTTATTGACTTTCGACCGCTGGGCAGAGACCTCACCAATCGCCATCATGGCTACCAGCACTGCCAGCAGTATATATAGTTTTCTCATTTTCAATACAGTTCGTTATATTAATTATCCTTTTCGTGAATGATTACCTTGATCTTAGAGATGCGATGACCGTCAAGTTCTGTCACTTCAAAGGTGAAGTTCTTGTAGTCTAGCCGTTCATGCTGCTCCGGGAAGTCACCCTTAATCTCCAGCAGCAATCCTGCCAGCGAGTCGGCATCGCCTTCCACATCCTCGAAGGTGTCATCGTCAAGATCCAAAATCTTATAGAAATCACTCAACAGCGTCTTGCCTTCAAAGATATAAGTGTTGGCATTGACGCGAGTATAGTTCTTCTCTTCTTCATCGTACTCATCGTTAATCTCTCCGACAATTTCCTCAAGGATATCCTCGAGCGTGATGATACCGCTTGTGCCGCCAAACTCGTCGACAACAATGGCAATATGCACTTTGTTTTCCTGGAAGTCGCGCAGCAGATCGTCAATCTTCTTCGTCTCTGGTACGAAATACGGTGGCCGGATAAGCGACTGCCAACGGAACGAGGATGGCTTGGAGAGATGAGGGAGCAAATCCTTGATATAGAGGATGCCACGGATATTGTCGATGGAACCTTGATAGACAGGAATACGAGAATAATTGTTCTCCACGATACACTTCAGCACATCGGGGAACGTAGAACGAAAATCGAGGTCGACCACATCCTGTCGGCTGGTCATCACCTCCTTAGCGGTCTCGTCGCCAAAGCGGACAATACCTTCGAGCATGTTCTTCTCCTCACGCAACTCATCCTCATCAGTCAGTTCGAGAGCTTGTTCCAAATCGTCGACACTCAGCACGTGGTTCTCTTTCTGCACCACCTTACCAGCAAGGATGCCAGACCGGATGAGGACAGACGACAACGGGTAGAACACCCCACGAAGTCTGCGGATACCTGGTGCTGAGAAGCGGCAGAAAGCCAGAGTATGCTGCGCGGCATAAACCTTCGGCATAATCTCGCCGAAGAGCAGGAGAAGGAAGGTGAGTAAGACGGTGATCACAATAAACTGCAACCAATAGGCATGGCCAAAGTCTATGATATGACTGATGACATAGTTGCAGAGCATAATAATCGTCACATTCACCAAATTATTCGTAATGAGGATGGTAGCCAATGTCCGTTCTGAATCGGCCCGCAACTCTGTAATCACACGATCTGCTTCATTCTTATCCTCGTCCAGATCGTTGAGGTCGTTAGGCGAAAGAGAGAAAAAAGCGATCTCCGAGCCAGAAGCATAGCCGGAGAACACAAGAAGTATGCATGCCAAAATCGCACACATGATTGTCCCTGTTGTGGGAACCAGGATTGTAACTTCGTTCAGGATTTGTTGAAGATAGTCCATCATCAGAACGGCAGTCCCTCGTCAGGCTTTGTGTCTGGCTGAGGAGCAGCCAACGGTTCATTGACAGCCCCTACGGCAGCAGGTTTTGGCGACAACAACTCTACGTTGTCAGCCCAGATCTCAGTCGCATAACGGCGTTGTCCCTGTTTATCATCATAAGTCGTATAACGGATACGACCCTCCACGTAGAGCTTGTCGCCTTTATGCACATACTTCTCTACGATCTCAGCCATACGGCGCCACAGGATCACGTTATGCCAGTCCGTATGGTCAGGCACCTGTGTACCGTTCTGCAACGTATAGCCACGCTCTGTCGTAGCCAGACGGATACGAGCAACAGCTACACCCTGTTCTACATATCTCACCTCGGGCTCCTGCCCGACATTACCTATAAGCATTACCTTATTCATAGCATTCAGTTTTTAATTGATTATTTCGCATATCCGAGGAAACGGAACTTGTAGTTCTTTCCTTTTGCAGAGGGGAACTGGCTTCGCTCATCCACTCGTTCACGAAGATAGTCGATGATGCGCTCGTAACAATCCATACCAGAAGAGGCCTTCAAGCGGGCTACGAACATCGTATCGCGATACTGGAACTTACCGGTTCCAGGAACGAGAAGCACACGCTTGAAATTCACAGAGCCTTCATACCAACCCTCGCACACCTCATTAAGGCGCGTCAGTACAGGTGAAGCAGCCTTGGCAGCTGGACCTTCATTATGAACTGCCTTTTTCTCCTTAAAATCCTGCATCGTGGCAGCCTCGGTCTTAATCACGATAAAATAGACCCTCGGATGAATCTTATACCGCTTGGGATAAAAAACATCACTGGCGGCATAATCACGAATGTCTGCCTCCAAATCGGGTGTCATATCTATCTCGTTTAACGATTTGAGGAAATCAATAGCCTCATCTACTGTGGAAACGAGCGTTTCACGGTCAAAATATCTAAGATATAAATTCATTTGAAAAGAGTTGTTTTCCTAATAAGAGAGCGGAAAACGGGACTCGGACCCGCGACCCCAACCTTGGCAAGGTTGTGCTCTACCAACTGAGCTATTTCCGCAATAAAAAGTGTGAAGAGGAGGAG
>JAEEGF010114255.1_pt1 | contig 20342 bp, 23 predicted proteins | sample 9134171 | NCBI WGS metagenome assembly JAEEGF01 (sample SAMN16246542, study PRJNA631951) | gut metagenome | biome: gut microbiome; feature: rumen; material: AP-attached | host: Bos | place: Iran: Karaj | collected 2018-10
TGTCAAAGAATACAACACAGGAAGAACGTCTTGATTATCTTGTAGAAGAGTTCAAGGCAGATTCAGATGAATATAAGGAATTACAGACTCCAAATAGTACGGAAGATAAAAGACGAATCTTAAGGTCACTTATGAATATCCGTATGCCGAAAGAATTGTCCTCTGATGTAATGAAAGTACAGGATGAATATCTGACAGAAAGAGCGGCTGAAAAGGGTGTGGTGAATCTATCAGACATCCCGGTTATCAGGGATGGACTTTCTATTTGGCAAGGGGATATCACAAGACTTTCGGTGGATGCTATTGTTAATGCCGCTAATTCGCAGATGCTTGGTTGTTTTGTTCCGATGCATACTTGCATAGATAACTGTATCCATACTTTTGCAGGAGTGCAATTAAGAGCTGAGTGCTACAGGCAGATGAATGAACTTCGAATCAGATATGGAAGAGACTATGAACAGCCGACCGCCGTTCCAATGCTTACTGAAGCTTATAATCTTCCAGCAAAGAAAGTAATTCATATAGTAGGACCAATTGTTCAGTACAAACTTACTCCTGAATTGGAAAAGGATTTGGAGAACTGCTATAGAAACACTTTGGATATGTGTGCTGAAAATAGCTTGAAGAGCGTTGCTTTTTGCTGTATTTCAACAGGAGTATTTCATTTTCCTAACAAAAAAGCAGCTGAGATTGCCGTTGAGACTGTATCAGAATGGCTCAGTGATAATCCTGGTAAGGTAGAAAGGGTGATATTCAATGTTTTCAAAGATGAAGATAAGGCCATTTATGAAAAACTTATATGATGATATGCCTAATGGTTATCAGGAAACTATAGAGAAAGGAATGAATGCTGTGAGATACTTTACTACAAGCATGTCCTATGGTAAGGGAAGCAAAGAAGAGCAAATAAAAAGGCTTTTGCATGAAATCAAGGAAGCAGACGCAATTGTCATTGGAGCAGGAGCGGGACTATCAACATCTGCTGGCTTAACATATAGCGGCAAGCGTTTTGAAAAATACTTCTATGACTTTGCCAAAAGATTTGGAATAAGAGATATGTATTCAGGTGGTTTCTATCCGTTTCCGAGCGAAGAAATACGCTGGGCCTGGTGGGCGAGACATATTTATTTTAACAGATATATTGATGCTCCAAAGCCAGTGTATAGGGATCTTCTTAAGATGGTTTTCGATAAGGATTATTTTGTTATCACAACAAATGTAGATCACCAGTTTCAAAGAGCAGGTTTTGACAAGAAAAGACTGTTCTATACTCAGGGTGATTATGGTTTGTTTCAGAGCGTGAATCCTGCTATTCAGAAAACCTTTGATAATGAAGAGTGGGTAATGAAAGCTATGGAAGCACAAGGTTTTGTAAGAGATGATCAGGGAGTATTTCAGGTACCGATTGATGGTAAGCTACTGATGGAAATTCCTTCTGAGCTGATTCCAAAGTGTCCTGATGACGGCTCTGATATGACTATGAATTTGAGAGCTGATGATTCTTTTGTCGAAGATGAAGGATGGCATAGGGCATCTGCAGCATATTCTGATTTTATTCGCAGACATGAGAATCTTCATGTTCTTTATCTTGAATTGGGAGTAGGAGCTAATACGCCCGTAATAATAAAGTATCCGTTCTGGCAGATGACGCTGGCAAATGAAAAAGCGGTATATGCCTGCTTAAATTATGGCGAAAGCTATTGCCCGGAGGAAATTGCAGATAGAAGTATATGCATTGATGGTGATATAGGAGAAGTATTTGAGACGCAGATTCTTTAAATGTCTGCAAAAGTTTGTACTTTGTTATAGGATATTGTTTTTGGTAAATACTTTTATTTTGCTACTCTATACAGAATAACGAAATGTTATTGAGCCTGTGAACATTTGGAAAATCCTGATGTTCGCAGGCTTATTTTCGTGATAGTTCGGAAAATACTTGACTGGCTAATGAGCGTTAGCTATAATAAAGCTAATACATATTAGCGTATTGGAGAAAAATATGTCTACCAAAGAGAAGATACTGGAAGCGGCATTAAGCTTGTTTGCCGAGAATGGATACGATGGAACAAGCGTTGAGCAGATTGCAAGGTCAGACAGGCAGCCGCAATATGAGGAAGAATGCATGGAATACATCGAAAAGCACTTGTAACACTTTTGCAGGGTATACATGAGAGATGCCTGAAACATGAGATATATTTGTGATTGGAGATTTGCTGATCATGGTTACGAAGAATGAATTAAAAGAATCCTTGAAATCGCTGGGAATCTGTAAAGGGATGACATTAGAGGTGCATTCGTCTCTTAGCAGTTTTGGTGAACTTGAGGGCGGTGCAGAGACTGTGATCGATATATTAAAGGAGCTTGTCACGGAAGAAGGAAGTATTTTTATGCCGGCGCTCAGGCTTAGCAAGGAACTACCACTTTCCGAGGAGGACAAAAAACTGGGGATTACAGTAAAGATAAAGGTTTTACCGCCTGATTCTGACAGAACGGCTATGGGGATCGTAGCAGATACCTTCCGTAAATTACCGGATACGTATACAGGGACAGATACGATCAGCACTTCCGGTTGGGGAAAACATGGAAAAGAAGCGGTGACAGGCGGTCTTGATTATCCAATCCACAACGGTGGAATGGCTCTTATGCTTGGAGTTGATATTTACAAACTTACGGCAATGCATTATGTGGAGGGAATAACACCTGGCGAAATTAACGAACGGTTTGAACCGACAGAAGCAATCAACCGAAAATATCCTCCGGATGAGTGGTTCATGGAAGCAGGGCATCCGCCTGTAAAAGCGTGGTACAAAATTCAGGACATGGCCTATGAAAAAGGACTAATTAAAGAAACTATAATAGGTGAATGCAAGATAATGTTTTTTGATATATGGTCTGTGGTTTCGTTATATGAAAATGAACTAAGGCGCGACCCGTATGGGCTATGGGGAATGATCAGACATGAGGATTATATAACGACTAAGTGAGGAATGACCTATGAGTTTACAGTTGTTAAAGGCAGGAACTTCTGATGTGCTGACTTTAAACGGAATATCAAAGCGAGCGTTTGACAGTGATATCTTGGTGGGAGCTGCATCACCGAGCGGGCCTCCCGGATATATGTCAATGGCATTTCATATGAAGATGGCAAGACAGGGTCATCTGTATAAATTGACAGAGAATCACAGGCAGCGTACCAAGCACTTGGATGCAGGCACGCAGATGAGATTAATAAGATTCTGGCTGAGAAGGAGCCATTTGACGTACAGTTGGAATATATATTATAGTTTCGTACTAATGAGGATTTAAACATGATAGAGACAGAAAGGCTCCTTTTACGGGAGTCTGTGAAAGTTTTTCTGTAAATAAGATATCCTAGGATAATTGACGAGCTGTATGGCGGTAAGATTACCGTTGTCCAGCTCGTTTTGACCACTGTTTATTGACATACATTGTGTTCCGAAGGGAAAATACCGGGAACATCGAAGTTCGGGAATGCATGGGCGATTCCGGAAAACGCTGAAAAGCCAGTTGATGGAAGAATCACTACTGGTAAATATGTTAATTGGAGAAAAATAGAAAGTACAAGATAGAGTGGGCTGTCAGCCAACCGAATAGAAATATGAATGAAAGGAGATAAACCATGAAAGAGATAGTATTAGGTAAAACAGGAATAGTAACTCCGCAAAATGCATTTGGCGCTCTGCCTGTTCAGAGAGTTGATATGAAAATGGCTGTAAAACTTTTGAGAGGCGCTTACGAAGGCGGAATGAGATTCTTTGATACAGCAAGAGCTTATTCGGACAGCGAAGAAAAGCTTGGAGAAGCATTTGACGGAATGCGTGATAAGGTTTTCATCTCATCAAAGACCATGGCGAAAACTCCGAAAAAATTCTGGGAGGATCTGGAAACCACACTTAAAAATCTTAGAACAGATTATCTTGATATATACCAGTTCCACTGTGTTCCCCAATGCTTTAAACCGGGAGATGGAACCGGAATGTATGAGGCTATGCTTGAGGCCAAGAAGCAGGGAAAGGTAAGACATATCGGCATCACTGCGCACCTTATAAATGTAGCTGAAGAGATAGTTGAGAGCGGACTATATGAGACAATTCAGTTTCCGTTCTGTTATCTGGCGACAGAGCGTGAGATAGCTCTCGTAAAGGCTGCAGAGAAAGCGGACATGGGCTTCCTTGCTATGAAGGGACTTTCCGGAGGACTGCTCACAAACAGCGAAGCTTGTATGGCATTTATGAGCCGGTATAATGTGCTTCCACTCTGGGGAATCCAAAGAGAAGAAGAACTTCGGCAATGGCTCGGTTTCTTTGATAGAGATGTTCAGATGACAGATGAGATAGCTCATTTTATTGAGGAAGACCGCAAGAGTCTTATGGGAGATTTCTGCCGTGGTTGTGGTTACTGTATGCCATGTACAGTGGGTATTCAGATCAATAACTGTGCAAGAATGTCACAGCTTATCAGACGTGCTCCTTCTGCGAATTTTCTTTCTGAGGAGTGGCAGGGACTTATGATGAAGATTGAGGAATGTGTCGACTGCGGACTCTGTAAGACAAGATGTCCATATAATCTCGATACGCCAAATCTGCTTAGGAAGAATCTGGCAGATTATAAGGATATACTTGCCGGAAAGGCTAAAATATAGAGAAGAGTAATTCCTTCTGAATGAACGAATGATGCAGCGATTAATGTAACTGTTTGTTGCTCTTTTGTTGCTATATGTGGAGTATTCTGATAATAGCTGCGAATTTAAGCTTGAAGTGATGAAAATAGTGTTTTAACAAAAAAGCAAATGTAAAGGAGGGTACAAAAATGACAGAAAACATGAAAGAGTTTTTGAAAGAGGTTGAAAACAATGCGGAGCTTAAGGCTAGGCTCAGTGCACTTCCGGATGAAGAGGCGTCGAAGGAAAAGGTGGTCGAGATAGCTAAGGAGTACGGCTTTACTCTTACGGCAGAGGATTGTGAGGTAGGCAATGCAGAGGATATTTCAGATGAAGAGCTTGCAGCCGTTGCAGGCGGAAGCTGTATTTTTGGTGGGGTGGAGAATGGCTGCGGATGTATTTTCGCTGGCGTTGGAGGAGCCTAATTAACAATTATTGGGAGAAAAAGAATTAAGAGCTTAAATTGCTGGAGTTGCATTTGACTAAAATGAAGGAGACAATAGTATAAATTATGTATTATCGCTTAAAGGGAAAATATCTGCTGCGCGGGTGGGAGCTTTTGCCATACGCCATTGTGGACACCGAAAAGCATACAGCCTCCTTTTTTGACAGGAAGACCTTTGATGTGTTGTCATTATGTGAGGGGAATGCTGACTTTTCGCTTCCGCTGTTTCCGCAGGCTGTGAAGGATACAGTGGGTGTGCTTTTGGAAAAGGGCATTATTGTGGAGTGCTCCGCGGGTGAGGGTATCACCGAAAAGCAAAAATATAAGAAGTATAACAACCGCTTTATGAGGCGTGCCCATTGGTCCATCACAGGGTGCTGCAATGCAAAGTGCAGGCATTGCTACATCTCCGGGGCTGAAAACCGGTACGGAGAGCTTTCCCACGAGGATGTGATGAAGATAGTGGACGGACTCGGCGAGTGTGGTGTCCTTTCGTGCTCGATCACCGGAGGAGATCCGCTTGTCAGAAGGGACTTCTGGGACATCATCGATGGACTTTTGAAGTGGGATATCGATGTTTCAGTGATCTACACAAACGGAATTCTGGTGAACGACAAGCTGCTGGATGGTCTGGAGGAGCGCGGCATCCATCCTGAATTCAACATGAGCTTTGACGGGCTTGGACATCATGACTGGCTGCGAGGATTTGAAGGTGCCGAAAAAGCAGTAAAGAGAGCCTTTGAACTGTGTCAGAAAAGAGGTTTTCCGACCGGAGCCGAGATGTGCTTATGGAAGGATAATGTGCATTCCCTCCGCGACAGTGTGAATTATCTTGCTTCCGTCGGCTGCAGAAGTCTAAAGGTAAACCCTGTTGGAGACACCGGTGCATGGAAAGAGGGCGGATATCAGAAGGATCACGGTCTTTCCTTTGATGAGACCTACCAAATATATTTTGATTATATTGACGACTTTTACCGTGACCAGCCTGTAATCAGCCTGCAGTTAGGAGGCTTCTTTATGGGCTATGGGAAGGAGCCTGATCATTATTCCATACCTGTGGTTCATACGGTAAGTGATCCCGCAGGGGTCTGCGTGTGCGCTCATGCGCGAAATACGATGTACATCTCTGCAGAGGGACGTGCGCTTACCTGTATGCCGATTTCAAACAATGATGAGTTCCAGAAGGACTACCCTCTGATTCAGGAAATCGGTGTAAAGGATTGCTTAAATGATTCAAAGTATATGGAACTTGTGAATACCAGAACGGACAAGGTGCTTGCGCACAACGAAAAGTGCAGCATCTGCAGGTATAAGAATCTGTGCCTGGGCGGTTGCCGTGCGGCCGGTCTGTTATGTCATCCGGGTGATATTCTGGCACCTGATGAGGCGACCTGCAAGGTGTTTACCGAAGGCTGGGCAGAAAAGATCATAAATAAGATGGAAAAGCTTCGTCCGGGATCAAAATGTGTTGAACTGGAACGCTTAAGGAACATGGGACGCGAAGGTGAGCTTATATAAAAGTGATAGGAGGCGAAGTTTGAGAGACCAGCTGAGTGCTATTGGAGTTAAGTATATATAAATTGTGCAAAAGGAAAGAGGAACTAAAAGAGAACACGTTCAAAGAAAGGACTTCCACAAGATGGAAGTCCTTTTTATATCATTTTCCGCCACTATTTGTCCCATTCCCTACGCTAATCAGAAATATATTCCAGCAGCATTTCAGGGACATACTGATAGTGATGGCTGTTGTAAATCTTCACGTCATATGAAGCTATGCCATAATTGTTTAATCTGTCCCTGAGGTGCTCTACGCCCTCAAGAGTTGAATCGTTATCGCCGTAGTACTCTTTATAATCCTGATCCTCCTGATCGCCTGCAGTTATCAGGAGATTTCTATCATAAGAATCCTGCCTGTCGAAGAAACCATATTCGGTCTTATACTCATCGTAATCATTGACCTCTGTAAAATACGGTGTCCAGAAGGTTGGACTTCCGATTATATAATTCTTAAATGGCTTATTTTCGTATCTGTCATAATTGAACGCGGCGTAATGTGTAAATACACCGCCCTGGGAATGACCGAAAAGAGTTGAGCGTTCTGCATCAAACTTATAGGTTTCACTCAGATACGGCATCATATTATCGGTTATAAAATCTAAGAATTCTTTTTTATGATCACAAAGAATATCTGCTCTAACTTCATTATCCCAGCCGTCAACATCATATTCAAAGCCGATGGTTATAAGATACTCCGGAGCAGCTTTCCCCTCCTTCATCGCATCATAAAGCGACACCACATCATTAAATCTCCATACGGCATCAGTCATGACAAGGGCAGGATATGTCTGAACCGGATCGTAAGCAGGTGGTAACGTAACATGAACAACAAAGCTTTGGTCAAGTTCCTCGTCGTAGAAATGGTATTCATGAATGCTGTCATTTATTGCACGAACCTTATCCTCGTCCATCTGCCAATACATACTGTCTTCTGTTGAAGATTCGTCTTTCTGCGAATAATATGTATTGCAATACGCCTCGAAAGTGCGTTGATCTATCACTTCTGTCCGGTCCGCCATGATCGCATCATAAAGAGCGGTCAGCGTGTTGTAATCTTCATCTGCCGGAATACTCGGATAACCTTCCTTGACCTCTGCATCGATTTCGGCACGAAGCTTAGCCTTTAGATCTTCGTAGTTTTCAAAGGTGATCTTATGCTCAAGTGTCTCAGATGTTGATGCCTTAAAATATAAAAATACTATTTCGCCGGCACCGCCATCGTAACCTTCCGGCAGCATATCCGGAAAACAAGGCTTTCCATATACAAGCGCGCCGTACTCCGAGCCGAGGCATACCTTTTCTTTCAGATGATCGTACTCTGATTCGGTATCAGCTGTGTATTTCTCCCATGGCTTATCAAGGAGCTGAAACTCCGTCTCGACGCTTTCGGCAAGCTCCCTTTGAGTCATGTGATTTTTCCACTCGGACTGCTCATTCTGTGCTGCAGGATCTGTATTCTCGGACTGCACATTCTGTGCCACAGATTCTGAACCTTCAAGCTGCTCATTCTGTGCTGCAGGATCTGCACGCTGGGACTGTTCCTTATTACACCCTGCTGCAGCGAGCATGGCAGTTATCAGCGTCATGGATACTATAACACGTTTAATTATTTTTGGTTTCATTTTCATCTCTCCTTTTTGTTTTATACTCTGATAGTACAAACCCTATAAGGATTGCAAATGAAATGAATGTGTATTTTATATGGAGTTGAACCTGATCACAGCAAGAACGTCATCCCCGCTATTAGACAGCAGGCATTCGCCATTTTGTTTTTCAACGATGAGCTTTGCAATATAAAGCCCCAGACCGCTGCCACCGTTGTTACGGCTTCTTGAAGCATCACTTCTGTAAAATGGTTCGAAAAGATGTGCCAGATCCTTCTCATTGATATGCGCCTTAGAATTGCGGATCTCAGAAACGACCTTATCTTTGTCCTTATAAACATGGATCGATATTTCGGAACTATCCGAAGAATAAAATACTGCATTGGATAAGAAGGCGCCCACAGCCAGGGATGTCAGATCTTTATTTCCTTCAATTGTCAGCCCGTCTTCCAGATCCTTCTCAACCGTTATATTTCTTATCTCAAACAGATCGCCGAGTTCACGTATTTTTTCGTTCATGAGAGCGGACATATCAACCCTCTCGAAGCTTATACCGGAGGTCGACTGCATCTTGGACGCTGTAAGTATCTCGTTGATGAGGCTTTCCATACGTTTGATAGTACGAAGCGACCTGGAAAGGTATTCATCGTGGTCATTATAAGGCTCAACGCCCTCGATCATTCCCCTGACATTTCCTTCAAGGATCGTCACAGGGGTTTTCAGTTCGTGTGAAGCTGCCGCAAAGAAGGTTTCCTTCTGAAGCTCCAGTTCCCGGACATGGGTGATTTCTTCTTCCAGCTGTTTGATCTTCTGGTCAAGAGTTTCAGACATAAGGTTAAGGTCACGGGCAAGATCACCGATCTCATCACGTCTTTTATCGGGACATTTCGCACTAAATTTCAGCTCGGCCATGGATCTTGAGTATTTGCTCAGCTGTTTAACAGGTCTTGCAAAAAGAAAAGCATAGACGAAGGAACTGATAAAAGAGAGTACGACGATCACTACTGCCATAAGAGGCAGGCTTTCCTTGATAGAGGAATTCATCGTATTAAGCATCCTGCCGCGGTCAAAATATGTGAGCACATAATATTTCGAATTGTCTTTTAGCACAAATCCGTTAGTTCCAAACCCGAAAGTGTCTAAGTTCGAATTATATGCTTTCCGAACCTCGTCAATCGTTTTTAGAGTATTGTTTCCAAAGGATTTCACTAACTGTTCATCGTCAAACATATTGAATTTGACCATGCTATCGTTATCATCATAAATAGCAATATCGATGCCGGTTCGTTCTATGAATTCATCTATCAGAACTCCCGCTTCATCCTTACTGCAATCTCCAAGTTCATTCACAAGGTCTGCCAGTTCACCTCTCGCCGAATGCGCCGGAGTTTTCAAATACAAGACAGTGCAGATCAGAGCACCGGTCAGCAACTGTATCAGGAATGAGATTATAAAAACCTTAAAAGAAAGTCTGTTAAATATCTTTTTTTGCAATTCTGTATCCCCTTCCGCGAACGGTCTCTATATATTCGCCGCCTAATTTATGGCGAAGATTCTTAATATGGGTGTCGACGATCCTTTCATCAACGAGTGAATCATAATCCCACAAAAGATCCAGAAGAAGCTCTCTTGTGTATATACGACCCGGGTTTTTTGCCAATGTAAGGAGTAGATCAAATTCCCGGACTGTAAGAGTGACAGGCTTGCCGCAGACCGAAACCTCCATTGTGTCTTTATTGATCACAATATCACCGCACACACATACGGAATGATTATCCACACCGCCGGATGCTTCATTTCTTCTGATAAGTGCATTGACCTTACGAAGAAAAACCGGCATGGAGAATGGCTTTGTTACATAATCATCGGCCATCTTGTCATAGCCCTTTATTTGCGATCTTTCGTCATTTAAAGCAGACAAAAATACAACAGGAATATCAGATTGTTTCTTGATCACCTCGCAAACGCTGTATCCGTCGATCTTAGGGATCATGATATCCAGGATCACCAGATCATACGCACCCTTTGAAAATAAAGATATGGCTTCCACACCGTCAGCTGCCGTGGAAACCTCGTACCCTTCATTTGTCAGATAACTATGCAGGAGGTCTCTTATATCCTGTTCATCTTCAACAATAAGTATTTTCTTCATATGATCATACCCTATATTACTTCCAAATATATAATTCTACGGTGTCAACGGCTCAAAAATCATTTCCAATTATAGCTTATTCAGGGGGTAAAGTAAATGATTGGGGTGAACATGACGCAACACTATTTTATTGCGATTATGCGCGATTTTTGGTATAATAACACATGGGGAAACAAGTATTTTTTATGGGGTAAACCATTATGCGAAGATGGGGAAACAATGTGGATCTAAGGAGGGTACAGTTATGAAGAAGAAAAGCAGAACGCCGATGCAGATGTTTAGTTCATTCAGCTGGGTATATGTTGTGGCAGCAGCTTTTTATGGTGTGGGTGCCATAGTGTGTAATGTCATTCCGGGCTTTGCGGATGAGCTTAAGAAGCGTTTTACGGATGATAATCCGATGCTTGTTTTCAATGGAACGGCGATATGTACTATACTTATATATTTATGGTATTTCTGGCTTGCAAGAAGAATAGTAAACGGTAAGAGCAAGGGCCAGTTATATATGGTTCTGCTGATAATTGGTGTAGTTGGCAAGATATTATCTATGATCCTTTCAAAATCAGCAGCGTCTATTACATCATTTGACTTCATTATTGATGCATTTGGATTATATTACTATTACAAGGTAAGGAAGGCAGAAGACGGAAATACCGAAAATGCTTAGGGAGCTTTAAATCTTAGGGAACTTTTGGCGGCTTGAAACGTTAGAAAGTTCCCTAAAATTATGCAAAGGTAAAAATCTAAAATATAAAGTATTCGAAGGATGATTAAGAAATAAAGCTAAGAATATAAAGGACACTTTCTAAAAGAGATTTTTAGATCGTTGTAGACTTGAAATGGTTAGATGAGATAAAGGAGATGTTATGAAAGTATTAGTTGTATATTGTCATCCAAGTAAAAACAGTTTTACGCATACGATAAAGGAGTCCTTTATACGAGGGCTCGAGGATGCAGGCCACTCTTATGAGGTCTCTGATTTGTATGCACAGGGTTTTAATCCGGTCATGTCAGAAAGTGAATACATTAGAGAAGGATTTTATCGATTAGAGGATCCTGTAGAGAAAGACATTCTTAATGAACAGGCGAAGATTAATTCGGCCGACATTGTTGTATTTATTTATCCTGATTTTTGGACGGCTTCTCCGGCTATGCTCGAGGGATGGTTCCAGAGGGTATGGACATATGGTTTTGCCTACGGAGATAAAACTTCGATGAAAACTTTGGAAAAAGCCATGTTTCTTATTACAATGGGAGGCTCATTAAAGGACGATATCAGGTTGCAGCAACTTGAAGCTATGAAGACTGTTATGGTTGGTGACCGAATTCGTAACAGGGCAAAGAAATGCGAAGTATATGCTTTTGATGAAATGACCAGAGGCTATGGCAATGGTATACATAGAGAAGAAAGAATCGAAACATTTTCGCAAAGGGCATATGATTTGGCGAAAGGATTACACAGTATTTAAAATATGCTAAATCTTGCGAGGAAGAATTGGGATTAAACGATTATGATCAACAGAAATGATATGCTTGAACTCACCAGGCGCATGACTCCGGCGCGTAACTGCTTTGCAAGAGTCGCAGGAGCCTACATGGATGAGGATGGCTACGATGAAGGTACATTTAATATACATTTTGGGAAGCTGAAGCAGGCAGAGGTTAAGAGGAACCTTGAACTTGCCAAGGCTATACCGTTTGCAAAAACAAATGAACAGCTGAAAGAATACAGGTTTCCGAAGGGCGAGGGCCGGAAGGAGAGTATGTGGCAGCTCCTGCTTGCTATGAAAAATAGTGGGCTGAAGGACGATGGCCTGCTTAGTATTTTCTATGAAATAGTTGGCGAGAGCTACAATACGGTTGATGAATTCAGCATCTTCCTGTTCTACGGATCCTACGATGTGCCGACCAAAGGTACCGATGGTGAATGGATCGAGGGCTCGGAAGAAGTGTATGACTTTATAGTATGCGCTATTTCTCCGCTGGAAGGTGAATACGAGCCGGGCAAGCCGGAGTTTGGATTTCTGTTTCCTGCCTTTGTCGACAGAAGCAGTGACAGTAGTGTGATCGATATATTTAATGCAGATCCGGATAATGTGCAGACTGATCTGATGGAGAAAATACTTGGCGTGCGGGTATAAAGCGCGTTGAGTGGGTGGAAATAGAAGGCTGGTCGGTTGAAGATAACGGCGCCGGAATATGCTTTAATGTATTTTGCTATAATGTGCAGCCGTATATTGATATCGATTACTTGACAGGGGACAGCAGCGTAAGCGCAGATGCTCCTTCGACAGTTGTATTTGATGATACTGAAGCTACAACAGAATATATAGTGGTTGACAGAGATACCACAACTGAAGCGACGAGCGAGAAGAAAGAAGCTGACTATATAGTAAATACAAACTCGAGGAAGATCCATCTGCCAACCTGCTCGAGCGTGGATGATATGGCTGAGCACAATAAGTGGTATTATGTTGGATCGCTGGAAGATCTGAAAGAGCAGGGATACACGCCTTGTAAGAGGTGCCTAAAAGGATATTAGGAATTGACGAGTATTATTGTATTTAAAATGAGTAAGGTAGAACAGGGGAAGTAATCTGACACCTTGACTCAAGTTCGGCTTGAATAAATATTTCTGATCTCTATCCACCCTTGCTGAACATTTCTCGTTTTCTTTTGTATGATGGAAATACAGAAGGAGGCGATGAGATATGACAGATAAAGAATTGATTACAACACTGATCAGAGAGATATCAAGGGAAGAAGTTATCAGATGCGTGAATGAGCAGATTCTGACATACTTGAAGAATAAGTGGAAGGATGAGTTCAGGGAAGCTAAGGCAAGATGGAATGAGAGGCCGGGATGGCAGGCACTGAATGTGGGGATGTATTTTAAGCTGAATGGGCAGGAGTGCAGCTTACACCCTCCTGATCTCGGGCTGGAAGTCGATTCATGGGATCAGGCGTTTATGGAAAACATTTCCTACTATATTGAGAAGGACTTGAAACTGTTTGGAGTGACGGATTTTCACAAAACCGGACGAATGGATTGAGGAGGGCGGTTGGTATGAGTATAGGTACAAATATACGAAGCTACAGAGAAGAAAAAGGATATACGCAGGAGAAGCTTGCAGAGGCGCTGGATGTGTCGTTTCAAGCTGTGTCATCCTGGGAGAGAGATGAGTACAAGCCGGATCTTGATAAGCTGCTGAAGCTGGCGGAAATCTTTGATGTGTCACTGTCGGCACTTGTTGAGGATAAGCGGAAGTTGTCCATGACGAAGGAGACCATCTATAACTGGGAGCACATGAAGACCTACGTCAAGACAACGGCCAGAAACCTGCAGCTGTCGGACACGCTGAAAGCGATCGACTTCGCAGTTGCAGCGCACGAGGGACAGACGAGGAAGAAGTCGGATGTGCCGTACATCTATCATCCGTTAAATATGGCATGTCATGCACTTTCGATGGGGATCAGGGAAGATGCGGTTATCGCGGCAATCCTTCTGCATGATGTGATCGAGGACTGCGGCAAGACACTTGCTGATCTTCCGGTTGGTGAAGAGGCAAAAGAGATTGTCAGGCTGGTTTCACATGAGAAAACAAATGATGCGGATCGTGATGCGGTGATGAAGGCTTATTATGATGGAATAGCTGCAAGTCCAAAAGCGGCACTTGTAAAATGCATCGACCGCTGTAACAATCTCACGACCATGTCCTGGGGGCTCAGCCGCGCAAGAATCTATCGTATGATTACAGAAACAGAGAAGTATTTCCCGAGACTATTGAAGGTGATCAAGGGCACCGTGGAATACAACGATGCGGCTTGGTTGCTGCAGTACCAGATGGAGAGCATGCTGGATATTTATAAGAGGTTGATGTAGTTCCACAAAAGCGGCAAAAATGGCGTAAAATAGTGGTCGCTCGCCGGGCGACTATAGCAGGCGGCATAGCAGGTCTATACTATGGTTATGAGGTTATTCAGGAAGAGTGGATGAAGGAATTGATGCGCCGGGACTACCTGGAAGAGATGTACTACCTGGAAGAGATGTGTAAGAAGGCCGGTGCAGAATATCCGTACAGTATCTAGTTGACGCATATCGGGTGCGATTTTATAATAGAATCGCGTATAAGATAAATCAACAACAGGTACTACTGTCTAAATGTAGATAAAATTCATAGATTTAGATAGCTTTAAAGGAGGAAATACGGATGGGAACAGTATATGTGACCGGACACAGGAACCCGGATCTTGACAGCGTGTGCAGCGCATACGGATATGCGGGACTTATGAACATGCAGGATGCGGAGAATACCTATATCCCGGTCAGATGCGGTCATCTGTCGGATAGTGTGCATAATATCCTGGAACAGCTGGGAATTGAGATTCCGGAGTATATGCACGATGTATATCCAAAGGTTAAGGATGTAATGCTGAGCGATGATTATGAGATCGATGCAGAGGATTCGCTGACAGCTGTAGCTGCAATATATGAGAAGAACAATCCGAGTGCAATACCGGTTTATGACAAAGGGGAATTCTATGGTCTGCTGACGGTGGATGATATTACCAACTGGACCATGAGAGAACTGTCGAAGGGCAGTAAGATCACTGCGATTCCAAAGGTGAAAGAGATCATGTCGGTTCAGAAAGAGAGACTGTCGTCTGATGAATTGTTTGACGAGGCAAGGTCGATACTGCAGAAATCAGATGGAAGAGGCCTTGCGGTATATGAAGAAGACAAATATGTCGGCTTCGTTACAAGGCGCTGCTTTCTTAAATTTCCGGAATACAATGTGATACTCGTTGATCATAATGAGCCGGGACAGAGTATTAGGGGTATAGAAACAGCAAATATTATCGGCATACTGGACCATCACAGACTGGATGCGATCAAGACCAAACAGCCGATATTTATCTGCGCTGAGCCTCTTGGAAGCACATGTACGATCGTTTACCAGCAGTTCATAAGAAATAACCGTACGCCGGACAGTGTCATGGCAAAGGTTCTGCTCACGGGAATACTATCGGACACACTCATATTGAAGAGTCCTACAACGACGGGAGATGATGTGGTAGCGGCACACATTCTGGCTTCAATAGCAAAGGTTGATGTAGAAGAATACGGTCTGTCCATGTTCTCGAGGGTCGGAGGTCTTAAGGATAAGGATCCACGAGCTGAAATATCTGCAGATTTCAAGGAATATTCGGAAAACGGCGTGAATATAGGTATCGGTCAGTGCGAGGTTACTACACTCAATGATCTGAGAGATTATTCAGACAGCTATCTTGAAGCGCTTAATGAGGTAAGATCCATGAAGGGACTGGATTGGGCTGTATTGATGATCACGGATGTCATCCATGAGCATAGTGCACTTTTATGCACGGATCACCGTGGTAACAGACACCTTCCTTATTCTTTGATCGCTAAAAATATATTTGATATGCCACACGTAATGAGCCGTAAGAAGCAGCTGCTTCCTGAGATCATTCACGCTGTCGGAGATCAGTAAACGTTTATATTGTTATGGTAATACGAATAGCACGGCGCGCCCGTGCTATTTCGGGTTAAGAAGAGAATCGATAACGAGATTATGGCAAATACAGAAAAAATGGCGTAAAATAAGGCTTGTTACGGAGAGTAACAGCCTTGTTACAGCTCGTCTATTGTGTGTTATGGGTCATCCGATATAAGGTGTGATCATAAATCAACCGCACCGCGGAATAGAAGGAGGCCATGAAATATGACATTTGGAGAAAAACTCAAAGAATCACGAAAAGAAGCAGGATTATCACAAGAGCAGTTAGCAGAGAAGATGAGCGTTTCAAGATCGGCAGTCGCTAAATGGGAAACTGATAAGGGGATGCCGGATGTGAATAACCTTAAGGTTATGGCTCAGCTATTAAATGTGAGCGTTGACTATCTGTTAGATGATGAAAGTCAGCTATCCTTTAGCGAGATCCGGGAAGCAATCAATCTTGAAGATTATGAGAAGACCGGTAAATGCAGGGACAAAAGAGATGCTGTATGTTATGCCAAGCATCAGGATGCCAGCGCAATTTATGCTTTGATTAGTAAGAAAAAGATGACAAAAGCTGAATGGATCATTGATTTTGTGACTCATCCGGGAGTTGTAGAGACTGTGGATCGAATAAATGACATCGCCGGATACTACCTGGTAGAAAAAGGAAATAGACAGTATTTCGTAAAGGTTACTAAGGATTTTATTACAACGCGCGAGTTGCCGGGTAAGGTGGATGGCAAGAAGTTTGATATAGAGAATCATCGATATACGAAAGGATATCGTATACTGTGAATAGTCCATAGTTTAAGCTTTATTAAGATTTTTACTCTTTAAAGTGTTAGTGCTTTGTGGTATAGTGGGGAACGTGGGTGTGCGGACGTTCCTAAATGTCGAATACCTGCAAATATTAAGTAGTACCACAATGAGGAGTAAAAGGTAATGGATGAGTTTAATACAATTGACAAAGTGCAGGCTTTATTTGCAGCAGTTAATGGTCTGGGAAATGATAATCATTTCTTCGTAGTTTGTCAGGACAAACAGAAGGTAACCGGTGTCGCTGCAGGAATGGAGTATCCTTATGACGGATTACTGATCAATTCGTGCGAGAGAGGCTTAGCAATGTTCTATCTTAAGGCAGGCGCATTAAGCGGACTTGTTACATTATCCAGCCCATCTAAGATGACACTGGATAAGGCTAATTATATTTTCGTGCCGGCACAGAATATAAAGGGCGTTACAATCAAGAAGTTCGCTTTGCTTAACTCAAAGGTTAAGAGAATTTCTATAGATACAGCAGATGGAAAGTCTCATAAGCTCTATGCAAGGATCGAAGAGAAGGACTTCCCTTACCATGCAAATGGCTTTAATGCTTTTGTTGAAAAGTTTGGCAGCAAATAGGATCAAGCCTGTTTTCGTAGACTTTACGAACGAATTATAAAATACTAATTACAAGAAGAAGCACGGTCATTGATCGTGCTTTTTTGCGGGTTCACAACCGGTGCAGGAATAGTTTATAATAGTTGTTGTAGTTTGGATGATGTATTTCTATAAAAGAAGTGATCGTCGGAGGAGAATCAAGTGTATTCTTTGCTGCTTGCTGTAATATATCTGATATTTATAAGCCTCGGCTTGCCGGATTCGCTGTTGGGATCAGGATGGCCCACCATGCAGGCTGACTTCGGTGTGCCTTCCTCGTACGCCGGATATGTGTCGATGGCAATATCGTTCATGACGATAATATCGGCACTGATAAGTCCGCAAATGATCAGAAGGTTTCATACGAAGTGGATCGTGATCGTATCGATTCTGCTGACAGTATTTGGCCTTATTGGCTTTTCGTTTTCGACATCATATGCGATGCTGTTCTTGTTTGTGGTGCCTTACGGCCTCGGAGCAGGTGCGATAGATGCATCCGTAAATCATTATGTGGCAAACAACTACTCCGGCTCGGTTATGAATTTCCTTCACTGCTTCTATGGCGTAGGAGCAGTTATCAGCCCAAATATCATGGCTCTGGCACTAAGCAAAGCAAAATGGAACGAAGGATACAGATGGACAGCGTACATCCAGGTGGGAATACTGCTGATATGCATATTTTCTCTGCCACTTTGGAAGAAGAATGAGAGTGATGAGAATGCTGAGGACGAGGCTGGCGCTGGTATAAGGGAAGCGATAAAGGTTCCGGGAGTGATCCTGACGCTGATAGCATTCTTTGCGTATTGTTCAGGAGAGGCAACCTGTTTCCTGTGGACATCAAGCTATTTTGCGGGAGCAAAGGAAGGGCTCTCCGACGGCATGATCGCTTCATTCGGATCACTGATATTCGGTGGACTGATGCTTGGCAGACTGATCTCAGGCTTTATTTCAAATAAGCTTGGCGACAGACGTCTGATAAGGATTGGAATCGCAGTGGAACTGGCGGGCATCGTTATGGTTATGCTTCCTATCAGTCATTATCTGCCGGCGGCAATTGGGTTTGTGGTCATTGGAACCGGCATGGGACCTGTGTATCCGGCAATCCAGCATATGGCTCCGACAAATTTTGGGAAGAAATACAGTGCAGCGGTAATCGGACTGCAGATGGCTTCTGCATATGTGGGAAGTACCTTCATGCCGATGGTTTTTGGAATCCTGCAGCAGAATATCGGCATCGAGATCATGCCGGTGTACCTGCTGATATTTGCGATTCTAAATATTGGATTGCTTGAAAGAACTTACGTGGTTTTAAAGAAAGAGAAGAGGTAGGAAATATGGTGATAGAGCATGTGGCCATGTACGTGAATAATCTGGAAGCTTCAAGAGACTTCTTTGTGAAATACTTAGGTGGCAGATCCAATGATGGATACCATAATAAAAATACAGGATTCAGATCGTATTTTATTTCCTTTGATGATGGGACGAGGCTTGAACTGATGAATAAGCCGGGTATGGAAGATATGGAGAAGCCGCTTAACCGGACCGGATATGCGCACATAGCTTTTTCGGTCGGAAGTAAAGAAAAGGTGGATGAAATAACAGCAGAGTTAAAGAACGATGGTTTTGAGGTGGTCAGTGGTCCAAGAACCACAGGCGACGGATACTATGAAAGCTGTGTAGTAGTTTTTGAAGGGAATCAGATAGAACTGACGGTGTAAAATATGAAAATAATCAATCTAATTGAAAATACAGAGGGAGCCGGTGGGTGTATTTACGCGCATGGCTTATCATTTTATGTGGAGACAGAGAAGCATAAGCTCCTGCTGGATCTCGGACCTTCCGGGGAAACTATAGAAAACGCGAGAACGCTGGGACTTGATCTGTCTGTGGTTGATACAGTTATTTTAAGCCACGGGCATTATGATCATTCCGGCGGGATAATTCCATTTACAAAAGTTAATGATAAAGCGCTTATCTACATGCAGGAGTCTGCGGTTGGCGATTATTTTGCAGATGACGGTATGGATGCTCCGGAGAGGTTCCGCTACATAGGAATAGACAAGAATATTGCGGCTCTTCCACAGGTTAGGTTTCTGAAGGACGATACTGTGATTGATGACGAGCTGGAGGTTTTTGTGATAAAAAACAGAAGCCATGAGCTTCCTTTTACGAATAAGAGGCTCCTTGTTCGTGCGGGAGATGGATATAAGAGGGATGATTTTGTTCATGAGCATTTTCTGGTGATCCATCAGGAAGGCAAGTCAATACTGATGTCTGGCTGTGCACATAACGGCATCCTTAGCATACTTGATGCGTATAAGGAGAAGTTTGGCGGTGCCCCGGATCTTGTAGTCAGTGGTTTTCATCTGATGAAGAAGACTGATTACAGCGATAGCGAGCTCGAAGAGATTAAAGCCATAGCAGCGGAACTGAAGGATTATCCGACGAAATTTGTTACATGCCATTGTACGGGTACGGCAGCATTTGATGTGATGAAGAGTATAATGGGAGACAGCCTCGAATATGTCCACTCGGGCGAAGAGGTGAAGTGTCTTTGCGGTTAAAATATACTACATGTATACTTTACAAATAGGTCAAACCATGGAGATACTGCAACCAGGTAGTATCTCCTTTTTATTTTGCCTGTGTGATGGAATGGTATACATAGCGGTGGAGGTTCGAGTCCTCTTACGCGCACTATAATTAAATACGCCTGTATAAACCTAAATACGATTATTACTGGTTCACAAACAACATGAGTTTGGATTATAATGTACGTGACCGGAAAATATGCGACAATCATAACGGTATTGATCGGTGAAAGATGTATCTGATAAAGTGGGAAATGTAAAGGAGTAAATACTTATGGGTGTATTAGCAGATAAAGCGGTGGAGAATCATAAAAGCTTTTATACATGTTCGGGGGCTGTGTTGTGTGCGTTTGCGGACAAGATCGGTATAA
>JAEEGF011395646.1_pt1 | contig 20342 bp, 16 predicted proteins | sample 9134171 | NCBI WGS metagenome assembly JAEEGF01 (sample SAMN16246542, study PRJNA631951) | gut metagenome | biome: gut microbiome; feature: rumen; material: AP-attached | host: Bos | place: Iran: Karaj | collected 2018-10
CATTTTTGTTTAAGAGTATCGGTCATTATGCTTGTTCTCACTATTGTGGTCTGCGCGTATACGCAGTTCTTTGGCACCGAAGTAAACGGACAGAGAAGATGGATCATGATAGGAAGCTTTAACTTCCAGTCTTCAGAGCTGGCAAAACCTGCGCTTATCCTTATCCTTGCAAGGTATCTGACAGTTCACTACAAGCCAAGGAAAAGGGGACAGAGCGACATAAATATCCCTTACTTTCTTGGCGGAATGTTCATAACAGGTGCCGCTACGGCATTTGTCATAAAAAACAATCTCAGTACCGGACTTATAGTTGTCGGTATTGGCTTTTTCATGCTTTACACCGCCAGCAAGGCCAAGTGGGTCTATCCCATCATAATTCTCAGCGGCGCTGCGGCTTTATTTGCCGCATGGCAGCTTGGCATCATTCAGCATGTCCTGAATGAAAACCGACTAGGGCGTATCTATGCATGGCTTGAACCCGAAAAATATCCCAAGGGCGGATACCAGATCCTTCAGAGCCTTTATGCGGTCTCATCCGGCGGGCTTTTCGGAAAAGGACTTGGAACAAGCATACAAAAACTCGGCTTCCTTCCCGAGGCTCAGAACGACATGATCTTTGCCATCATATGCGAAGAGCTTGGCTGGGCAGGCGCCATCTTTACCATGCTCTTATTTGCCGTATTGTTCTTCAGGCTTCACAGAGTTGCGCAGCGCGCAAAGGACATGAGCGGCTTTATAATAGTTTCGGGTGTTTTGATACACCTTATCCTGCAGACAGTATTAAACATCTGTGTTGCGACAAACTTCATGCCAAACACAGGCGTTACCCTGCCCTTCATTTCATCGGGCGGTACAGCCATCATATGTACACTCGGTGAGATAGGTCTTGTGTTGGCGGTCGACCGCCAGAGTCCGAAAGAATCGGACATAAAGAGGAAACAGGCGAATGAAAAAGAATAAAAGGAAGCGTATCATCATCCTTGGATTCGCCGCGCTGACCGTTATTACATTGCTTGTAGCCTGTATAGTCATTTGGAACATTAAGATCACCGACATTTCGGTCATCGGCAACAAGATCTATTCGGATGAGGAGATAATCTCATATATCTTCCCCACAGATAAAGACAAACATACTGTCTATGCAATGTGGAAGAAAAATAAGGATGAAGCAGTTACCATCCCCTTTATTAAAAGCTATGAGGTAAACATCACAGGCCTTCATTCGGCAGAGATCGTCGTCTATGAAAAAGGCATCATCGGCGCCCTAAAATACATGGGAACCTACCTGTATTTTGACAGCGACGGTGTCATAGTCGATACCTCCACCATGCGCCTTGACGGAGTTGTGGCAATAGAAGGCTTCAATTTCGACTACTTTGTGTTAAACGACAAGCTGCCCGTTGCGGATAATTCCATCTTCGGGTCCATACTCGTTCTAAGTAACGTTATAAAAGCCGAAGAACTTCATGTGGATGATGTCTTTATAGACACAAACATGAACATAACGGTCTATGTCGGAGACATAAAAGCCTATCTTGGTGAAGGAACATATATAGAAAAAAAGATCCATGCCCTAAAGGACGTGCTGCCTTCCATAAGCCATATGAAAGGCACCCTCTATCTTAATTATTCGGCAGACCTTTTGAACACAAAAGAATACTTCTTTAAAGAAGACAGAGAGGATGCGCCCGCCGAAGACGAGACCACCATAGACCCATTGCTTGAAACGGAAAGCGTCCCCGAAGAACCTGTAAAGGAAGGCATCCCCATGGTCATAGTGGATGAAGACACAGGGGAGATAAAAGTTATCTGGACGCAGGAAGAGACAACTACAGAAGAAGAGACGGAAAGCGAAACACCGGCAGAACCTCCTACAGAAACCCCTGAGACTCCGCCCGAACCTCAGCCCGAACCTCAGCCTGAGCCCCAGCCCGTGCCTGAGCCCGTACCCGAGCCTGTGGTAGAACCCGTAGCAGAGCCTGTAGCAGAGCCTGTGGTAGAACCTGTAGCAGAACCTGTAGCAGAGCCTGTACAACAACCTGTAGCGGAACCTGCTCAAGTACCGGCATAATTTATGTGTGTACCGCCCAGAAAGCCGAAGACGCTTCCGGGCGGTACATTTTTAAAAATACTTACCGCCCACAGAGCCGGACGTTGGTTTAGGCGGTACACTTTTAAAAATACTTACCGCCCAGAAAGCCGAAGACGCTTCCGGGCGGTACGCTTTAAAAAATTCTTACCGCCCAGAAGGCCGAAGATGCTTCCGGGCGGTACACTTATAAAAATACTTACCGCCCAGAAAGCCGGACGCTGGTTTAGGCGGTACACTTTTAAAAATTCTTACCGCCCAGAAAGCCGAAGACGCTTCTGGGCGGTAAGATTCAAGAAAAATCGTGGAAATAGTGCCGGAAATAACATGAGTCTGTATATTTGCGGTGATTGTTTTTAAAACACGATCTCAAAACGATCCTTGTCCGCGCATATATCCGCCTCATAAAATCCCTTCATCGCCTTAAACAGATATAAGCTGTCAAATGCCCCTGCCGATTCATAGGGCGAGTGCATGGCAAGCTGGGCGGCGCCTATGTCGACAGAATGCATGGAAACATGCGCATTCGAAATATTTCCAAGAGTGGAACCTCCCGGTATGTCCGAATGGTTTACATAGTCCTGAAAAGGCACGCCTGCCTTTTTGCAGATCATCTTAAATATTCCGGCAGACACCGAATCGGTCGTGTACTTTTCGGATGCGTTTCTCTTTATCAAAACGCCGCCGTTCATGACCGGTCTGTTTGCCGGATCACTTTTTTCGGGGTAATTAGGATGCACGGAATGTCCGTTGTCCGCAGAGACCTGAAAGCTTTTTGAGGTTGCGGCAAGGAATTCATCTCTGCCCAGCCCAAAAGAAAAGGCAATTCTTTCCAAAGTGTCCGAAAGGAAAGATGAGTCTGCGCCCTGCATAGAAAGGCTTCCGACCTCTTCGTTATTAAAGATGCAGCACATATTTACAGCGGTTTCGCGCCCGGAAGAAGAGCAGAGCGCCTTTACGGCCGAATAGACGCACTGCAGATCGTCAAGTCTCGGCGCAGATATGAATTCTTCGTCGGCTCCCCATACAGTGGCAGCGCTTCGGCAGTAAACCACTGCGTCCATATCGATTATATCGGCTTCCTTTACGCCTGCCGTGCGGGCGATCATTTCTTTAACATTTTTGCCGCTCTTTGCGCCGGCAAAAACAGGCGTAAGCTCCTTTTGAAGCTTAAACTCATGTCCTTTGTTGGCATCCCTGTCCATATGTATTGCAAGGCTGGGTAACATAAGAATGTCCCGCCCCACATCGAAAAGCTTTGTGTAAATGCAGCCGTCACCTGCTACAGTCACCCTTCCCGCAAGTCCAAGCGGCCTGTCAAACCACGGCGAAATAAGCGGCCCACCGTATTTTTCGGTGTTCAGCGTGACATACGCGTCCGCCTTAAGTTCCGGATTTGGCTTTAACTTAAAACAGGGTGAATCGCTGTGGGAAGATATTATTTTAAAACTTTCGGGCTTTTTGCCCGGTGCCCTGAAAGCTATTACAGAAGAATCGTTTCTTACAACGAAGTACCCCATGCCTGCCTTAAGATTCCGGCATTCTCCCTCATAAAGCCTTTCAAAACCGGCAGTTTCAAATATCTTTGCCGCAGATGAAACGGTATGGTAACAGCTGGGGGATGCGGCTATAAACGAAAACAATTCCTTGTTAATTTCTTTATGTTCATTTTTCTTTTTGGGCATATTAATATCTCCTTTGCGCCGGTCTCTAAATGGATTCGCACGTTTGCGGTTCCGACTTTAAGATTATAAACTCACGCAGGTAAATTTACAATGCCTTTCTTTGACGCTTTTGCGTTTACTTTAATTTTACGCCGTTTTCTTTATGCCATCTTATGCATGACCTTTTATCCCTTGCATCACACAATATACACACAATATAGATTGAACTTTTTTTCAATAGGGTGTATAATCATATAATCAGTTAATTTCCATCGGCAGAGCAGCTTTTTTTGCCGAACAATAAAGGATCATTTATTATGGACAGGTGTATTCCTATACTTATACCCGCCTATGAACCGGACGATCGCATGCTCGGCCTCCTTGAGACGCTCATTCCCACAGGCTGCTACGTGGTCATAGTTGATGACGGAAGCGGAGTAGAGTATGCTTCTTTGTTTGACAAAGCAAGCGAAATGCTGGGCGAAAACGGGCATGTTCTTCATCACGAAGTCAACAAAGGCAAGGGCAGGGCTCTCAAAACAGGTTTTTCATACATCCTTGAAAATATGCCTGAAGCCTCCGGCGTAGTCACCGCAGATTCCGACGGCCAGCATGTGGCAGAGGCTATATCCGAAGTCTCGGACACCCTTAAAGAAAATCCCGAATGCCTTATCATGGGCGTCAGATCTTTCGATAGGGAAGACATCCCCTGGAAGAGCAGCTTCGGAAACAAGATAACCATAAAAGTCATGTCTTTTGTTACCGGCATAAAGACATCCGACACACAGACAGGACTTCGAGGCATCCCCAGAAGCTTCATGGAAAAGCTTTTAAAAGTAAGAGGAGAGCGCTTTGAATTCGAAATGGAGATGCTTGTCGAATCGGCCGGCAAATACAAAATAATCGAAGTCTCCATACCCACCATATACGACTCAAAGGAGAGCCACCAGACACATTTCCGTCCTGTGCGCGACTCCATAAAGATATACAAGGTCTTCGGAAGAAAGATACTTAAGTTCATCATATCATCCCTTTCCTCCGCAGTCCTCGACATATTGCTGTTCATGCTGTTTTGCAACCTTTTAAAGGACAAAAGTCCTGTATGGTATGTCACCATATCAACAGTTGCGGCGCGCATCATATCGGCAACATACAACTACCTTATAAATTACATATTCGTATTTAAAAGCGAAGAAAACATGGGAAAGGCAGCCGTTAAATATGCTACGCTTGCCTGCTGCCAGATGGGGCTTTCCGCCGGCGCGACAACCCTTATATTCTGGCTCACCCACGGCAACGAAACAGTCATAAAGCTCATCGTTGACACCGTCCTTTTCATCATCAGCTACAAAATACAGCAGTCATCCGTTTTTGCAAAAAAGCATTCCTGACAACCACATGAGTTATACCATCTCGCGGGATGTATAACTCATGTTTCTGTTTAAGGCCTGCGACTCCTGTCCCAAAAAGTTTTGTTACCGGCCGGCCTCTTTAGAGAAATAAAAAAACGGCCTCTTTAGAGAAATAAAAAAAACTTTAAAATTGAGGAAACTTATATTATAATAAAACTTTAATGATGAAAGAAAACCTAAACACCCAAGGAACTGAGGAACATAAATGTCGGACAGGATAATAAACATTCTGGCGGAAGGCTTCGGAAAAATAATGCTCGCAAGCATTCAGGTAACGATCCCTCTTACCATAATAGGCTTCACTCTGGCCATGATCATAGCCATCGCCATGGCTATGATCCAGTATGCCAAGGTCCCTGTCTTTACGCAGTTTGCAAGATTCTACATATGGATATTCCGCGGGACGCCCCTTTTGGTACAGCTCTTTCTGGCATATTACGGTCTGCCGAAAGTCGGTATCGTGCTTGACTCATTTGTGTGCGCAGTGATAGTCTTTTCGCTTAACGAGGGCGCATACTGTGCCGAGACTATGCGATCCGCACTCGAAGCGGTTCCGGCAGGGCAGCTTGAAGCAGGTTACTGCGTGGGCATGAACTATTATAAGATAATGCAAAAGATAGTCCTCCCGCAGGCTTTCAGGACGGCTTTCCCGCCGCTGTCAAATTCACTCATAGCCATGCTTAAAGACACGTCCCTTGTTGCGGAGATAACCGTTGCCGATATGTTCATGGCGGCGCAAAAGATAGTCGGAAGGACCTATGAGCCCCTGTGGCTCTACATAGAAGTGGCCCTTGTTTACCTCTTCTTTTCGACAATACTTACGATCCTTCAAAAACACTTTGAGAAGAAACTCAGTGCCTATAATTCCCGCGAAACAATTATAAAAGATGCGGGAAGCGCGAGGGGCAGATTATGATATTATCCGTAAAAGACCTTAAAAAAAGCTTCGGAAAAAAAGAAGTCTTAAAGGGAATAGATATAGAAGTTGATAAAGGCGATGTTATAGCACTCCTTGGCCGCAGCGGAAGCGGAAAAACGACACTTCTCCGGTGTCTTAATTTCCTCGAAAAGGCCGACGGCGGGCAGATGACATTTGACGGATGCGAATACGACCTTAAAAAGATAAAAAAAGCCGATATGGCTGCGATCAGAAAAAAGACAGCGTTTGTGTTTCAAAATTTCAATCTCTTTGCAAATAAGACAGCACTCGCAAATGTTACCTTAGGGCTTACGGCCGCAAGGGGGATCCCTAAAAAGCAGGCCGAAGATATCGGCATGCAGATGCTTGAAAAGGTCGGCCTTGCAGACCACGCAAATCATTATCCCATACAGCTTTCAGGCGGTCAGCAGCAAAGAGTGGCTATAGCGCGTGCGTTGGCCACAGACCCCGAAATAATCTATTTTGATGAGCCCACATCGGCCCTCGACCCCGAACTAATAGGCGAGGTGCTTTCGGTCATAAGAAATCTTGCTCAGTCGGGCATGACGATGCTCATCGTAACACACGAGATGCATTTCGCCGAAAATGTTGCAGATCATATCATTTTCATGGATAACGGCGAGATCATAGAAAGAGGAGCACCAAAAGAATTCTTTTACGCCCCGAAAGAGGAGCGAAGCAGAGAATTTATAAAAAGTATCAAAAAGCAGCAAGAAGAGTAACATTACTTCACTTTCACCCTAAAACTTCAGGCTAAGGGAACCTACTCAAAACAAAAAGGAGAGCCAATGAAAAAATTACTCAAAAGAACACTCATTACATGCATGACCTCCATGCTTCTTGCAGGATGCGCCGGAAGTTCTTCCGTAAAGGAAACCGCGGGCAGCAATGAAAAAGACCTCTTGACGCGGATAAAGGAAAAAGGCGAAGTTGTGATCGCCATGGAAGGCAACTGGGCGCCATGGACCTATGAAGATGAAAGCGGAAAGCTTACGGGCTTTGAGGTGGAAGTTTCCACTGCCGTTGCCGAAAAGATCGGTGTTACGCCAAAGTATGTAACAGGAGAATGGGACGGTCTTTTGGCGGGAGTCCAGGCCGGCAGATACGACCTTATGGCAAACGGCGTCGGATATACGGACGAAAGATCGCAGGCCTACACCTACAGCGATTTTTACGCATTCAACAGAACCGTACTTGTCGTAAGAGGGGACAATGATGAAATAAAGACCCTCGAAGACCTTAAGGGTAAGGTGACCTGCAATTCCGCAAACAGCACATATCAGCTGCTTGGGGAAAAGTACGGCGCAACGGTAAAGGACGTTGAGTCCCTTGCGGGAACGATAGATGAACTGCTTGCGGGAAGAGTCGATGCGACATTTAACGCAGAGGTCTCGATAAATGACTATATGAAAGAAAAGCCGGATGCAAACATAAAAGTGGCGGCATACGATACGGACATTGAAAAGGTGGGCATGATAATGCCGCAGGGCAAAGATTCGGCATCATTAAAGGAAGCTGTGGATAAGGCGCTTGCAGAACTTAGAAAAGAAGGCAAGCTTAAAGAGATATCCGAAAAATATTTCGGCATGGATATCACATCCGAAAAGTAAAAAACGTGCAAAGCGCACATAAGTAAGGCGGGTTTTCAAAATGGAAGGTAATCGCAAAGAAAGACTATACGGGATAGATTTTATACGGGCGGTCTGTGCTTTGGGGATAATTGCCTTCCATTTTTCATGCCATACCGCAAGCAGCATAAGACCTTTTTACATATTTGCAAACGGAGATTTCGGCGGACTTTTTGTGGCTGTATTTTTCGTGATCTCCGGAATGACTCTTTACTACAACCATCCCAAGGCCGGAAATTTAAAAGATTTTTATCTGAAAAGGGCCAAGACGATATATCCTCCCTTTTACATAGCCTATATAGTTTTCTTTATAAAAAGCGTTATAGATTCGAAAAACTTTTTCTGGGGCGGAAACCCCGCAAAGCTTTTGCTTACCGCAGCCGGCATGGACGGGTATCTCGCATACAGAGTGCAGGGATATTACATTTTGGGAGAATGGTTCCTCGGCGCGATAATCCTTTTATATCTTCTCTATCCGGCGGTTGCGGCCGGTTTTAACAAAAGCGTTATCGCATCCTCTGCTATAGTGCTTGCAGGATACATTTTTGCATGTGCGGCGACATTTTTTGTGATCCCCCTTGAAGAAAACATTTTTGCATGTCTTGCAAGCTTCTTTATCGGCATGCTTATCGCAAAATATAAAAAACAGATACTTGATAACAAATGGCTCGTGATCCCGTGCGCGGCCATATGCGGGGTCTTATTCTTTGTACGCATCCCTGCAAACTCGATTGAGATGTCAAGAATAAACAACAGCATATGCATTCATATTATGGGGCCGTCATTATTTATATGCCTCTATCACGCCGGCTGCCTGATAAACAAATGCAAGGCCGCCGGAAGCGTCATTTCCTTTATGGGTAAGCTTTCATATCCTGTATTTTTGCTTCAGCACAGGCTCATACTTGAAGTTCTGGTGCGGAAAAATCCCGATTCATCCGTGAAGGCGTATGTTGCGCTGCTTTTTATAACCTTGCTCACATTTGCTGCCGGGTGGGCGCTTTCGGAACTTTTAAAGCTCCCCGAAAAGATCAGACACAAAAGCAGTAAAAAGAAATAGTTAAACATAGGAAACACAAGGAAAGAAGAAAGTCATGGTATTCAGCTCTGCGATATTTTTATTTGCATTTCTTCCTATAACGCTGGCCTTTTATTACCTCCTGAAAGGGAGCGCAAGAAACTACTGGCTTTTATTGGCGAGCCTTGTTTTCTTTGCCTGGGGCCAGTTGTCATACCTGTGGATAATTCTTGCAAACGTTGCCGCAAACTATACGGGGGCAATGCTTATAACCAAAAAGGAAAAACATAAAAAGGCATTTCTGGTTCTTACGATAATCGTAAACCTTGCGCTTTTGTTTTACTTTAAATACTTTGACTTCGTTTTAAGCTCCATAGAATCGATCACTCATGCGGGAATAGAGCCGTTTAATATCATCCTGCCCATAGGTATTTCGTTTTTTACCTTTCAGGGCCTTTCATATGTCATTGACGTTTACAGGGGCACTGTCCCGGTCCAGAAAAACATATTCAAGGTTGCACTTTACATCATGCTTTTCCCGCAGCTTATAGCGGGCCCGATAGTCAGATATTCCGATGTCGCATCCGAGATCGATAAGAGAAAAGAAAATATCGAAGACATAGTATCGGGTATTCAGCGATTTATCATGGGCCTTGCAAAGAAGGCGGTAATAGCAAATACCATGGCGGCCCTTGTAGACAGCGTGTGGGAACAGGGGGCCGGAAATTCCGCATTTTTCACCGTCTGGCTTTGCAGCATAGCATATACACTGCAGATCTATTTCGATTTTTCGGGCTACAGCGACATGGCAATAGGCCTTGGAAGAATGTTCGGCTTCCATTTCAACGAAAACTTCAACCTTCCGTACATTTCGGCTTCTATCACGGAATTCTGGCGCAGATGGCATATTTCCCTTTCCGGATGGTTCAGGGATTATGTATACATCCCCCTTGGCGGAAACAGAAAAAGAGTGTATTTTAACCTTTCCGTAGTCTTTCTTTTGACCGGTATATGGCACGGCGCCGCATGGCATTTTGTCATTTGGGGAATCTATAACGGAGCATTCATTCTGATTGAAAGGTTGCTTAAAAGAAAAGAAACCGCAGAAAAGAAAAATGCATTAGGGCAAACAGAAAACGGCGTAAAAAAACTCACGCCCGGCCGGTTGATAAAAGGCACGTGCGCGCATTTTTACTGCCTTATGGTCGTAAACCTCGGGTGGGTCATTTTCCGTGCGGACACCTTTAAGGATGCTTTAAAGACCATAGCCATTATGTTCCGCGTCAAAAGACCGGGACAGGTGCTTTATTCGGTTTGGTATTACCTCGACGGCTGGGTGATATTTGTTTTAGTATGCGGCATCATCTTTTCATCGCCTCTTCCCCGCCTTGCAGCAAAGACCGCAAAGAAGAAGCTTCCGGAAGCGGTTTATGACACTTCAAAGGCGCTTATATTGCTTTTGCTGTTTGCTTTTGCCATCATGCGGGTCGTTTCGGGCACCTACAATCCGTTCATTTATTTTCAGTTTTAAGGGGGTGGGAGTGTGTACAAAAAGATATTGAACATTTCTTTTATAACAGCCTTCATGCTTATGCTGATCATCCCTCTTGCACTCACGAACTGGAAGGGCGGAGGAGTATCCGAGACGGAAAACAGGACGCTTGCCTCATTTCCGTCCATTAAAACGGATGAGGGAGACATCAATACCGCATTCACGACCGATATGGAAAAATGGCTTGGAGATAACATAGGCTTTCGTGAAAAAATGGTCTATGCAAATGCACGTATAAGCTATAACATTTTCGGAAGGCTCGAGAGCAAGTCCTATATGCTTGGACCGGGAGGAGAGCTGAACTTTGTGGATGACCGTGTAATGGCAAATTTCCAGCACACGAATCTGCTTGATGAAAACACGCTTAAGGTCGTGACGGACAGCTTCCAGACAGTAAATGATTACCTTGAAAGCCGCGGCATTCAGTTTTATTACATCCAGATGTGGGATAAGCAGTCGATATATCCCGAAAGCTTTCCGGCTTCCATCTACAGCATAGGAGATATCTCGCTTACGGATCAGGTGGTCGCAGCATTAAGAGAGAATACAAGTGTAAAAGTCATATCCACCAAAGAGCTTATGTTAGAAGGAAAACAGAGCTTCAGGACCTATAATAAATGTGCCGATGTGACGCATTGGAGCCAGCAGGGCGCCTTTATGGGCTACAGGCTTATAATGGATACCATAAATGCAAATAATAACGGACGCTTCAAGGTGCTTACAGAGGATGATTACGATATCACCATGACCGATCAGGGAAATACCATCTTAGGCGGCATACATTTTGAAGAATATGCACAGGATTATAAGCTTAAAGAACCCCATGCATACCAGACACCCGAAAAGTTCACGCTTTATAAAGATGCCGATTACCGCCAGACTTACTGGACAAACGACGACTCGGATAATGACATAAAAGTTCTTATCTGCGGCGACAGCTACATCTATTCCTTCTTTATAGATGACATGGCGGAATCGTTTAAAGAGACGATAGAGCTATGGGCGTGGACGTCGGGAGATATTATAAATGTGATAAACGAATACAAGCCCGATATCCTTATTTATGAAAAGGCGGAGAGGGAGCCTGCGTTTGTGACCGACATGGTCCATGCGGCCGAAAAGATAAAAGAAGAAAAGAAATAAAATAAAACCCGGGTCTTATGACCCGGGTAAAAAGGGAGAGAGAAAATAGAAAAATACTTATGACCTTTCTATGGCTATAGCGTATCAAAAAAGTGTGTCTAAAGTATGTCTAACCCTTAAAAGAAATATAAAATTTCGAAAAAAAGAATGAAGTTTCACCATAAAAAGGAGCAAAATTGAAGATCCTTGTAATAGGCGGAAGCTATTTCCTGGGCAGATGGTTTGTCGAGCTTGCACATAAAAAACATTCTGTCACCGTGTTAAACAGAGGCAACATTAAAGTCGGCCTTCCGGGCGTGACCGAGCTGGTCTGCGACAGGCATGACGCAGAAGGCTTAAAAAAGCTTTCCTGCAATGAATATGACGCGGTAGTGGATCTCTGCGCCTACAAAAAAGGCGATATCGAAGGAATAATAAATGTATTCGGCCGCAGCAGCGCCAAATACATTTTCGTAAGCACCGTCGATGTATATGAGCATTCAGAGGGCATCGTCACAGAAGACAGCCCGCTTAGAACTGAATTTCCTGCCGGGCCGGAAGGCGAATACCTGAAAGGCAAGGCAGAGCTTGAAAAAGAGCTTAAGGCAGTATGCGAAAAACGCGGTATGAATCCCATATCCGTAAGGCCCGCCGTCCTCTACGGCCCCGCAAACTATGCCCCCAGAGAAAAAATGTTTTTCGACTGGATATTGCGAGCCGGTCAGATCATACTGCCTTCCGACTCGGACGGCCTTTTTTACATGACCTACGCCTCCGACGCCGCCCTTGCCATACTTGATATCTGCGAAAGCTCTGAAGTCACCGGCGCCTATAACCTCGTGCCGCCTTCACCCGAAACCTATGAATCCTTTGCCGCTGCCCTTCACGCAGGCGCCAGCATCCCCTTTACAGAGATAAAACTCTCGGTAAAAGAAATAGAAGACCGCAATATTCCCATGCCTTTTCCCATAAAGAAAAGCGAATCATATCTCATAGCTTCCGAAAAAATAAAAGATCTCGGTGTATCCTTTATGCCGCTTGATGAAGGAATCCGAAGAACTTGGAGTGTAAATTTGTCAGGGGGACGAATGCCCTGACAAATTTTTTTTATTTATACAAAAAAACTCTTGACATCCGCAATTAAATTGCGTACAATGTAATTGCAAAAAATAAAAACGGAGGTGATCTTTTGTACGACATAGCAATAGTAGGCACCGGGCCGGCAGGCATTTCGGCGGCCATCACCGCAAAGATAAGAAATAAAAGCATCATCCTTTTTGGCAGCAGGACGCTTAGCGACAAAATGCGCAAGGCTCATCTGATAGAAAACTACCCGGGCTTTTACCATGTCACGGGCGAGCAGCTTGCAGACAGCCTCAGCCGGCATCTTGAACAGATGGGCATAGAGATAACAGAAAAAAGAGTCGGCGCCGTATACACGTTTGATGACCGGTTTTCTCTCTCGGCAGGGCAGGATCTTATAGACGCAAAGACGGTCATAATAGCCGGGGGCATAGTAAACGGAAGGCCCATAAAAGGCGAAGAGGAATTTCTTGGCAGGGGAGTCAGCTACTGCGCGACATGCGACGGCTTTTTATACAAAGGAAAGACGGTTGCGGTAGTGGGTGCAAGCGAGGACGCGCCGGCGGAGGCTGAATTCCTTTCGGAGATCTGTAGCGAAGTGCTTTATTTCCCCGCAGGAGAAAAATTGCCCAAAGAAGCGGCAAACATTAAAGTGATCAAAGAAAAGCCTGCAGAGATAAAGGGCAGCATGAAGGCTGACACGCTGATCACCGATTCCGGCGAATACAAAACAGACTGCATATTTGTGCTTCGCGATGCGGTGAGCCCCGGGACTCTTGTGCCGGGCATAGAGCTTGACGGTCCGCATATAAAAGTGAACCTTCAAATGGAGACAAATCTTCCAGGGCTTTTTGCCTGCGGAGATATAGCCGGAACGCCTTATCAGTATATAAAGGCAGCCGGACAGGGAAATGCAGCCGCATTAAGCGCGGTAAGATACTTAAGGAAACAGTAAACAATAAAACAGGAGGAAAACAAAATGGTAAAGGTTATCAGAAGAAACGAATTTGAAGATGTTAAGAAGGCAGGAGTGGCTGTAGTAGATTTTTCCGCAACATGGTGCAATCCCTGCAGGATGCTCGCCCCGGTGATGGAAGAGCTTTCGGACGAATACGCAGGAGCGGTTGAATTCTATAACTGTGATGTGGATGAAAACGGCGATCTCGCATCCGATTATGGCATCACATCCATCCCCGCGATCATAATCTTCAAAGAAGGAAAGGCGACCGCAAAAACTGTCGGTTTCCAGCCCAAGGCAAACATGAAGAGCTTTATCGACGCTAACAAATAATAGGGAGAAGACAGCATGACTATATACGATCTTACGGTACCCAAGACTGACGGAACAGAACTTGCCCTGTCTGATTTTAAGGGAAAGGTAATGCTTATAGTAAACACTGCAACGGGCTGCGGCTTTACGCCACACTATGCGCCCATAGAAGAAATGTATGAGCAGTTCCATGATAAGGGTTTTGAAGTAATAGATGTTCCCTGCAACCAGTTTGCGGGACAGACACCCGGCACGGATGAAGAAATACACGAGTTCTGCACCTTGAAGTATAACACTCAGTTTCCGCAAATGAAGAAATCCGATGTAAACGGCGAAAACGAACTGCCGCTTTACAAATACTTAAAATCACAAAAGGGCTTTGAGACCTTCGGAAAAGGCCCCAAGGCGCTTGCCATGGCAGCCATGTGCAAGGCAAGGGATAAGAACTACAAGAATAATCCCGATATCAAGTGGAATTTCACCATATTCCTTGTTGACAGAGAAGGAAATGTCACGTCAAGGTTTGAGCCCACGATAGATATGAAGAAAGTAAAAGAAGCAGTTGAAGGACTGATATGACAATGGATAAATACCCGCAGCTACGGCTTGAAAACCAGCTCTGTTTTCCCCTGTATGCCTGTTCAAAGGAAATAGTGAGGCGCTATACGCCCTTCCTTGACCCTCTCGGGCTTACATACACGCAGTACCTTGTAATGATGGTCATGTGGGAAAAAGAGAGCATTAATATCAAAGAACTTGGGGAAATGCTTTTCCTTGATTCGGGCACGCTGACTCCGGTCGTAAAAAAACTCGAATCAAAGGGGTTCCTTGAGCGAAAAAGATGTCCGCAGGATGAAAGATGCGTCATCCTGACCCTGCTTCCCGCAGGCTACGCGCTTGCGGATGAGGCGGCCGCCATACCCGAAAAGATGGGCGGCTGCGTATGTTTGTCAAAAGGTGAAGCGCAGGCCCTTTACGCATCCCTTTACAAGATCCTCGGAGGCTTTTGCGAAGAGAAATAATAAACAATATTTAATGATTAAAACACCCTTAAATGGCAGTACATGTATTGCCTTAAAGGGTGTTCTTTGATATAATAAAGATTGGATTTGGCAACAAAAAAACAAAAAATAAAAGATAAAAAAACAAGGAGAAAACAAATGAGTACAAACGCACTTGAAAAAGGACCGATCACCGACGAGCTGCTTGCAAGTATGAACAAATACTGGCGCGCGGCAAATTACCTTTCCGCAGGACAGCTTTATCTTTTGGAGAACCCTCTTTTGAAAAAGCCCCTGACAATGGATATGATCAAAAAGAAGATCGTAGGACACTGGGGCACCGTTCCCGGACAGAACTTTGTCTTCACACATCTTAACCGCGTTATCAAGAGATATGATCTTGACATGATCCTTCTCTCAGGCCCCGGACACGGCGGAAACTTCTTTATAGCAAACGACTATTTGGACGGCTCATACAGCGAGATCTATCCCAACATCTCGCAGGATGAAGAGGGAATGCAGAAGCTCTTCAAGCAGTTTTCGTTCCCCGGCGGTGTTCCGAGCCACTGCGCACCCGAAACGCCCGGTTCCATCCACGAAGGCGGCGAGCTCGGCTATTCCATAGCTCATGCATGCGGAGCGGTATTCGACAACCCTTCACTTATCGCAACGGTCGTAGTAGGTGACGGCGAAGCCGAAACAGGCCCTCTTGCAACTTCATGGCAGTGCAATAAATTCATCAACCCCGTGGGCGACGGAGCAGTCCTCCCCATACTTCATTTAAACGGATACAAGATCGCAAACCCGACCATCTTCGGACGTCTTTCGCATCAGGAGCTTGTGGATTTCTTCCACGGCAACGGCTGGGAGCCTTACTTTGTAGAGGGAAATGACCCCATGGTGATGCACAGACAGATGGCAGAGACCATGGATATTGTGATCGAAAAGATCCTTGATATCTGGAAGAATGCAAGGGATAATAACGATGCTACCCGTCCTGTATGGCCCATGATCGTTCTTCGCACTCCCAAGGGCTGGACAGGTCCAAAGGTAATAGACGGACAGAGAATAGAAGGAAACTTCCTTGCTCATCAGGTGCCCATCATGATGGATAAGCCCGAGCACCTCGAAAAGCTCACGATCTGGCTTAAGAGCTATAAGCCCGAAGAACTTTTTGACGAAAACGGAAAGCCCATCAAAGAGATCACCGATCTTTGCCCCGAAGGCGATGCAAGGCTTGGCATGAACCCTCACGCAAACGGAGGAAAGCTCCTTCGGGACCTTCGCCTGCCCGATTTCAGAGATTATGCTTTTGATATCGGTTCTCACGGAGAAAAGGAAAGCCAGGATACATCAAATCTTGCAAAGTTCATCCGCGATATCTACAAGCTCAATGCCGAGGCAAAGAACTTCCGTATATTCTCGCCCGATGAAAACAATTCAAACCGTTTCAGCGCAGTATTCGACGTTGAAAACAGAGACTGGAACGCAGAGCTTACAAAGATGGATGACCACCTTTCAAGATTCGGAAGAGTTGTTGACTCCATGCTTTCGGAGCATATGTGCGAAGGCTGGCTTGAGGGCTACCTGCTCACAGGACGCCATGGCTTCTTTGATACCTACGAGGCATTTTCAAGAATAATCGACTCCATGGCTGCACAGCACGCAAAGTGGATCAAGGTCTGCAACCAGCTTCCATGGAGAGAGGAGATCGCATCCCTTAACCTTCTGATGTGCTCTACCGTATGGCAGCAGGATCACAACGGCTTCACTCATCAGGATCCCGGCTTTATGGACCACATCGCAAACAAGAAGGCTGACGTTGTCAGGATCTATCTTCCCGCAGATACGAACTGCCTCCTTTCCACAATGGACCATTGCCTCAGAAGCCGCAACTATGTAAACGTTGTCATCGCCAGCAAGCACCCCAGACCCCAGTGGCTCTCAATGCCCGAAGCGGTAAAGCACTGCACACAGGGTATAGGTATCTGGGACTGGGCATCAAACGATCAGGGTCAGGAGCCCGACATCGTATTTGCATGCGCAGGTGAAACACCCACTCTTGAGGCTCTTGCCGCAGTATCCATCCTTCGCAGGGAAATACCCGAGCTTAAGATCCGTTTCATAAACGTAGTAGATCTCTTTAAGCTCCAGCCCGCAGGCGAGCATCCTCACGGCCTTACGGATGCCGAATATGACATGCTCTTTACAAAGGACAAGCCCGTCATATTCAATTTCCACGGCTATGCAACGCTCATCCACGAGCTCACATACCGCCGTCACAACAACAGGCTCATGCATGTCCGCGGCTACAAGGAAGAAGGTACCATCACAACGGCATTCGATGTGCGCGTACAAAATGATGTGGATCGTTTCCACCTCGTACAGACGGCCCTCATCAACCTTCCTCAGCTCGGAAACAGAGGCTCATATCTTTATCAGAAGATGAGCGACAAGCTCGTAGAGCATAAGCAGTACATCCATGATTTCGGCGTAGACCTTCCCGAGGTCGCAAACTGGAAATGGGAAGATATAAAAAATTAACAGGTGAGAATTATGAAAAAACTTGCAAAACAAGGAAATATGAATCAGCGCATAGATACAGTGCTGCGTAAATTCAGGTCAAGGATGAGCTCCTATCCCCCCGGGATGTGCCCTCTCGTATTATACCGTTCACTCTTCCAGATCTCAATGAACCAGAGCTGCGGCAAATGTGTGCCCTGCCGTGACGGTCTTGTGGAGGTGGACAGGCTGCTGAGCGATATCTTAGACGGCAATGCCGATGAAAAGACTCTCGAAAAGATGGAGAGCATGTGCCGCATGATCGCAAAGACGGCAGACTGCGCGGTAGGCGTGGTCTCCGCCAATCTGATCCTCGACAGTCTCACTGAATTTGCCGATGAATATGAGAGCCATATCAAAAACCGCAGATGCGCGGAAAATGAGACTCAGACCATTCCCTGCGTGACGCTTTGCCCCGCACATGTAGATGTCCCGGGCTATGTATCTCTCATAAAGGATAAAAACTACGCAGGCGCAATAAAGAAGATAAGAGAGAAGAACCCTCTTCCCACGGCCTGCGCGATGGTATGTGAACACCCATGCGAGAGAAAGTGCCGCAGAAAGCTGATCGACGATCCCATAAATATCCGCGGCCTTAAAAAATACGCGGTCGATCAGATAAGCGCGGACAAGGTGGAAAACCCGAAAAAAAATGTCTCCACGGGAAAAAGCATCGGGATCGTGGGCGGAGGCCCCGCAGGCCTTACATGCGCATACTTCCTTGCCCTTATGGGCCATCATGTCGATATATATGAAGAGCATGAAAAACTCGGCGGAATGCTTCGCTACGGTATTCCCGAATACCGCCTTCCGAAGGCACGCCTTGACGAGGATATAAAGGCTATTCTGGATGTGGGCGATATTGATGTCAAATTTGGCGTGAAGGTCGGCCGTGACATTTCCGTTGAAGATATAAGAGCTTCGCATGACGCGGTATTTTTAGGCCTTGGCGCGCAGCTTGGAAACCGTATGCCCATGGAAGGCGCCGATGCCGGCAATGTCATCCCCGCGGCAGATTTCCTTCAGCTTGTTGCAGCCGGAAAAGCGCCCGACCTTACGGGCAAGAAGGTGGCTCTTATAGGCGGCGGAAACGTAGCCATGGATGCCGCAAGAACGGCCGTAAGACTTAATGCCGAGACCATCCATGTTTTCACCAGAAAAAGGGATGATTACACCGCCCTTGAAAGCGAGATAGAAGGAGCAATGCAGGAGGGAGTGCGTTTCCGTACGCTGCTCTCATTCCTCAATATCGAGGTGGACAAGGATTCGGGCGATGTCTGCGCAGTATGGCTGCAGCCCGAGATCGTAAACACATATGACAAGTTCGGCTTTGTAACGACCGAGCATTCAAGCAATTATCCTTACAGATTCAAGTGCGATTATTTAATACTCGGCGTAGGACAAAGAAGCGATGTCGCAGACTTTGAAAAGGCCGGAATACCCGCATACCGCGGCAGAATAACCGCCGATGTAACATGCGAAGTAAAGAATACACCCGGCGTATTCTCAGGAGGCGACTGCGTGACAGGTCCTTCAACGGCCATAAATGCCATTGCGGCAGGACAGGTCGCTGCGGAAAATATCGATGAATATTTAGGCTATCATCACAAACTTATAAGTGAAGTGGAGCTGCCGCCCGCCACTCCGAATCCATGCATCCCCACGGGAAGGGCGGAGATAGAGGAAAAAGATCCGGTTGAGAGAAAACAGGGCTTTGACTTTGTGGAGCTTCCCATGACACACGAGGAGGCAATGCGCGAATGCGGCAGATGCCTAAGATGCGATCATTACGGATGCGGAGCGATGATAGGAGGTAGAGGCGAATGAGCAGTATAACTATCAACGACCGGATATATGAGATAAATGAAGGTGATACCATCTTAAAGGTGGCAAGGAACAACGGCATAGATATCCCGACCCTTTGCTTTATGGAAGGAGTTTCGGATATCGGAATGTGCAGGCTCTGCGTCGTAGAGGCGGAAGGCTTTGACAACTTCCTTCCCGCATGCCGCACAAAGGCGCTTGACGGTATGGTCATAAGGACCGAGAGCGAAGAGATAAATGCCTACCGCAAAGAGATGCTCGACCTCATACTTTCAAATCATCATCTTGATTGTATGTCATGCCCCGCAAACGGAACCTGCGAGCTTCAGAATCTTTGCAATCGTTTCGGCGTAAAGCATACAACATATGAAGGCTCGCGCTCGGAGATCGAAAAGAAGATGCCCGTGCTCGATTCGAATCCCTTCATATCATACGACCCCAGCAAGTGTATCCACTGCCAGAGGTGTATCAATGTCTGCCATAACATAGCGGGAAACGGTACCTTAAAGAGCGGCAGGAGCGGTGTTTTCCACATTGTGGATGCGCCCTTTGGAGAAGGCTATAAGGGTACAGGCTGCGAAAGCTGCGGCAACTGCGCCAGTGTCTGTCCTACGGGTGCTCTTACACTTAAGCGCGAAGAGAATTACCGCAACTGGGAGGTCAAGAAGGTTCTCACCACCTGCCCTCACTGCGCGACAGGCTGCCAGTTCTATCTTGTTGTAAAAGATAACAAAATAGTAAACGTAGAGCCCGCAAACGGCCCTTCAAACCATAACAGGCTTTGTGTAAAGGGACGCTCCGGAAGCATCGATTTCGTGCATTCCCCCGACCGCCTCACAGATCCTCTTATAAAGGACCGGGCAACAGGCGAGTTCAGAAAAGCTACATGGGAAGAGGCAATAGAATACACCGCCAGGCGTTTCATGGAACTTAAGGAAAAGTACGGCGGCGACTCCCTTGCAGGCTTTGCATGCTCGCGTTCCGCAAACGAAGATATCTACATGGTGCAGAAGATGGTCAGGACCTGCTTTGGCACCAACAATACCGACAACTGCGCGCGTGTTTGCCATTCGGCAACGGTTGCGGGCCTTGCAACGACCCTCGGTTCCGGCGCCATGACAAACCCCATCCACGACATCACCCATGATGTGGACTGCATCCTCTTAGTGGGATCAAA